>Ga0180009_10004626_pt1 | contig 15095 bp, 15 predicted proteins | sample OS_PC_MetaG_FD_123537 | JGI IMG/M metagenome (GOLD analysis project Ga0180009, IMG submission 123537) | Groundwater microbial communities from the Aspo Hard Rock Laboratory (HRL) deep subsurface site, Sweden - OS_PC_MetaG | ecosystem: Environmental > Aquatic > Deep subsurface > Groundwater...
TGGAAAGACGCTCCAAAAGGTAAAATTCAGAAGTTCGATGTCAGCGTGGCCAAAAACTATCTGTCCGAAAATGAAATGGCGCAATTGCAGCTATTGGTCTCTGCCTACCTGGACGTTGCAGAGGATATGGCACTAAGGCAGATTCCGATGACGATGCAAGATTGGGAAAAACGCCTCAACCGCTTCATCGAAGCGACAGACCGGGAAATTCTGCAGGACGCAGGAAAAGTCACAGCGGAAATTGCCAAGGCCCATGCCGAAACTGAATTTGAAAAATACCGCATCATTCAGGATTGCCTATTTGAAAGTGACTTCGACCGTATGATCAAGCAGTTGGAACAGAACAATGGGGATAAGGAATAGGAGTACAAAATTATGAAAAGATTTACCCCCTACAGCCAGGGGGTGAAAGCCAATGTGATATTCTTCCAGAAGGGGCTTGGGGCAGAAAACTGCTGGATACATGATTGCCGGTCCAATATCCCGGACGTCACCAAGAAGGACCGGCCTTTGATAGCCGATATGTTTACCGGGTTTGAAACCTGCTACGGCAAAGATCCCAACGGGCAGTCCAAAAGAAAAGACCTGGGAGGAGAAGGGCGGTTCCGCATGTTCAGCTTATCCGCCATAAAAGATCGTAATTATAACCTTGATATCACCTGGCTCAAAGATGACAACCTGGAAGACCCCAATTCACTTCCTGAACCACAAGTTCTGGCCAGTGATGCCATAACAGAACTCAATGCCTGTGTGGATGAATTACAGTTGATACTGGCATTGATTGAGACCGAGGGGGGTGAATGAAAAAATTTGTCTCTGAAACCTTAGTGGAGAACCAATTTGTTCAAGGCATCCGGGAACTGATTATTGCCGCACGAAATGCCTCATTGAGGGCGATTAATACCTTGCAGGTTCTCACCTGCATTGAAATCGGATATCGTATTGTTGAAAAAGAACAACAGGGTGAACAAAGGGCTGAGTATGGCAAACAAATTATTTTAGAATTGGCACAAAAGCTTGCCTTTGAATTCGGCAAGGGGTTTTCAGAACGAAATTTGCGCAATATGCGCAGGTTTTACCTGAACTATGGCGAACAATATCTTAAGTTTCGGCAGAAGATATCTGCCAAATCCGAGAAGAATGATCCTGACGTTATGGTTTCAATTTGGCAGAAACCGTCTGCCAAATTTGTATCCCCTTTTAAATTGAGCTGGTCCCACTATGTTTTTCTGTGCAGCCTGGAAGAGACAAAAGAACGCGCCTTTTATGAAATTGAGTCAACGGAAAACACTTGGTCGCTTGCCGAACTGAAAAGGCATTTTAACACGGGATTATATGAGCGGCTTGCCCTCAGCAGGGATAAAAAGGGAATACAGGCATTGTCCTTTCAGGGCCAGAGGGTTGAAAAACCAGCTGATCTGGTTAAAGATCCTTATATTCTTGAGTTTCTGGGCATTGACGAGAAATTTCATTATTCTGAAACAGACCTGGAAACCGCTGTCATCAATAAAATTGAACAATTTTTATTGGAACTGGGAAAAGGATTTCTCTTTGAGGCTCGCCAGAAACGCTTTACCTTTGACGAAGAGCACTTTTTTGTAGACCTTGTTTTCTATAACCGGCTTTTACGCTGTTACGTCCTTATTGATTTGAAAATAGGAAAACTGGCTCACCAGGATTTGGGGCAGATGCAGATGTATGTCAACTATTTTGACCGTTTTGTCAAAACCGAATCGGAAAATCCGACCATCGGGATTGTCCTTTGCAAAAAGAAAAGCGATGCTGTAGTGGAGATTACATTGCCGCAAAAATCCAATATCAGGGCATCTGAGTATAAGCTCTACCTGCCATCCAAAGCGGTTTTAAAAAAGAAGCTGCAGGGGTGGATTGAGCAGCAGGGGGATGTGGAATGAGAGAGACACGTCCAATGGGGCAACAAGCTGTTGCCCAAGTTTTTTCGGCCCATGATTTTGTCATTTTGAACAAAGCTCAAAAATTGCCTAATGAGTTTAAGTTGTTCCTGCTTAGTATTGATGAGTTTGAAGCAGGGATTGGGGTGAAAAATGAGTGAAATGGAATTCGCAAACAGTGGGCAGTCGATAACGGGTAAGAAGAAACTTCGGACTGTGGGTTATGGACACTACACTGATAATAGTGGTAAATTTTTAATCGGATGGAATAATACAAGATTAAGTAATATTAGCAACATAACAATAGGACAATCGCCACCTGGCAATACATACAATACAATTAAGATCGGATTGCCTTTTTTTCAGGGCAAGGCAGAATTTGGCAAGTTGTATCAGGTAGTAAGAAAGTACTGTAGTTCACCCAAGAAAATTGCCAGAAAAGGTGATATCCTTTTATCTGTTCGTGCTCCTGTTGGCCCAACGAACATATGCGATGAGAAATGTTGTTTAGGACGAGGACTATCAAGCATTCATGTAACTGGAAATTTGTCTCAAGAATTTATCCATTACTATTTAATCTCGATTCAAGAATGGCTTAGTTTTCAGGGGACAGGAAGCACTTTTCAGGCTATCGGAAAAGACTTTCTTTATAATTTGTCAATCCCCCTCCCACCCCTAAACGAGCAAAAAAGAATTGTCGCTAAGCTGGATGCCATCATTCCTCGCATTGCCAAACTCACACAATCTATTCTTGCCAAAACCTTCCGGGGGGAACTTACGCCCCAGGACCCCGATGATGAACCCGCAGAAAAACTGTTGGAGCGGATTATGGCAGAGAAGGCAAAAATGGAAGGTGCTTTGAAGGGGGCAAAGAAAAAGGGGGCAGGTCAAAAAGCAAAAGCCAGGAGCAGGAAATGAAAAAAAAGAAAACAGCCCTTGTGCCCAATAACAGCTTTACCGAATTCTTATTGTACACAACCCCGAACGGCAAGGTGAAGGTCGAGATTTTTTTGAAGGATGAAACCATCTGGCTTACACAGGAGAAAATCGCCCAGCTTTTTGGTGTGCAGCGTCCGGCCATTACCAAACATCTGAAAAATATTTTTCAAAGTGGGGAATTAGATGAAAAAGTGGTTAGTTCCATTTTGGAACGTGCCACTCAGCACGGCGCTATTAAAGGAAAATCACAGACAAAGCCGGTTAAATTCTACAATCTGGATGCCTTTCTTCAATTTAATGAAAAACAGATCCTGGAAAATGCCGGCCATGTCAGCACCGAGATCGCCAAAACAGTTGCTGAAAAAGAATTTGAAAAATACCGGGTCATTCAGGACCGCCTTTTTGAAAGTGATTTTGATCGGGAGATCAAACGGCTTGAGGGCAAGAAATGAAAAAAATAAAAGATCTGCCCAAAAAGGATAGACCCCGGGAAAAGCTTCTGGAAAAAGGCTGCGGGAATTCTTGGTTTGAACTTCTTAGATCATATTATCTTTAATGCAAAGGGGTATTATTCTTTTGCTGAAAATAATGAGATATAGAGGTGTGATATTCAACATTACACCAAGGACGGCATGAAGTTCAAAGAGCAATTTAACTGAATTTTAAAACATTAAGGAGGTATTAATATGAGAGATTTTCCCCCTACACACCCTGGTGAAATATTACTTGAAGAATTCTTAAAGCCAATGGGTATAAGCCAATATCGGATTGCTAAGGATATAGGCGTTCCTACCATGCGGATAAATAAAATTGTTCGGTGTGAAAGAGGAATCAGTGCGGATACTGCTTTATGATTGGCGCATTATTTTGGAATGTCTGTTGATTTCTGGACCGGAATTCAGGTTCACTATGATACTGAAATAGCCAAAATGCAATTAGGAGACAGATTGGAAAGGGAGGTCAAGACATTTGAGCCTGCCGTTTGATTTTTCTAAAGCCAATTTTACTAAACTCAATTGTCACAAAAAACGGCTGGAAAGTAAAACCGAAATAGAGATAGATGCCCCCTAAATTCCAGAATTCAAGACCAGTCACGGTTCTCTAAACCAGGATTAAAGGTCTTTGAGAGCATACCTCCTGCCAGGTCTCAAAGAAATTTGTTTTATTTTAGCTATCCATCCATACCTTGATCTGAGCATGGCAGAGGGGACAGCGGCCACCGTAAACCTGGTACTGCTGTCAAAAAAAGCCTCGATGTTGCTCTTGGAACCTTTGGATCTGCACCAAGGGTTTTCAAAGGTTAACTTTCCCATCCGGCTTACGCATAGTGAGAACCCCTTATTGTTCATTGAACTCACGAAGGATTTCCACTCTTCAGTTTCTTCATAGACTTTATATTGAATAGAATGCGGGCCTGGCGCAAGATAAATGAGATTGCTTTTCGCTTTCTCTTCGTCAATAAAAATATCCTTGGTTCTATCCGTTGCCAACAGAGCGAGCTCATGGGATTGGCGTCCCGCAAGCTGCTCCGGGATGAATTGCGGTTTCTTGGTACAACCTCCTGCCACAACAAATAAAGTCAGTCCAATTATGATGGCACTGGCTATATTCGTTGATAAATACTTGCTTTTTATTAACCAAACCATACTCAACCCTCCATAATTCAAAATATTATTTTGTTGTACCTGTATCAGGGTGGGGCAAGTTAATACAAGAAAAAAAATCAAGGGTTTGAAAATATGCGAGAAACAATATCGGCATTTCCTAAATGACGTTTTGTTCAATAGATGGTGCATGGATTATACTGAAAAGCTTAAACCCAAACTGTTACTTAAAAGATTTGAACGAACCCGATGTTGCTTTAAGACAAAATCCATGAGTCGAAAGGTTCTAACAAAAAAATGAACCGGTTGCGACCGGTTTTAGGGGTTCCAGGGAGTTATAAAAAATAACGAAATAGGCTTTTTGGGTGATAATTGTTCCAATGAGATCAGATTCATTTAAATAAAAGCAGCTAAACACGATTGTCCGTGGGCGTTTATCAAACCGGCATGCCCAGCAAAGGCATGCCGGTTTGTATCAAATTTAATTAACTGCCCAAAGTTGCGCTATTAAGCATTTTTTCTCCCGGAAGCGTTCCCATCATAAGTGCTTCCGGTTTTGGAAGATCAAGTCCCAATGTTTCTTTAATCAGGTCCTCAACCGTATGAATCGTTACAAATGTCAATTGTTCCTTCACATCCTCAGGGATATCATTAAGGTCTTTCTCGTTCTCTTCAGGTAATAGTATTTTTTTGATTCCAGCCCGATGGGCAGCCAGAACCTTTTCTTTAATACCACCGATGGGTAAGATTCGACCTCTTAAGGTTATTTCTCCTGTCATTGCAAGCTTTGGATCAATTTTTCGGCCCATTATAAGCGAAGTGATAGCGGTAAACATGACGACGCCGGCTGATGGACCATCCTTGGGTAATGCTCCTGCAGGTACGTGTATATGCAGATCCTTTTTTTCGAAGTCAAAATCAGGTAGTGCAAAAGCCAGTCTGGATCTGAACAAACTAAGTGATATTGCAGCAGATTCCTTCATCACATCCCCCAACTGACCGGTTAATGTGAGCTTGCCATTACCGGGCATATGGGTTGCCTCAATGAATAGGATTTCACCCCCCATAGGTGTCCAGGCAAGTCCGGTAACAACTCCCGGAGGGTTATCCATTTGTGCCATGTCGTGTCTGATTACCGGATGCCCAAGAATATTTTCAAGTGAATTTTGAGTTACTTTATAAGGCAGTTCAGTTGTGCCGGAGACAATTTTCCGGGAGACAACCCGGGCCACCTTGGCCAGTTGTTTTCGAAGACCCCGAACCCCTGCTTCAACCGTATATTTATCAATGATTACCTTTAATGCATCATCATCAATTTCAAGCTGAGAGGTCACTATCCCATGTTCCTCAAGAACAAGCTTTAAAAGGTGATTTTTTCCAATATGAAATTTTTCATTTCCTGTATAACCCGATATCTCAATAACTTCCATCCTGTCCAAAAGCGGCGCTGGAATTCCTCTGCTGCTGTTTGCTGTTGCAACAAAAAAGACATCGGAAAGATCATAGGGAACCTCAAGGTAATGATCAGAAAAAGTATGATTCTGTTCCGGATCAAGAACCTCAAGTAATGCACTTGATGGATCCCCATGAAATGCTGATACCAGTTTGTCCACTTCATCCAGGACAAAAACAGGATTTTTTTCGCCTGCTTTTTTCATCCCCTGAATAATTCTTCCCGGAAGGGCACCGATATAAGTTCTTCTATGCCCTCTTATTTCAGCTTCATCCCTGATGCCACCAAGACTTATCCGGACATATTTTCTTTTTAAAGCTTGCGCAATGCTCTTTCCAAGGCTGGTTTTTCCTGTACCGGGAGGTCCTACAAGAAGCAGAATAGAGCCTTGTTTCTCTTTTTTCAATTTCATCACAGACAGGTGTTGAAGGATCCGCTCCTTTACTTTTTCCTGCCCATAATGATGTTCATCCAGCAACTTGCCTGCTTTTTTAATATCAATATCTTTTTCCGCTGTAATACGCCATGGAAGGGCCACAAGAAGATCAAGGTAATTTTTGATGATGCCGGTCTCATGGCTCCCCTGTCCCTGTTCATTTAATTTTGAAAGCTCATCTAATGCCACCTGCTTTATATCTTCGGGCATATCTGCATCTTCAATAAGCCTGGCATAATCTTTTTTGCCGGCAGATTTGGGGGAATCCTCATTCAGTTCTTCTTGAATATTTTTCAGCTGTTCTTTCAGAAACGCTTTTCTATAGTTTTTATTTGCCTGATCTGAGAATTTTTGTGACATTTCTATCTGAAGTTTTATGGACTCTTTATGCTGAAGAAGAATGTCCATAAAGAGAATTCCTCTCTCTTTTAAGGAGTCAATTTCCAGAAGATGCTGCTTTTCCTCCATTGAAATTGTAACAAACGGAAGAAGGTATCCCATTAATTCCGGAATCGTCTCAATCTGTTTGATTTCTTTGACATAGGGTTCGGAGCCTTTAAAAAGAGTGCTTATTTCATAGGTAATCTTTTTGATATATTCAAGCATCTGTTCCTGGCTTTTGGGGTCCATATCGATATGATCCGGTTCTGGAACATGCATTGCAAGAAGCTTACCCTTTATCGTTCTGATCGATTCAATCGAGACTCTTGTCTGCACCTTTGCATGGAAAATATCATGATCGCGCTCAGATATGTGGGATTTTAATTGAATCAAGGTTCCAATTGAAAATAATTTATTCTTATCCATCTGATCAGGGTTAAATCCTTCTTTCACAGAAAGAGCGATAGCCAGGTTATTTCCTTGATCTATTTGATTTTTTAAAATTTTGCCTAGAGTATTGTTGACTCGAATTTTTGCTTTTGATTCCGGAAACAATACGGTTTGAGTTAACGGTATGACAATGAGCTCTGCGTTTACACAGGATGATTCCATTATATTCTCCCTTTTTTATCAATTCAAAATCAGTTGGTTAAGCATATGATAGGCATGATTTAATTTAGTTCAACACTAACTAACAATAATTTGTTTTAGATTTTAAAAAACCTGATCCCAAAAAATCGATAAAGTTTGTTTGATAAGCATAAAAACCTTGAAATACAGTGCATTATCTTGACAAATGTGTTCAAGTAAATTAGTAAGTAATGAACAAACTATTATAAATGAGAGTGGGTTTATTTTGAAAAGAGAATTAATCTACGAGGCAGTTAGAAAGTTCAACAGTTTAGGGCATGAGTGCAATCTTGAAATCTCGGATAAACTTGGCATGTCCAAGCTTCAATTAAATCAACTGCACTACCTGAAGATTATTGATAGGACGGTTGATATAACGTTTGGAAAATTTGCTGAGATTTTAAATGTTACAAAACCATCTGTTACTGAAATAGTTAACAAACTTATTAAATTAGATTGTGTTGAAAAAAAACGCTGTCCCAGGGACAAGCGTATATTTTATATTATACTTACGGATAAAGGGCACAATATCGCCCGATTACAATACCTTGCCGAACAGAGAATTGTTGATATAATTTTCAGTGTTTTTGACGATGAAGAGATTGACACGTTTATTAAATTAATAAAAAAAATATAATGTTTTGGATATTGGTATGCCGCTGTCCAGGTGTTTTTAATACAGGTGTTGAATTCATTCTGCCATGAAAATCAACCATTATGATTCAAGCATCCGCAACCTGTGGGTGCAAGTAAATTTCATCCTGATGTAATTAAAAGAGAGCCTGTCTGCCGATTATTGAAAAGCCCTGAGTAAAAGTCGCACTGGAAAACCATATAGAAGCTTTTTTTGTTTTTTTTCTATGCTCAGACCTGAAAATTCTTGACAATATGAATATCACGTTTTATTAAGTGAACATGTTCTCTGAATGAAGCGTGTTATTGAAAAGGATGAAGATGGAACAACCAAAAGCAAACCGGCGAGAAGTGCAGAAGGCTGAGACCCGCACCTTGATTTTAGAAAGTGCCAGAAAGCTTTTTGAAAACCAGGAGTATGATAAAGTGACCATCCGGGGTGTGGCAGGCCTGGCCCGGATAGGTCTTGGAACCATTTACAAGCATTTTCCCAACAAGCTGTCCATGCTGGCGGCGGCCTTTTCAGATGATTTGAAAAATCTGTACCAGGATGCCATGGCCACTATGCCGGATAACCAATCCTTCCAAACCCAGTTTATTCATATTTCAAAACGATTTTTCATTTTTTATATCACCCACTATTCCCTTTCCCGGGCCTATTTGAGTCATCTGTTTTTTTATGAACGAAAATGGCTGGATGAAATCAATACCTTTGATGATAACTATGCTCAGAAGATGGCGGAACTGATTCGGGCCGCCCAGGGCAGGGGTGAGATCAACCCTGAAAAAGACAGCCATATTCTGGCACTTGCCCTGATGTCCAATTATTTTTTTGTTCTGGCCAATTGTTTTTTACGGGAAAAAATGACAGATCCCGATCAATTGGCCGCCCTGCTTGAAACCCTTGTTGAACAGACCCTTTTATAATAGGAGTGTTGTTATGACGTTACCTGTACTTATTGAACCTGATTTGGATTTTATTGCCCAGATTAGCTCAGACTCCGGTCTGAATCTTAAAAAATGTTACCAATGCGCCACCTGTTCGGTGGCCTGTACCATATCTCACGATGACCGGCCTTTTCCCAGAAAGGAGATGATCCATGCCGCCTGGGGACTAAAGGACAGACTCATTGCAAACCCTGATATCTGGCTGTGCCACAATTGCGGGGACTGTTCCACACTTTGCCCGCGGGATGCCAGGCCGGGTGATGTGCTCAATACACTCAGAAAGATGTCCATCAAAGAATATTCAAAACCCGCTGCCATGCACCGGTTGTTCAATGACCGCCGGAAGCTGCCATGGCTTTTTATCCTTCCCGCAATGATCATAATGACCATGGGTCTTGTTACAGGTTTGATGAATCTGTCACCTGGCGGGGACCGCATTGTTTTTGCCCATTTTTTCCCTGTGCCCCTGATCGAGATGATTTTCATTCCCCTGTCCCTGGGAGTGACCCTGGTCTTTTTCCAGGGGATCAGACGGTTTCTGAAGGATATGCAGGCTACCGATGCACGGTTGGGTAAAACAGCCCCCGGTCCCCTTGATTTAAAACGGTTCCTGATCACCCTGATCACCCAGCTGCCCGCCATCATAAAACACGAACAGTTTTCCTTTTGTTCTGAAAACAAGGGACGCAAGATCTCCCACATGATGGTGGCCTTTTCCTTTACCAGCCTCGCCTTTGTAGCCGGCGCCTTTGTTTTTGCCCTTTATGTTCTGAACAGCCACGGACCCTATGACCAGATCAATCCGGTGAAAATACTGGCCAATGTATCAGGCATCGCCCTCATTGCCGGCAGTCTGCTTCTGATCAGGGAGCGAAGGGCAAACGCCAGGCAGACCAATGGGTATTTTGACTGGTACCTGCTGGGGCTTGCCCTTTTTCTAGGAATCACCGGTATGCTCACCCAGACGTTCAGGCTGGCAGAGATATCCTGGGCAGCCTATTCCATGTATTTTATCCATCTGCTCTTTGCATTTAATCTGGTGGCTTTTCTGCCTTATACCAAGTTGGCCCATCTGGTTTACCGTACCGTGGCAATTGCCTATTACCACTATACAAAAAAGGAAAAGTTATCGCCACACTCCTGAAAAATGGGGATACCCATACCTATGAGTACTCTATTTCTTCCTGTGACAATCCGGTCTGCACCTGAGAGTCGGCAGGAATGATCCCTGTCCCTGCAGCAGCAAAAAAAAATATAAAAAATGCTGTCCTCCAAAACCGGATAGGCGTTGTTGAACCTACTCGTGACGCAGGGCGATGATCGGATCAACTCTTGCAGCCCGGGCAGCGGGATACAGTCCAAAGATGATGCCGATACCGATACTCACGGTCAAGGGTAAAAGCAGGCCTGTCGGTGTTATGACGGTTGGCATTTTTGCGAAAAGGGTGATCAGCCAGGGAATGGTTATCCCCAGTGCAATACCGATGAAACCGCCAATGGTTGAAAGTACCACAGCCTCAATGAGAAACTGGACAATAATCTGCCTGCGTCTGGCACCGATTGCCCGCCGGATACCGATCTCCCGGATACGTTCGGTTACTGATGCCAGCATGATGTTCATAATGCCGATGCCTCCCACCAGCAGGCTGATCCCGGCAATGGAGCCCAGGACGATGTTAAAGGTCCGTTTGCTGGCCTCTGCCTGTTTGAGCAGGGCCAGGGGAACATTGATCTGGTAATCTTTTTTTTTGTGAAACAGGGTCATCATCCGATCAATGGCTTCAGCCGTCGGCTCCACCTTGGCAGTATCCTCCACCTGTACGATAATCTGGTGAAGTTCAACCTTTTCGCGGAGCCGTGATCCGGATGAAATCTTCATGGTTACATCCCCGAAATAGGTTTTTGCCGTGGTGATGGGAACATAGGCGTCAATATCCCTGTCCGGGATCTGCATGGCCCCGGCCTGGCCGGTTTCACTTTTAATGATGCCCACCACCTCAAAGCTGTCTCCCCCGATCCGGATGCTTTGACCAATGGTATTCATGCCGGCAAGCAGCTTTCTGGCACCGAATTCCGTCAGCACAACAACGGCCGATTGCTTGTCCATGTCCGTTTGGGTCAGGATACGACCGCCAAGCAGTTCTCTTGGGATCACCTCAAACCATTGCTGGCTGGTGCCTACTACCCGAAGTTCAAGCGAATTGTGTCCAAGTCTTGATTCCTTGCGAATCAGCTTCACCGGCACATTTTTTTTAACAGATGAAAAACTTTCCTGAATCCGTTCATGATCCTGGTAGGTCAGGCCATAGATGCTGATAAAAGATCGTGTGGTGCTGGACGATTCCTCTTCCATGGATTTGACCGAAGAGATAATGATGTTGTTGCTCCCCAGTTTTTTGATCTGCTCCAGAGCCTCCTTGCTGGCCCCTTCGCCCACCGCCAGCATGGCCACGACACTGCCCACCCCGAAAACCACGCCCAGCATGGTCAGAAAAGATCGCAGCTTGTGAAGCATCAGGGTCTGGATACCAGAGGTCAGTTCCCTGAAAAATTTAATCTGTTGCATATCCGTTTCCTTTAATCTGTTCGATAAGCCCGTCCTTCATGTAAAGCCGGTTTTGGGCATATTCAGCAATATGGGATTCGTGGGTGACCATGATAATGGTTTTGCCGGCTTTATGAAAGGTTGTCAGCAATTCCATGATCTGTTGGCTGGTTTTGCTGTCCAGGTTGCCGGTGGGCTCGTCTGCCAGGATCAGGTCCGGATTGGTGGCCAGGGCCCTGGCAATGGCCACCCGCTGCATCTGTCCGCCGGAAAGCTCTGCCGGGCGGTGGGCCAGCCGGTCTTCAAGGCTCACCATGGCAGCCAGTTCACGGGCATGTGCGGCACTTTTTATTGCATCCCAGCCCAGATAATAGAGCGGCAGTTCAATGTTGCGCTGCACGGTCAACTGGGGAATCAGGTTAAAGCTCTGGAAGATGAAACCCAGATGGTTCAGGCGGATATCGCTCAAGGCATCATCGCCATGACCGCTGATATCCTTTCCCTTAAACAGGTATCGGCCATGGGTCAGCCGGTCAAGGCATCCGATGATATTCATCATCGTACTTTTGCCGGACCCGCTGAATCCCATGATGGCCCAGAAGCTTCCCCTGGAAAAGGAGATATTGATCCCCCCCAGGGCTGAAACCTTTTGACTGCCCATGGTGTAGATTTTATGGGCGTTTTCAAGTTTGACAATCATGTCCTGTTTAGTATTTGACACAATGGGTTTCATGAGATTATTCAGCCGCCTTCTGCCGGGTCTTTCGGTTTTTTATTTTTTTCTGCTGTTCCAGCGACATGTCGGATAATTTGTTGGGGCTATCCTTTTCAGGTGCCTGGTAATCCACGCCTGCTGTTTTAAGCGGCGGTGTCAGCAGTACAATATCGCCAGGGTCAAGTCCCTTGATCACATGGATCATCCGGTTGTTGTCCAGACCGGTTTCAATGGTCCTGGGTTCAAATTGCGATCCATTATAAACAAACACCGTTGGCTTTGCATTGACCCGCAGCACAGCCTGGACAGGTACAAACATGGCATTGTCATGGCTTTCAATCACAATTTTTGCCTGGCAGCTCATGCCGGTCCGGATGGCGCTGTCATTGCCGTCCAGAAATATCTGTGTGGTATAGACCTTCAGGTCTGGATTCATCCAGAGGCTCTGGGCATCGGGCAAAGGGGCAATATGGGCAACCCGGCCGGCAAATTTTCTGCCGGGCAGGGCATCCACAGTGACAACCACGGGCATGCCCACCCTTACTTTTTTGAGGTTGGACTCATGAATGGCGATCCCGGCATTGCTTGAATTGGCTGTGGGCAGATAGATCAACTCCTGGCGTTCCCGGATATCCTGGCCCTCCTGAAGCGGTTCGACATTGTGCCGGAAACCGCCGCCCTGGGCACTGGTGGCATAAATGACAAGGCCATCGGCCGGGGAAAGGATTTTTGTTTTTCCAAGCTGTTCTTCTATCTTGCTTAATTTGTCTTTCTGCCGTTGATCCTCGGCCTGCCTGGCTTTGAGTTCAGCTTCGGCCTGAACCACATCGGCCCGGGCTTTGCGGCGTGTCCGCTCCATGGCCATCTGTGCCTGGCTCACATCGCTCCGGCGCTGGGCCAGGTTCCGCTTGTAGGTGTAATTGACCAGAAGATCCCGGTTGTTTTTTGCCAGCTCCAGGTCCAACGCTTTTTTCTTTTCCGACAACTGGTCTGCCTGAAGTTCGATCAAAGAGAGGTATTTTTCATTGCTCAGGGTCTGGGACCATTTCAAGGTATCCCTTGCCCGGGTCAGTTCCTCTTCTGCCAGCGTGATCTCTGCCTGGGCCTTTTGAAGTTCATTGGGATACTCGCCGTCTATATATTTTTTTAAATCCTGGTTGGCAAATTCCAGGGTCAGGGCGGCAAGGTCAATGTCGCTTTTAGCCTGGTTCTCAGCCACAGCAAGATTTTCAGTGGCGTTGACATAGGCGGCCTCAGCATTCTGGACCTTGATCTCCTGATCGATTTTTGCATCCACAAGGGAACTTGCATCCAGTTCCACCAGAAGGTCACCCTTTTTAACCTGGGTTCCTTCGGGAATCAGATAGAGGATTGAGGTCTTCCCTTCCACTTCGTTTTTGATGATGATCTGTTCCCTGGCATTGATGGTTCCAGACTCAACAATATCCACTGTAAGGGGACCGGGGGTGACAACAAAGGTCGCTGTTTTGGTTAAATCTGTCTGCGAATCTATGGATCTGGTGCCAAAAAAGGCCAGGGCCATGCCAAGGACAACAGCAGCAGATGTCCAGATAATCGTTTTATTTTTTACCATTGGTATTTGCCTCCGGAGAGTACTCCTGCCACAGACCCGTATCTGTAACAACGAGCAGTCCCATGTCACGCTGGATTTCCAGCTCTGCTATCCGATAATTTACCCGGGCCGATGTCAGACTGTTCTGGGCTTCGAGCAGGGCATCCTGGGCCTCTAAAAGATCCCGGGTTTGGGCTCTTCCCGCATCCATGAACAGGGTGATACTTTTAACACGTTTTAAAGCAAGCTCGACAGACTTGGCCTGGATCACCAGTGTTTCCCGGGCCTCCAGCAGCTCCCTGAGCCGGCTTCGGATTTCTATTTTTATGGTGTCTTCAAGGCTTTGTGCATTGCGTACAGCTTGTTCGAGCAAAATAAAGCTGTTACGGTAAGTTATGGCTTCGGCTGTTCTGTCAAATCCCAGATCCAGTGTCAGCAAAGCAGAAAACACGCCTTTGTCGGTTCTCAGTCTGGCGTTTTCAAGATCCGCCGTGGTGATGGTCCGACGTTCTCCAATCGCTGCAGACCCCAAAAAGGTGAGTTCAGCCCCCAGGGCATCAGCGGCCACAACCACTGCCCGTTGCGCATCAAATACCTTGCCCGTAATGACCTGCAGGTCATACCGATTTTCCAGGGCCATCTCAACAGCCTTTCGTTCGGACAGCTCCAGGGGGCCTGCACCCATATCCGGTACTACGGCAAGACGGTTGAGTTCATCCGGGTAAAGGTCGATGTCGGCATCCGGCGGCAGGCCCAGCTGAACTTTAAACGCATCCATCTGCTTTTTATACTGCTCCTGGGCAGACACCCATCTTTGGCGGGCAACAAGCTCGGTCTGCACCGACTGGTCCACCTCGATCTCCTTGAGTCGGCCTGCTTCAGCCAGCCGTCTGCTTCTCCGGGACGAGATCAATCGGCTTTGATAATCTTCCCAGGCATTTTTAACCCCATCCATCTGTTTTAAAATGGTCAGGTAGTCTCTGCCGATTGATACGGCAAATTTTTTCTTGAACCGTTCAAAATCGAGGATGGCGTACACCAGGTTTTGTTCGGCCTGCTGCATGGGCTCAGTTACAATGTGTCTGCCGGACCCTCTCAGCAGGGGAATAGACAGACTGGCATCTGCCTTGATTCCAAAAGAAGAATTGCTGCCTGAAGTGAGCAGGGTTGCCAGATCAACGGCCAGGGCAGTGGACAGTTTGATCCCGTTTTCCAATTGTCGGGTTCCGGTAATCGTTCCGCTGTTCAAGGTTCCTTCCCGGGAAGGTGTCTGGGATCTATCTGAACTCACCAGGCTCTGTATCTGGCCGATAAGGCTGGTGCGAAAA
>Ga0180009_10004627_pt1 | contig 15090 bp, 11 predicted proteins | sample OS_PC_MetaG_FD_123537 | JGI IMG/M metagenome (GOLD analysis project Ga0180009, IMG submission 123537) | Groundwater microbial communities from the Aspo Hard Rock Laboratory (HRL) deep subsurface site, Sweden - OS_PC_MetaG | ecosystem: Environmental > Aquatic > Deep subsurface > Groundwater...
CGAGGCGATCACGCGGGCCAAACGGGCGCTGTCCAATATCCTGTACATCTCTCGTCACCTGGCGCTGGGTACCCTGGGGTGGGCCTACTACCACAAGGGCGACCTGACTGGTGCCGCACGAGAACTCAGGCAGTCGATCTTCCAGGAGCCACGGTTCTGCGTGGGGCGGTATCGGCTGGCGCAGGTCTATTACGACCAGAATGACTATGGTAAGGCGATAGAAGAAGCGAAGCAGGTTACCGAGGACAAGGCGTGCCCCATCCAGGAGGCCTTCGAGGTTCTGGGCCTGGCGTTGGTGAAGACCAAGCAACTGGATGGTGCAAGGACCGCGTTCGAGACTTGTGTGAAGCTCAATCCCAAGAGCTGTGTTTCGGAGAAGTGCCGGCGTTACGCGAAGCGCATCTAGCGTCGATTTGGACTACGACAACGACCTAGGTACGGTGCAGCATGGATGAACAGGCCTTTGGCGACTATCTACGGGCGGAACGGGAGTTGAGACAGATCCCGCTTCCCGAGGTTGCAGCAGCCACCAAGATACCACTCCAGACTCTCCAGCACCTCGAACACGGCCGGTGGAGCGACCTGCCCGCGACGGTTTTCGTTCGTGGGTTCATTCGTTCCTACGCCAAGCACATCGGCCTTCCGCCCGAAGACGCATGTGTTCGGTTTGACAACGTGCTGTCCCTGTTGCGCAAGAAGCAGGAACCGCCGGTGGAACCGGTGGGGGAGGGGGCGGCGGTGATGGGGTTCGGCAAGCGGCGTTTCGGGCTTGCGCTGTTCGTGATCATCATCCTGATCATCGCAACCATCACGCTGTCTCTCATCTGGCGCCGGGGCGCCAGCGCCGACACCCACGCGACGCTCGAGCCGCCGGCCCTGCACACAGAGTCCCCGAACACTCACAGTTAGCGCCCTCGACTCAGGGCTCCATCAACCGCCAGGCCCTTGACCAAGCATCGCGAGCAGGAGCGATAACCTTGCTGACCCCCAAGCTCCAGATGCTCCAGGACGCGCTCAAGCGGCTGATACGCCGGCAGGCGGCGGGACCGCTGGAGAAGGTGCTGGCAAAGACCCACGCCGCGGATCTGGCCTACCTGCTGCCCCACTTCTCCACGCACGAACGGAAGCTGATGTTCGAGCGCTCGTCGGACGACGAACGAAGGGCGCAGATCCTGTCCGAGGCCGACTCCGATGTGGCGGCGCAGGTGCTCGAGGCGCTGCCGCGGGATCTGGCGGTGGAGCTGCTGCACCGGATGGAGCCGGACGACGTTTCCGACCTTCTGGAGCACCTGGCCCAGGAGCTCGCCGACGAGCTGCTCGAGCGCATGCGCGCCGCGGATCGCTCCCAGGTGGAGGACCTCTCCCGCTACGACTCGGCCACGGCGGGCGGCATCATGAGCCCACGCTTCTTCGCGCTCCATCGAGACACCTCCGCCAAGGATGCGATCGAGGCGCTGCACCACGCCGACGCTGACGTGGAGATGGCCTTCTACGTCTACGTGGTCAACGAGGCGGAGCAGCTGCTCGGGGTCGTCTCCTTGCGGCAGCTGGTGACGAGCAAGCCGGAGAGCACGCTGTTCGACGTCATGACCTCGGACCTGATCCGGGTCACCACCGACGTGGACCAGGAGGAGGTGGCCAAGCTGGCGTCGCGCTACGGGCTGCTCGCGATCCCGGTGATCAACGGCTCCAACCGGCTGGTCGGCATCGTCACCATCGACGACGTGATCGACGTGCTGCGAGAGGAGGCCACCGAGGACATCCTGCGCATGGCCGGCGCGGGCGACGACCTCGCGGACCAGAAGGCGGTGTTGACGTCCGCACTCAAGCGCCTGCCCTGGCTGCTGGCCACTGGCGTTGGCGGCGTGCTGGGTGCCGTCCTGATCGCGGCCTACTCGGCCACGCTGGTCACGGTTCCGGCGCTGATCTACTTTCTGCCCGTCGTGCTGGGCCTGGCGGGCGTCATCGGTGTCCAGGGGGCGGCCTTCATCACCCAGTCGATCGCCCAGGGCCGCATGGACCTGGCGAGCCTGGGCAAGGTATTCCTGCGCCAGGTGGCCAGCGGGCTGCTGCTCGGGTCGCTGTTCGGCGCGCTGATGGCCGCCTTCGCCTGGGTCTGGCTGCTGGGAGGCCAGCCCGAGGCCAGCATCACCGCCGCGGTGGTGCTGGGTGGTGCCATCGCGGCCGCGATGACCTCCGCCGCGGCGCTCGGCGTGGTGATGCCGTTTCTGCTGATCAAGATCCGGGTGGATCCGGCGCTGGCCAGCGGCCCGTTCGTCGCCATCGGCGCGGATCTGGTCGGCCTGGCGACGTATCTGATCGTGGCGGGAACGTACTTCAATCGCTAGAAATGGCTACAAAACAGACCTTTGCAATACGCCTCTGCCGATGGCGACACCTCCGCCGGTGCTGCTTGCTCCTGGGCTAGGGGGACATGTACGATTGGTATGCGGCGCTGTCTCGGGGGACCCGCCCCGCAGGAGGCAGTGGCAGACTTGGACTCGTTGGTTGGCCGTCGGATCGGCAACTATGATGTTGTCAGCCTGCTGGGCCGTGGTGGGATGGGCGAGGTCTACCTCGCCCGGCACCCGCAGATCGGTCGCCAGGTCGCGATCAAGGTCCTGGCCAGCCACCTCCTGACCACGGCGCAGGTGGCCTCGCGCTTCCTCGCCGAGGCCAGGGCCGTTGAGCGCATCAAACATCCGAACGTGATCGAGATCTACGACTTCGGCAGTCTTGACGACGGCCGCCCCTACTACATGATGGAGCTCCTCGAAGGCCACGAGCTCCGCAAGGAGCTTGACGATCGCGGCAAGCTCTCCGCAGCGGAGGCGCTGCCATTCATCGAGCAGATATGCGCCGGACTCCAGGCTGCCCACGAGTGCGGCGTCATCCACCGCGACCTCAAGCCGGAGAACGTCTTTCTCCTCGATCGCCAACCGCTCACGATCAAGCTCCTCGACTTCGGCATCGCCAAGCTGCTCGAGGTCGAGCAGGGGAGTGGCCTGACATCGGCAGGGATGGTGATGGGGACGCCGCTGTTCATCGCCCCCGAGCAGGCGCTCGGTCAGCCAGAGCTGATCTCCCCGCGCACGGATATCTACTCCCTCGGCGTGATGTTCTACTGGATGCTCGCCGGTCGGCCCCCATTCGAGCACGAGGCCACCGCCATTCTGCTCGCGATGCACATCCGTGACGCGCCTCCGCCGCTGTGCGATGTGGAGCCGTCCGTCCCGGCGGAGGTCGCCGCGCTCGTCGCGCGATGCCTGGAGAAGGAGCCGCAGCGGCGGCCAGCCTCGGCGGCTCAGCTGGCGCAGGATCTCGCGGCGGCGGTCGCTGGATCCACGGTCGCACCAGCGGTCCAGTCAACGAAGCAGCCCTCTGCGCCCGGCACGCCGTTGACCGTTGTACCCGCCAGGAGTGGCACGACCTTCAGCGCCTCGGTCGGTGAGGCCGTCGGGCACCCGTTCGACGCCGATGACGTGATCCCACGCCGCCCCGGGATCAGGTGGGTCGGGCTGGGCCTGGCCGCTCTGGCCGTCGCGGGCGGGATCGCCTACGCGCTGCTTCGCGACGGACCGGCCCCGCCCGGGGAGCGAGACGATCCGGTCCGGGCGGCGCTGCCCGCCGCACGTCCTGTGGTCGTCCCGGCGGTTCGGGCGCCCGCTGCTCCCCCGGCCACACCTGCCGGGAAGCGCCATCAGATCGTCGTGGAGGCCCGCGCGCGCGTCAGCTGTCGGGTGCAGCTGGACGAACGCCAGCTTCCGCCGATGGCGAACCCCTGTGGCTTCGAGGCCGGGGCCGGGCAGCGGGTGCACCTGGAGGTCACGCGACCCGGGTTCAAACCGCTGCGCGAGGAGTGGACCGCAGAGGCCGACCGGAAGATCGTCGTCGAGGTGCACAGGGCAGAGCATCGTCTGAGCGCCGGCTCCCCGGGCTCGAGGCCGGGCCGCGTCGCCGCCCGCCTGCCGCGAGGCGCAGTCCCCGCGCGGCCGCCCAGGGCGACCCCGCCCGCGGTCATCCCACCCAGGGCGACCCCGCCCGCGGTCATCCCGCCCAAGGTGACGCCGCCCGCGGTCATCCCGCCCAAGGCGACCCCGCCCGCGGCGACACCCCCTGAAGCGACCCCCAAGCCGAAGTCCAAGGTCGGCGAGGGAACGCTGGAGCTACCTGATTGATCCCAGATCGCACACTGCCACTCATGCGTCCACGAACCACGTCCGGCCTGCTTCTGCTCTGTTGCCTGCTGCACGCGACCCCGGCGCGCGCGCAGGACTCGCAGCCCGCGCAGCCGCCCGCCTCGCAGCCCCTCACCGAGCAGGAAGCGCGGCGGCAGGCGAAGGAGTCCTTCCGCAGGGCCGAGACCAGCTACCGCCTGGGCCGCTTCGCCGAGGCGCTCGCCGGCTACGAGACTACCCTCAAGCTCCGCCGTCATCCGAACATCATCTTCAACATCGCGCAGTGTCACAGGCAGCTCAAGAACGCCGCGCGCGCGGTCTTCTTCTACAAGCTGTTCCTCGACGACTGGGAGCGGGTCAACCCGGGCACCAGACCACCGAACGAGGCCGAGGTGAAGGCGCACGTGGCGACGCTCGAGGCCGAGCTGCGGACCGCGGCCCGTGCACGGCCAGCCTGGGGGCAGCTGCCACCCTCCGGCGGCGAGCTCGTGCTGAAGGGGGTGCCCGGCGGAGCGCAGGTGTTCGTCGACGGCGCGCTGCGAGGGCAGGGGCCGATGCTGGCGCCGATCAGCCTGCCGGTCGGGCGGCGGCTGGTGCGGATCGTACGGCCGGGCCATCAGCCATGGTCGCAGAGCGTGACCATCGCGCTGGCAAAGCGCGCCACCGTCGAGGTCCGGCTGCTGAAGCTGGTCAACGTCGCCATCGACTCCAGCCCCGCTGGTGCGGCCGTGGTCGTCGACGGCACGGAGCGAGGCTGGACTCCGCTCCGTCTGACGCTGACGGCCGAACGACCACACACCGTCGTGCTACGCAAGCAGGGCTGCGAGCAGCAGACACAGACGCTGACGCTCAAGCCGCAGGACTCGGCGCGAGCGAGCTACTCCATGTTGCCGACGCGGGACCGCTTCGGCTCGCGCAACGAGCACTTCGCCATCGAGAGCGGCCTGGCCTTCGCCATGGGGGGCAGGCAGGGGTTCGTCGCCGGCGAGGTTGCGATCGAGCTCGACACGCTGAAGTGGAAGCATGTCAGCTGGACGGTGTTCTCCATGGGCGGGGGGTACGGTTCGGGCCGCTTCTACGCGCACATGGAGTCGCGGCTGGGATACCCGTTTCGCTTCGGCCGGATTGGCCAGCACCAGGTACGCCTGGCGCTGGGGTTTGGCGCGCTCGCGGTGTCCAAGGACGAGCTGACCCGCACCCGCCAGGAGGTGGCCTGGATAAAACAGTCGGGCATCAACGACGACCGTCCCGACGGCGGTGGACCGTTCGTGACCCTTTGCCTCTCCCCGTCCGTCGAGTATCTCTACCAGACCCGCGGCCGCACGCTCATCGGCGGCGGGTTCCGGGCCCTGGTCCCGATCACGCGCAACATGGCCCACGACTCGGGGGAGGATCTCGATGGGTGTCCCGCCGTCGGCCTCCTCACGGTGCGGGTCGGCTGGGCCTCGCTGCTTTGACCAGGGAAAAACCAATGTACGACCGCCTTGGCAAGATCCTCCTCCTCCTCCTCCTCCTCCCCGGCTTCGGCCTGGCCGCTTGCAAGTGGCCGTCGGCGCCGCCCGCTGGCGATCAGTGCAGCGAGATAGCGATTCCGACCGCCACGATCAACGTCGACGGGGACCCGGGCGACTGGATCGGGATCCCACCCCAGCTCAATCGCTCGCCGGGCGCGCCGGAGTCGACCGGCGCCTACCAGCTGGAGCAGCTCTACGTGGCCGCCGACCACGACCGGCTCTACCTGCGGATCGACGCCTCGGAGCACAGCCCGCTGGTGGCGGACGCGGGCGCGCCTGGCGACGCTGGCGGACCAACGTGCGGCGACGGCAAGTGCGAGGGCACCGAGGACCAGTACAGCTGCCCCGACGACTGCGGCGATGGCCCGCGGCCGGAGTTTCGGATCACGGTCAAGACGACGGACTTCCGGGCGTGCGATGTGTCGGTCGGCCGCAGCGGCAGCAGTCCCGACGATCCATGGCGCTTCGACGGCTACTGGCAGAGCGACGAACACGACAACAGCACCGAGGCCGCGGGAGACGCGAAGGTGAAGTCACTTCCAGGGCAGGGGATGGTCGTCGAGATCTGGCTCGAGCGAAAGGACTTCGGCAGCATCTTCTCCGTCCATCCGACGTGGGCCAGGTGCTGCGAGAACAACCAGGGGCCGACCATCGAGGACGAGATCGGCTGCGTGTGGGCCAGCTTGTCGGCCGGGCCGCAGGGCGACGCGTCGTCGGGCGACGGACCGGATGCAATGCCCGCGGGCTGCGATGGCGGCGTTCTCTGCGGCGGCCTCTGTTGCCCGGCCGGTCAGACCTGTTCGGATGCGGGGCAGTGTCAGACGCCAGGCCAGCCCTGGCAGCAGACCAAGGTTCCCGGCGTCGTCGTGTTGAACGCCATCTGGGGCAGCTCGCCCAGCGATATCTGGGCGGTGGGCGGCGGCAGCTCGGGCGGGGCGGTCTTCCACTACGCCGGCGCACCCGCGGGGTGGTCACCGGTCAGCACGCCGCCGGTCGGCGACCTCTACGACATCTGGGGTGTCCCCCCGGATGTGTGGGCCGTGGGGGCAGTGGGCGAAATCCTGCACTTCGACGGCAGCACCTGGACCAGGGACAGCTCCGGCGTCAGCGAGCTCCTCCGGGGTGTGTGGGCCTCGTCGGCGACGAACGTCTGGGTCGTCGGGGAGAACGGGACGGTGCTCAGCAACGCGGGCAGCGGCTGGGGCACGTACCCGACGGGGACATTCAATCACCTGTACGCAGTGTGGGGCACGCCCGACGGCGCCTGGGGGTGGATCGTCGGCGCTCAGACAATCCTGCGCTGGACCGGGTCGGGCTGGTACGACACGTCGCCTGGGTGGATGGAGACCCTGTTCGGCCTTCATGGCCTCTCGGGCAGCGAAATCTGGGCGGTGGGGACCAACGGCGCTCTGCGTCGCGGCGACGGCACGGGGTGGAACAGCGTCACCACGGGAACCAGCGAGACCCTCTCCGCGGTCTGGGCGTCCTCGTCGGACTTCGGCTGGGCCGTCGGATCAGGGGGGACGATCCTGCGCTTCGAGGGCACGAGCGCGAGCGCGGAGCTGTCCGGGACCACGGCCAACCTGTGGGGCGTGTGGGCCAGCTCCGCGACGGACGTCTGGGCGGTCGGCGACGGGGGGTTGATCCTGCATCGGCCGTGACGGAGTCCTACTCGGCTGCGGCAGGCGCGATCATCTGCCGGACAGCCTCGATGAAGCGCTCGGCCGACCGCACCGCCTCGTCCGCCTGCTCATCGGTGAACACGCTGCCCACCTGGTAGTCGGCGTCCTCGCGGTCGCGTTGCATGCGGGACACCATTCGGCCGAGATCGGCAGACAGCGCGCCGGTCTTGACGAAGTGCTCGCCGATCAGGCTCACGACGCCGCGGTGGGTGGAGGGCTCGAGCCCCTTGGACAGCAGCAGGGCGCAGGCGGCGTGGAACACGGCGTAGTAGGCCCTGGAAGCCGAGCCGTAGGGCAGGCCTGCACGCCTCAGCACCTCTGCCTCGTGCAGGCAGACATCAGCGCGTCCGATCTGTTCGGCTGCATTCTTGCCGCGGTTTTCCTCGGTCATAGCACGATGCCCTCGCGGTCGAGGTCGCGGGCGATGCGGCGCTCTCGCGCCCGCAGCTCCTGGATCCTCGCTTTCTCGATCACCAGCGGCGCCACGTCCACGCCCCGACGCAGCCGGACATCGAAGGCCAGGTCGTAGACCTCGTGCCGCCGCGCGCGTCCGCTGGCGGTCACGATGAGCGCCAGGTCCAGGTCCGAGTCGGGCCCTCCCTCGCCGCGAGCGCGCGACCCGAACAGCCGCACCTCCAGCAGGTCGTCGCCGAGCAGCAGGCGGGCCCCGTCGAGGAAGTCCTGAACGGCGAGCACCTCGGCCGGCGTGAGGTGGGAGGGGAGCTGACCCATGACTCCAGTCTACCCGAGGCCGACGGCGCCGGCCACTCTTGCACTATTGGCATCCCGTCTGCCTCCACGACATCTGGGGCGTCCCCCGGACGTCTGGGCCGTGGGGGCAGGGGGCGACATCCTCCACTTCGACGGCAGCATTTGCGCTATGGTCCGCTCGATGGATCGAGTGACCACCCCGGCCCTGCTGGCCCGCGTCGTGAACTACGGCGAGGCCGATCGCATCTGCACGCTGCTGACCGAGGCCCTGGGCAAGGTGGACGCGCTGGCCCGGTCGGCGCGACGCAGCCGCAAGCGCTTCGGCGGGGCGCTGTCGCTGTTCGTGCTGGGTCAGGCCGCCCTGCAGCCGCCGCGACGGGGAGGGCTGTTGCTGCTGGACCAGTTCGACGCCCTGGAAGATCTGTCGGCGGCGATCTCCTCTGACCTGGTCAAGGTGGCCCACGGCAGCTACGTGCTCGAGGTGGCGCGGGAGCTGTGGCCCGCCGAGCAGCCGGAGCCGGAGGCGTTCGCGCTGCTGTGTGACACCCTGCGGGCGCTGGCACACAGCCCGCCGTCGCCGGCGTTGCTGCGCTGCTTCGAGCTAAGGCTGCTCACAGTGGTCGGTCTGGCCCCGTCCCTGGACCGCTGCGTGCGCTGTGGGCTGGAGCAGCAGGAGGACGGATGGTTCGACCTGCTGCGGGGCGGGGCGCTGTGCCAGCGGTGCGGGCCCGCCGACCGGCCTCTTCCTGCACAGCTGCGGCGCATGCTCCTGGACCTCGCGCGCCTGCAGCCGGCAGAGGCGGCCGCTGTCGTCCAGCCGCCGGAGGTCGCCCGACGGACGCGCGAGCTGATGCTGGCGACGATGCAGCATCACCTGGGCAAACGGCTCAAGTCCCTGGACTTCCTGATCCAGCTCCGCCGCGGCGTGGCGGAGAGAAGTTAACACGTTGACAGGGAGACGCTCGCTGGCGATAAATACCGCCGCTAGGGCAATGGAGTGAAATCGTGCGGCTCTTTGCGCTCGTCGGAGCACTGCTGGTGGCAGGCGGGGTGTTTTTGCTGGTCGACGCGGGGTTGCGGGTCCAGCGCTGCATCGCCACCGACGTGTGGTCGTTGAGGGTCTGGGCCGCGGACTTCTGGTTGCTGGTGCCCAGGAACCCGAGCCTGGGGCTGTCACAGAATGCTCACTGGTTCCTGCGGGTGGTTGGGGGGCTTCTCGCCGTGCCCATCGGGCTCAAGGTGGTAAAGCTCGCCGCGCGCTGACAGGAACCGAGACGATACACGACCCCGGCGGTCGTGCGGAGGAATGCGATGAGCGACAAGAAACACGTGTACTTTTTCGGGGGCGGCGAGGCCGAGGGCAAGGCCGAGATGAAGGACCTGCTCGGGGGCAAGGGCGCCAACCTGGCCGAGATGGTCAACCTCGGCATCCCGGTGCCTCCCGGCTTCACCATCACCACCGAGGTCTGCACCTACTACCAGAAGCACGACCAGTCGTACCCCGAGGGCCTCCGCATCGACGTGCGCAACGCCCTGCACAAGATCGAGGACGTGATGGGCAGCAAGTTCGGCGACACCTCGGACCCGCTGCTGCTATCGGTGCGCTCGGGCGGCCGGGCCTCGATGCCCGGAATGATGGACACGGTGCTCAACCTGGGGCTGAACGAGAAGACGGTCCAGGGCATCATCAGGCGCACCGACAACCCGCGCTTCGCCTATGACAGCTATCGCCGCTTCGTGGCGATGTACGGCGACGTGGTCATGGGGCTCAAGCCCGAGGCCAAGGGCGAGGAGGATCCGTTCGAGGTGATCCTGCACCAGAAGAAGAAGGAGAAGAGGGTCAAGCTGGACACCGATCTCGACGCCGACGACCTCAAGGATCTGGTCCTGCGTTTCAAGGCGGCGATCAAGGAGCGGCTGGGCCAGGACTTCCCCGAGGATCCCTACGACCAGCTCTGGGGCTCCATCGGCGCGGTGTTCGGCTCGTGGAACAACGACAGGGCGATCGAGTACCGCCGCATCTACCGCATCCCCGAGTCCTGGGGTACGGCGGTCAACGTCCAGGCCATGGTGTTCGGCAACACCGGCGAGGAGTCCGGCACGGGCGTCGCGTTCACCCGCGATCCGGCCTCGGGCGAGAATCGCTTCTACGGCGAGTTCCTGATGAACGCCCAGGGCGAGGATGTGGTCGCCGGCATCCGTACCCCGCTGCAGATCTCGAAGCTCAAGGAGATCAACAAGAACGCCTACCAGCTGCTGGAGGACATCTACAAGAAGCTCGAGCGCCACTACCGCGACATGCAGGACATGGAGTTCACCATCGAGGAGCGGCGGCTGTGGATGCTGCAGACCCGCGTTGGCAAGCGCACCGGTCTGGCGGCGATCAGGATCGCGGTCGAAATGGTGGACGAGGGGCTGATCGACAAGCGGGAGGCGCTGCTGCGCATCGAACCGGAGCAGCTCAACCAGCTGCTACGGCCGGTCTTCAACCGCAAGGTCAAGCTGGAGGCGCTCGAGGCAGGGCGGCTGCTGGCCAAGGGGCTCAACGCCGGCCCCGGCGGCGCGACGGGCAAGGTGGTCTTCTCGGCGCCCGACGCGGTGGAGTGGAGGAAGAGGGGGGAGAACGTGGTCCTGGTCCGCATCGAGACCAGCCCCGAGGACATCAAGGGGATGAACGCCGCGGAGGGGATCCTCACCGCCCAGGGCGGAATGACCTCGCACGCGGCGCTGGTGGCGCGGCAGATGGGCAAGGTCTGCGTGGCGGGCTGCGGCGCGCTCGAGATCGACTACGCCAAGAGCCAGATGGTGGTGAATCGCCGGACGGTCAAGGAGGGCGACTGGATCTCGATCGACGGCACCACGGGCGAGGTGATCGAGGGGCAGATCGAGACGCTGCCCTCCGAGGTGCTGCAGGTGCTGCTGGACAAGACGATGAAGCCCGAGGAGTCCGAGTCTTACCAGCTGTTCAGCAAGCTGATGACCTGGGCCGACGAGTTCCGCCAGCTGAAGGTCCGGACCAACGCCGACCAGCCGGACCAGTCGACCCAGGCGGTGGCCTTCGGCGCGGAGGGGATCGGCCTGTGCCGCACCGAGCACATGTTCTTCGGCGGCGACCGCATCAAGGCGGTGCGCCGCATGATCCTGTCGGAGGACAAGGCGGGGCGAGAGTCGGCGCTGGAGAAGTTGCTGCCGATGCAGCGCGACGACTTCATCGGCATCTTCCGGGCGATGGACTACCGGCCCGTGACGATCCGCCTGCTGGACCCGCCGCTGCACGAGTTTTTGCCGCACTCCGAGGCGGACATCGCCGAGGTGGCCCGCGACATGGGCGTGCCGGTCGAGAAGGTCAAGCAACGCAACGCCGCGCTGCACGAGTTCAACCCGATGCTCGGTCACCGCGGCTGCCGTCTCGGGATCACCTATCCCGAGGTGTACGAGATGCAGGTGCGCGCCATCGTCGAGGCGGCCTGTCAGGTCAAGATGGAGGGCGTGGACGTCCACCCGGAGATCATGATTCCGCTCACCGGCCACCGGCGGGAGATGGAGATCATGAACGAGCTGTCCCACCGCATCGCCGACGACGTGATCCGGCACAGCGGGGTCAAGGTCGACTACCTGGTGGGCACGATGATCGAGCTGCCGCGAGCCTGCCTGGTGGCGGATCAGATCGCCGAGCACGCCCAGTTCTTCAGCTTCGGCACCAACGACCTGACCCAGACCACCTTCGGGCTGAGCCGGGATGACGTCCGCAACTTCCTCCCCGCCTATCTGGAGCGGGGGATCTACAAGATCGACCCCTTCGTCTCCATCGACCAGGAAGGCATGGGTCAACTGATGGAGATGGGGGTCAAGAAGGGTCGCGCGATCCGCGAGAACCTCAAGGTGGGGATCTGCGGCGAGCACGGCGGGGAGCCCGACTCGGTGGAGTTCTGCCACCGGCAGGGCTTCGACTACGTCTCCTGCTCGCCGTTCCGCGTTCCCATCGCCCGCCTGGCCGCGGCCCGGGCGGTGCTGCGCGACGCGAAGTAGCCCGGCGCCAGCGCCTGCGAGCAGGCGGTTCGTGGATTCAGGTTGAAAATAAGTGCAGATTCCAGCAAGACTGCCTGCCACATGCGGATCTGTCTCACCGTAGCCCTGCTCTCCCTGTTGTTGCTGGCCGGCGGCTGTGCGTCCGAGGAGCCGGGCATCTCTCCCGATCGGGACCGATTCTACTTCCCCACCGGGATGGCTCTCGACCCGCAGCGGCCACTGTTGTACGTGGCCTGCTCCAACGCGGACCTGGCCTTCAACGGGGGCACGCTGGTGACGCTGGACCTCACCCGGCTGCCGGCAGACCTGCGTCGCGTCGGGGAGCTCGTGACTCAGAAGAAGCTGGACTGCGAGCCAGCGCGGACCGACATCACGGGATGGGAGTGCGACGAGGCGCAGTTCATCGACCCCGATGCGACCCTGCGCATGGGGGACTTTCCCTCGACCGTCCGTGTCGCCTCGGACGGGAGCCGCCTGTTTGTCCCGGTCAGGGGGCAGAACTACCTGCTATGGGCAGACATACTGGACCGCGATGCAGGTCAGCGGCGCGTCGACCTGCGCTGCGATACGGAGGCCTGCGCCAATTCGGCCTCGAGCGAGAACTGCACGGCGTGGGACTGCGACGTGGAGCACAGGGTCGACTACTCGGAGGAGTTGCGCCAGTCCCTGCCGGAGGAGCCATTCGGCATCGTCGTCAACGAGCTGGTTGCGGTGCATGTCGGCCCCGACGGCGCTCGCCGGACCTGCCGTGACGGCCTGGCCCAGGCACCCTCCTGCGACTGTCCGGCGGCCAGCGAGTGTCAGGGCGAGCACGACGTCGGATGCTGCCACTCTGCGCCGGCTGCCGGCAGAACCCATGTCTACCTCACGCACCTGTACGGCGGGGAGGTCTCGTTCTTCACCTCGGGCCCGGAGGGTGTCGTGTTGAGGGACATCCGGGGCGGGTTCTTCACTCCGTCCTCGTCCGGCGTGCGCGGCGCCTTCGCCCTCGCGCCCCGGCGGCCCGGGGATCCCGACAGCCGGATCTATGTCAGCAGCAGGGTTGACAGCGTCCTGGCCTCGTTCATCGTCCGCGACAACAGCCGCATCGTGGACGAGGGCCGGGTCTCCATGGGCGCGCTGTACCCTGGCAACGACAGCCGCGACCTGGTCTTTTCCCCGGGCGGGGACCGGCTCTACGTGGTCAGCCAGCAGCCCGCCTCCCTGGTCGCATTCGACATGTCGCTGGAATACGGCCATCCCAAGGGCGAGCCCCTCTGGATCGCGGAGGTATGCGCCGAGCCCTCGCTGACACGTCTGGATCCCGCGCTGTCTCGGGCCTACGTCGTATGTTTCGGCACCGCGCAGATCTTCGTCGTCGACACCAGCCTGGGGACGGTGATCGACCAGATCGAGACCGGCAACGGTCCGAACGAGCTGGTGCTCGATCCATCGAACCACCGTGCCTTCGTGGCCAACTTCCTCGAGAACTCCGTGGGGGTCATCGACATGGATCCTTCTCACTCGACCTACCACCGCATGGTGGTGAGGATCGGCCTGCAGAAGGATCTGGTGAAGCACTGAGCACATGAGACCCAACGTACTGTCTGCTCCACCCACCCGCCCCACCGGACTGCAAGTGCGCAGGATCGTCCGATCCGCACATCTGATGGTTGGCCTGCTGCTGGCGGCGGGGGGCTGTCAGGACGATCAGGTGGTCACCACCACGCGTAACCTCGATCGCCCGGGGCCGATCGCCCTGGTCTGCGCGGGCCGGGTGGGGGACGCCGGGGTGACCACCGGCCTGACGGCCTCCGCCTGCACCGCCGACGCCGGTGCCGATGATGCCTCGCCCAAGGGGACGCTGTTCGGCTTCGTGGCCAACACCTCGCGCGGGGAGGTGGCGGTGTTTCAGCCAGGCGCCAGCGGGGAGCCGCTGGTGGACCTGGACCGGGGAAGCCCTGGCTTCGGTTTCATCCCCGTCGGCAACCTCCCGACCGACCTCAAGGCCACGGGGGACGGGTGCAGGGTGGTGACCGCCAACCACGGCTCCTGCGACCTCGCCCTGATCGACGTGCCCGCAGTGATGAAGATCTCCGCGGGGGAGCTCAAGACGCCCTTCGGCGGGGTCGTCTCTCGCATCATCCCCAGGACCAAGAAGGGTCGTGTGCTTCGCGCCAGGCCGCAGGAGCTGTTCATCGTCCCGCCGTCGGCGCCGGACAAGGGCACGGCTGCATGCCCCGGCCCGGCCAGCTACAGGGCCTACGTCACCTTTCCGGGCTGCAACCTGCTGGCCGAGATCGACCTCGCCACCGGCAGGATCCAGCGAGGGGTCATCATCGGACGCGATGGATTCTATCCGACGGAGGAGCCCAACTGTCCGGTGGAGTGCACGATCCGCGGGGATCCAGCGCGGGTGGACTCGGGTCAGATGGACTACGGTACGGTCGACATGCCCACGCCTCCCGACACCGGACCCCCGGACCTCGGCCCGGGGGGCGAGGCGCCGGTTGCGCCGGACGGCGGCCCGGTGGACGCGATCGCGGTTGACGCCCCCAGGGACATGTCCCCCCCGGACGCGCCACAGGATGCCCCGCCAGCCCCGGACGGTTACGCCGAGGCTGCACCGGCCGACGCCGGCCCGGCCCTGGTCGGTGGTGTGCAGCCGTTCGGGCTCGCAGTAACGCGCACCGGCGACCGGATCTACGTCTCGTCGGCCAACGCCGGTTTCATCTCGGTGCTCGACGTGGACGCCACGACAGGGGCCTTCGTCGGCGCCCGCCGCATCGCGCTGGCGGATGGGGTCGCCACCGCCCGGATCAGTCTCAGCCCGGGATCGGTGGTTCGGTCCTCGACGAAGACCGACTCGGGGGTGGAGCAATACGCGCCCCGCGTGGGGCAGTTCCTCTACGCCGTCGCGCTGGACCGAAGCGTCAGGGTGATCTCGACCGACCTCGAACAGGAATGCGAGACGAACGTGGACCTGGCCGCGATCGA
>Ga0180009_10004628_pt1 | contig 15089 bp, 13 predicted proteins | sample OS_PC_MetaG_FD_123537 | JGI IMG/M metagenome (GOLD analysis project Ga0180009, IMG submission 123537) | Groundwater microbial communities from the Aspo Hard Rock Laboratory (HRL) deep subsurface site, Sweden - OS_PC_MetaG | ecosystem: Environmental > Aquatic > Deep subsurface > Groundwater...
ACTTTTGAAACTTTCTACAAAACAAGTAAAAGAAATAATCAAAACTTTGGCGTACTATGACACCTTATTTGGTGTATTAACTCCGGAAAAAGAAAATTCAGCTAAACAATTAGCCAGAAAAACAATTGATAAAAGTATCTTGTATGTTGCATCAGAACATTTACTTGGTAGTGCTCATATTGCTTGTAACCAAATGAACGAAAATGCTAAGCGCATGTCAGCTTACTTTGCTATTCCCGAGCTCAATCATCATTTGATGGAAGGTATGGCGAATCCGGCTAGCAATAAAAATAATTTGTTATTTATAATGTTAGAATCAGGCAATTATTCTACTCGCGTCAAAAAACGTTATGATATTACGAAAAAAGTTTTAGATAAAAATAATATTAAGCATGCAAGCTATAAAACCCAAGAAAAAGATAAATTATTAGAAGCATGTGAGTTGCTAGTTTTAGGAAGTTATATAAGTTATTATTCCGCCCTGCTTAAAAATATTGACCCGACAGATATTCCGTTTGTTGATTTTTTTAAGAAGGAGTTATCGCGTTAATCCCGAAAATACACGAAGTCTCGCCGATTAGGCGGGCGAAGTGATTGAGGGATCTTTCGAAGAGTAAGTATTTTGGTTTACATTAATTTGATGTAGTCCACTATACCTATCCTCCGAAAGATCCCTCGTCGTTCACCTGCGCTCACGCTTGGTGATCTCGCTCGGGATTAATTTTAATTTTTATGGATCTATCAATCATCACAGTCACATGGAACGCAGAAGATAATATTACCGAACAAATTAATTCGGTTATTTCAGGTTGTAAAAATATTGAATGTGAAGAAATAATATCTGATAATGGATCCAAAGATTGGACGATTGATTTAATAAAACAAAAATTTCCGCAAATAAAAATAATAGAAAATGGAGCAAATAAAGGTTTTGCTGCAGCGAATAATAAAGGTGTTGAAATAGCAAAAGGAAAATATATTTTATTTTTAAATCCCGATATGATGGTGGAGAACGTAAAGCCTTTTGAAGGCCACGTTCTAGGGGAGGGAAGTCTAGACAAAATTGTCCGCTGGATGGATAATCATGAAGATGTTGGAATTGCTAGTTGTAAATTAGTTGATAAAAATGGCAAGTTTAATATTGAAGCTGGCCCAAGACGGTTTCCAAAAGTTTGGGAACAGGTTTTATTGCTTTTAAAATTACCCCACTTTATTCCCCAAATTTTAGATAGTTATTTGATGAAGGATTTTAATCCAGAAGTAGAACAAGAGGTTGATTCTGTGCGTGGATCATTTATGCTAGTTAGAAGAGAGTTGATTCAAAAACTTGGTTGGGGATTTGATCCTAGATATTTTATTTGGTTTGAAGATGTTGATCTTTGTAGGGAAGCAAAAAGACATGGGTTTAAAGTAATGTATACTCCGATTATCACTTGCGTAGATTATGTAGGTCAGAGTTTTAAAAAACGTAAAACCTATTGGAAGCAAAAGAATTTTAGTCGGAGCATGCTGACTTATTTTAAAAAATGGGAACCAATGCGAAAATGGATTTGGATTGCGATTTTTAGACCAGTAGGAATTTTAATTTCTTTATTAATAGACTTATTTTTGTAAAATAGAACACCAATTACCAGAATGACCACAATTTACCACAATTGTGATTGGGGTTTATTGGGGTAATTGTGGAGATTGGCGTTCTATTACTATAACTATATATGTTTAAACTGACTGTACAATTAGTCACATGGAATGGTGGTAAATATATTCCTTTTCTTTTTGAATCTCTTAGAAAGCAAAGTTTTACTGACTGGAAATTAATAATACTTGATAATGGTTCAACTGATAATACTGTTTCGGAAATAAAAATGCAGATATTAGATTTTCCTGTTGAGGTGGAGTTGATTGAGGGTGGAGATAATTTAGGTTTTGCAAAAGGACATAATACGTTAGTCAAAAGTCAAAAGTCTCCGCCAAAGGCGGATCCGCCTCTGGCGGAAAAAGTCAAAAGTCAGTATATATTGTTAGTTAATCAAGACATGTATTTGGAGAAAGACTGTTTAGAAAAGTTGGTAAAGTTTATGGATGAAAATGAAGAAGCTTCAGTGGTTAGTCCAAGATTGATGCGTTGGGATTTCGTTGAACAAAAGTTTACTAATAAAATAGATACTCTGGGATTGAGTGTTTCACGTAGTCGGAGGGTTACAGAAATTGCTACCGGTCAAGATTTTTCAAATTTCAAATTTCAAATTTCAAATTTCACCGAGGTGTTTGGTGTTTCAGGTGCTCTGCCTTTGTTTAGAAAAACCGCAATAGATAGGGCGGGTCTGTTTGATGAAAGTTTTGGTAGTTATAAAGAAGATGTTGATTTAGCCTTTCGTTTGCGTAGTGCTGGTTATAAAGCCTTTATTTTATTAGATACAGTTGCTTATCATGACAGAACCGCTGTTGGGACAGAGAAATTATCTGTTAAAAATAAGAAGAGTCAATCTGATTTTGTGCGTTATTACAGTTATAGAAATCATTTATTAACACTTTTGAAAAACGAATATTTACAAAACTTTTTACTTGACTTGCCATTGATTTTGTGGTATGAATTAAGGAAGTTCTTTTTCTTTTTATTGTTTGACCGAAAGGTTTTGCGAGGGTTGGGAGACATTGTTAAAATGCGACCAGCGATCAGCCATCAGCGATCAGTAATAAAGAATTCAAGAGAAGTTGGGTGGAGGGAGATCAGGAAGTGGTTCCACTAATCTTAACACCAATTTACACTAATGGAAATGTAACTCAGGTCTTTTCCGTCAGAGGCGGATCAGCCTTTGGCTGAAGACCTGACCAGCGGAGAGTGGTTGCTATTCTAATTTATTACATTAGAATGTTGTAAATTATCCTTTCAGTGCTTCGGTGTCAAACCTAAAGGTTTGAGTTACATTTTCATATAATATTTTTTATGGCTTTAATTTTTAAAACATATTAAACAACTTTGGCAGACCCCCTCTGTCACTTCGTGTCTGCTCCCCCTGATAGGGGGAGAGCTATCATAAAATCTGTCTAAATCAATGCCATGAAAGATCTAAACATCGTATTACTAAACTACGAATGTAAAAACGACATCCTGCAAGCTGTTGCTTCTTTAGTTAAAGATTTAGATAATTGTAAATATGATGTGCAGTTAACGGTCGCGGATAATTCGGAAAATCGTGATGGTTTGAGATATGAATTGGCCACTAAGTTTTCTCAAGCAAAATATATAGATTCACGCGGTAATGTTGGTTTTGGTAAGGGGAATAATAATGGTTTTAGGGCAACCGAAGCTCGTTATTATTTTGCCCTAAATCGCGATACTATAATTCCGGAAAATTCTCGCACGATTGAACGTTTGATTGAATTTATGGACAAACATCCTAAGATCGGTTGTATTGGGCCTAAATTAGTTAATCTGGATGGTTCGTTGCAGTATTCTTGTTATAGATTTGATCTACCATCAATTTTGATAAAACCGTTAAAGCAAATTAATTTTGATAAAAAATATAAATGGGTTAAAAAGCATGCGGACAAACTAATAATGAAAGATTTTGATCATAATGAGACTAGGCCAGTTGATTGGGTTTTGGGCGCCGCTATCATAGTACGAAAAGAAGTAGTGGATCAGATTGGTTTTTTTGATGGTAGATATTTTATGTATTTAGAAGATTGCGATTGGTGTCGCCGTATGTGGGACAAAGGTTGGCCGGTTTATTATGTTCATGATATAGTAATCAAACATGCACATGCTCGGGAGTCTGCCAAAGTGCCAGGAATATTTAAGGCACTATTTAAAAACAAACTTGCCCGTATCCATTTGAATAGTTGGTTCAAGTTTTTGTGGAAGTGGAGAGGGACGAATAAGTACTATCGTTATAAATATAAATAGTTTTTTAGTCAATCCCGAGCGAGCCCCTCGCGGGGCGACGAGGGATCTTTCGAAGGACATAATAGTTGAATCACTAAGAGTTATGAAATCAAGGAGGCCTAAAATATATTATGTATATATTACCGCCAGTATAAGTAAGGTTATCTACGTCGGTTTTACTGATTCACTATACAAAAGAATAAAAGAACACAAAAAAGGCAGTTATAACAATGCTTTTAGTAAAAAATATAAAGTAAATAAATTAGTGTATTGGGAACATTTTTATAATAAAAAAGAAGCATTAGATAGAGAAAATGAAATAAAAAAATACCGTAGAGAAAAGAAGACAAAATTAATTGAGAAATATAATCCAGAATGGGAAGATTTGTATTCAGCCATTGTAGAAGTATCAAAATTATAGTTACTAAACAAAATTAGAGATAAGAAAGATCCCTCATTCACTTCGTGTAATATCGGGATTGATTGAAAATTATGCCAAAAATAGCAATTATATATCTATCCTATCACTGCGAACCCTACATCGACGATGTAGTTTCTGCTTTGAAAAAATTAACTTATCCACGAGATAAAGTTGAATTTGTTGTGGTTGATAATCCACACCCAGAACATGGTTCATCAGTCCGTTATTTACAAGAAAATGTAATGCCTTTGTCTGGTGAATTAATTCCGCATGTAACAATTTTGCCACAAAAAGAAAATTTGGGTTTTGCTGGCGGTAATAATGCCGGCATCAGGTGGGCGCTTGAAAATGGTTTTGATTATATATATTTACACAATAATGATGGTTTTTTGGCTGCAAATGCGCTTGAACCTTTGGTAAATATAATGGAGGCGGATAAAACTATTGGTGCTGTACAATCTCTAATGTTATTGCATCCTGATACTGAATATGTTAATAGCATTGGTAATGAGTTTCAATATTTGGGTTTTGGTTTTTGTGGTGGTTATAGGACAAAATTTAGCGAATTAAATTTACCACCGGTTAAAGATATTGCTTACGCCAGCGGAGCTGGAATTATGATGCGAGCTGATTTGCTTCGTAAATATGGATTGTGGGATCATGATTTCTTTTTGTATCACGAAGATTTGGAATATTCATTTCGTCTGCGCGTAGCTGGATATAGTATCAAGCTCATAAAGGATTCTATTTTTTATCATAAATATCAATTTAGTCGCAGTATTCAAAAGTTTTATTGGATGGAAAGAAATAGGTATGGTGTAATGCTAATGTTTTTTAAGTGGCCAACTTTAATTTTGCTTTTGCCAATGGAATTGATTTTGGAATGTGGTCTCTGGTTGTTTGCTTTCAAAGGTGGTTGGTGGAAAGAGCGAATAAAAGTATATAAATATTGGTTAAAATTATCTAGTTGGAAATTATGGTTAGGTAAAAGAAAAAACATTCAGAAGATTAGAAAAATAAAAGATAGGGATTTGTTTAAAATTGCAATCGCTGAAATAGATTTTCAGGAAAAGTCTATGGAGAATCCTATTCTTAAGTATGTTGGAAATCCGGTAATGAAGTTTTATTTTGTGATAGTTAAGTTGGTGGTTTGGTGGTGATTTGGTTTATCTCGAAACTACACGAAGTGAGTGAGAGATCTTTCGAAGGATATAACGGTTGAATCATTAAAAATTATGAAATCAAGGAGGGCAAAAATTTACTATGTATATATTATAGCCAGTATAAGTAAGGTTGTGTACATAGGTTTTACAGATTCATTATTTAAAAGAATAAAAGAACACAAAAAAGGTAGTTATGACAATGCTTTTAGTAAGAAATATAAAGTAAATAAATTAGTGTATTGGGAACATTTTTATAATAAAAAAGAAGCACTAGATAGAGAAAGAGAAATGAAAAAATATCGCAGAGAAAAGAAGGTAAAATTAATTGAGAAACATAATATAGAATGGGAAGATTTGTATTCAAACATTATAGAAGTATCAAAATTATAGCCATTAAATAAAATTAGATGTAAGAAAGATCCCTCACTCACTTCGTGTAGTCTCGGGATTGACGACAATATGCGAATAAAAAAAGCAATACTTACCGGTGGTGGGAGAGCAACGAGACTCTATCCCATTACCACGACAATTAATAAGCATCTACTGCCACTGGCGAATAAGCCGATGATTTTTCATGCTATTGAAAAAGTTATTGAAGCTGGTGTGGAAGAGATTTTTATTAATACAAATCCAGGTGATACTGAACTAGAAAAATATATTGGCGATGGTGGACATTGGGGTATTAAAATTAAGTTTTTTGAACAAACTGGTGGTCCACAAGGTATTGCCCACGTAGTAAAAGAAGCAGAAAAATTTATTGGCAATGATCCTTTTTTATTTTATCTATCAGATAATATTATTTTCGGCAGTATCAAGGATATGGTAGATGAATTTAACAAAGGTGAACATGACTGTATGTTGGCTTTGTCAAAAGTGCCTGATCCAAATCGATTTGGTGTACCAGTGTTTTGTGATAAGGGTAATTTGATAGATGTTGTTGAAAAGCCAGTAAATCCACAAAGTGATTTTGCTGTAACTGGAATATATTTGTACGGTCCAAAAGTATTTTTCAAAGCTTTTGACAATATAGAAAGAAGTGCCCGTGGTGAATATGAAATTTCCAGTATTCATTCACACTTTTTAAAAAATAATCATAATGTCGGTTATAAAGAAATTACTGGTTGGTGGAAGGATACTGGGTTAGTGGGTGATTTGCTTCTTGCTAACAAAATGCTTTTAGAAAGGATTGGTAGTTCGGAGTTCGGAATTCTAAGTTCGGAGTTTGATAATGCAGATATTAATGGAAAAGTAAAAATTGGTGTTGGCACCGTTATTGGCAAGAATGTAAAAGTTGTGGGTCCTGCGATTATTGGTGAGAATTGTGTTTTGGAAGATTGTGAGATTGGGCCTTATGTAACATTGGGGTCTGGCTGTGAAATAAAAAACGCAAAATTAAAAGATAGTATTATTTTGGAAAATTGCGATATTAATTGCGATATTTTGATCACCGATAGTATGATTGGCAGGGGGGTTAAGATAATTAAGAAAGGTTTGGATCAAGCCGAGGGGCACAAGATGGTGGTGGGGGATAAGACGGTGTTGGAATTATAAATTATACCCACAGGGCATCCCTCTTCGGGGATAAATGCTAAATGATGAAAAAAATAAAGATATTAATAAAATATTATAAAATTATTAACAAAATATTAACAAAATATTAAATTCCGTTTGTGGCGGAATTTTTTGTTTGTGATAACTCATCCCCCTAACCCCCTTCTCCCTGCCTACCGCCTGCCTGCCGGTAGGCAGGGCAGGCAGGTTGTGAAGAGAAGGGGGGAATAAAAAAGCCCCTCTCTTGGCAAGAGAGGGGTTGGGGTGAGTTGCCGTTTAGTATTCAAGTTCGTAAAGCCCTCTCTTTCCAGCAACTTCACCTAGGAAAAATATTTTTTTAGCTTCAAAATTTACTCCAACTTTTTCTATATTACAATTTTTAAGTAATTCATGTTCTACATAATATCCAGGGTTAAAGCCCGTGATCCTGTTTTCCGATGATAGCATAACCACACCATGTTCATCCAAAGGCACTACTTGATTGATACGATTACTAGTACGGTTAAGTAGTGATGTTTCACCATTTTCATAAATAGTCCACAATTCCCATAGTGACCAGGTAAGCCATTCTCCTGTATTTTGATTATAAAAAATTTTCTGTGTGTTTAATGATTGAACGTTTGTTATTTCCTGATTATCTAATTTAACTATAAGTACATTTTGGCTAGTTTTTAAAATAACACGGTTTTCATTGGCATCAATTATTTCTTCAATTTTTTCAGGAAGTTTTCCTAAATTTTCAGTCTCATTGTTTGAGGTTAAAATTAAATTATTTTGCAAATTAACTGACCATAGGTTTTGTCTGTCGTCTACTAGCCAAGGATCATTTATTGTTTCAGAAAAATTATTTTTGGTATTTAAATCTATAGTATAAATAATATTTCTATCTTCCAGATATGCTAAAGGCGAAGTATTTTTTGACCAGATAATATTTTGAACTGGATAATAAAATATATAAGAAGCTGAATTATTATCCTTAGCATTTATTATTTGTAAATTTGTCTGGGTGCCGGATTGTGTTTGTAGAATTAGAAAGTCAGCAAAAGGAGACCAATTTATTATTGGTTCTGTGTCAGATTTTAGACGTGAAATAGCTTCTAAATTTTGATTTTCAGTATCAAAAATATCCATTTCATAAATATTATTATTTTGAGAAATTAATAATAAATATTTTCCACCATTAGAAGGGTATATTGTGTCTATTTCTATACTGTCTGTTTCAGATACTTTGGTTGGTAGGTTATCTTTAAAAAGAGTAATGTTTTTTATGTAAGTGGTTTTTTTACTCCCAATCTCAATGTCTTTTTCCCAAGTTTTGTATCCTGGTAATGCAAGTTTTATTTTATAACTACCAGGCGCGCGATTGGGCAAATAAATTGGCAACTTTTTTTGGATTTTAACATCATTTAAAAATACCTCAGCATCTCTAGGTTGTATGTCTATGCTCAATACACCAGTTTGTTTGATCTCCCTGTTCTCTGAATCCCAGCGATAGCCGGCAGTATACATAATGAGGAGCGGGGAAATAACAAAAAATAGGACAATAAGAGACCCCATTATTATTAGGCGAATTTTGTGAGTGAGAATTGTTTTTGGGTAGGTCATTTTCAGTCAATCCCGAGCGAGGAGAAATTTTTTTCGCAAAAAATTTAGACGACGAGGGATCTTTCGAAGGATAAGTATCAAGAATCACACGAGGTAAATGTAAACCAAAATATTTACTCTTCGAAAGATCTCTCACTCACTCCTGCCTGCCGGCAGATCGTGTAGTTTCGAGATAAATTTATTACTTGATTAAATAACTGTTTTCATATACAATACTACCGTAAATTGATTAATAAATCAAGTAATTATGAATCAAATCGTCATCAAGGGTAAAAACAAGCTCAAAGGCACTTTGAGTGTAAATGGCGCTAAAAACTCAGCTTTGCCGATTTTAGCAGCTACTTTGATTGAATCTGGAGTTTACGAAATTGATAATATTCCTGATTTGAAAGATATTAAAATCATGATAAGGCTCTTGGAGACTTTTGGTTTGATTGTAGAAAAGACTGGTGATCATGCTTATAAAATAACAAACAGCGGAGTCAGAGATATTGAGGCCCCCTATGATCTGGTAAAAGAAATGCGAGCATCTTTTATTGTGATGGGACCACTTTTGGCAAATGTTAAAAAGGCACGAGTATCTTTACCTGGTGGGTGTGCGATTGGAACTCGGCCAATTGATTTTCATCTTGCTGGCTTTGAAAAGCTGGGAGCCAAAATAACTTTGGATCATGGTTTTGTTACAGCTGAAGCAAGTGAGTTGGTCGGAGCTAGAATAAAATTACCATTTCCAAGTGTGGGTGCAACGCAAAATATTTTGATGGCATCTGTAAAAGCAAAAGGCGAGACAGTAATAATAAATTCGGCTCGCGAGCCAGAAATAGATGATTTGTGTAATTTTTTAAATAAAATGGGCGCAAAAATTGAAGGAATTGGTACTGATGAATTAGTTATTGCCGGCGTGGAAAAATTAACACCATGCCAACATAGTATTATCCCCGATAGAATTGAAGCTGGTACTTTTATTATCGCGTCTGTTCTAACTGGAGGTGGTTTGGAAATTGAAGGAGTTGTTTTGGATCATTTGCGTGGGTTTATAAAGAAATTAGAAAAAATGGGAATAGAATTTGAATTTGATAACAATAAATTAAAAGTAAAGGCTGATTTGAAAAATTTAAAACCAGTAAAAATTAGTACTGAGCCATATCCTGGATTTCCTACAGACTTACAAGCTCAGACTATGGTTTTACTTAGTTTGATAAATGGAAAGAGTGAACTAAAGGAAACAATTTTTGAAAATCGTTTTATGCATGTATTAGAATTAAATAGAATGGGTGCCAATATAAAGTTAGATGGAAATAAGGCAAAAATTATTGGTCCGATTAATTTTGTCGGAGCAGAAGTGTCGGCCACAGATTTACGAGCCGGTGCCAGTTTGGTTTTAGCTGGATTAGTAGGAGAGAACACCACAGTGATAAATGAGATTCAGCATATTGAGCGTGGGTATGAGAATTTGGTTGAAAGGTTGTTGTCGGTTGGGGCGGAGATTCAAACATTGTCATCCCGAGTGGAATGAAGCGAAGCGGAATGTAACCGAGGGATCCCTTTCTTACAATATTTATTAATTAGCGAAGCGTAAATTTAAATCAACTTTCAGTCCTTTGGAAAGGGATTCCTCGGCTCGCTTCGCTTGCTCGGAATGACAGTGTATGGACAAAAATAAAATCTGGTACATATTAATAGGATTATTTGCATTGGGGGTGCTGATGAAGGCTCCTTTTTTGATTCTAATAGCGGTCTTTTTGGCTTGGAAAAATTTCCCGTCTTCACTGCGTTCCGTTGGACAAGTCTCAAATAAAATAAATAATATCATTAATAAATCTAGCTTTAATTCAAAGAGCCGATCAGGAACCTTGGAAAGGGATCCCTCGGTTCGTCCTCGCGCGAGCTCAGACTCACTCGGGATGACATTGAAAAAAAATATGGAAACAATAAATCCGTTGAAGGGGAAGAAGATGGGATTGTGGATAACATTGGGGGTGTTACTCGTAATTTTTCTAAGTTTTATTACAGCTTTCTTTGTAATAGTTGATTCAGGTGAAACTGGTGTACAATCTTTCTTTGGAAAAGTTAGAGATAATGAATTTAGTTCTGGTTTTCATTTGAAAAATCCTTTAGTCAAAATTACCAAAATGAATGTGAGGACTCAGGATTATACCATGAGTATTGCCCAGGGTGAGGGCAAAAAATATGGTTCAGATGTTATTTCTGCTCTTACCAAAGAAGGTTTGAGTGTGGATTTAGATATTACAGTTTTGTATCACTTGGTAGAAGAAAAAGCATCTGATATTTATCGTGATGTTGGTTTAAACTATGATGAGGTAATTATACGTCCTCAGATTAGAAGTATAATTAGAGAAGTGATTGCTCAGTACGAGGCAAAAGATATTTATTCAGAAAAACGACAAGAGGCTAGTAAAGGCATTTTAGATTCTTTGGTATTAAAACTAGAACCAAGAGGAATTGAGGTGGAAGATGTACTATTGCGTCATGTTGAATTGCCAGCTGATTTGGCTGGAAGTATTCAACAAAAATTGCAAGCTGAACAAGAGGCTGAGAGATATGATTTTATTTTACAAAAAGAAACAAAAGAAGCGGAAAGAAAAATAATTGAAGCCGAAGGTCAGCGCGATGCTCAACAAATTATTAATCAGAGTTTAACTCCTCGCTATTTAGAATATTTATATATCAATAGCTTGAAAGATCGTGAAGGTACTATTTATGTACCGACAAATGGTAGTAATGGTTTGCCTTTGTTTAGGGGGGTGTAACCGCAAAATCCCGAGTGAGGTCACCAAGCGTGAGCGCAGGTGAACGACGAGGGATCTTTCGAAGTGGAGGTTTGTTGGGCTACAAAATATAGATGTAATATAATATAACTATTCTTCGAAAGATTTCTCACTCGTCTTACTCGTTTCGAAATAAATTTATTAATTTGACATATAATTAAAGTTATGTTACAATTTATTTACTTTTAATGAAATGAATATTCTTCGAAAGATCTCTCACACTCGCCCGCGAGGGCTCGGTTCGAGATTAATCAGACATATGAAAAATAATTATTCACAAATTGTACCACCAAGCATGGACTGCCTAATTGACTAGCCCATGGCTTTAGTTATATTAATCAATAGACAGTCCCGAAAACAATTCGGGACTGTTTTTTTATTTACTAAGTCTATCCCGAACGAATTTATCGAGTGTGAACGAAGATAAGTGAGGAGGGATCTGTCGGAGAAAAAATAGTTAACATACGTCATACAGGTGTATGCCAAAAAATTTACTCTCCGAAAGATCCCTCGTCGTCTCGCCCTTTGCGAAGGGCGGGACTCGCTCGGGATTAATTAAACAAATATGTATAAAATACTTGAAGACAAATACGGAGCCAACAATTACAAACCTCTTGATGTCGTAATATCAAAAGGTAAGGGTGTCTGGCTTTGGGATACAGAGGGAAATAAATATATGGATTTTCTCGCAGCTTATAGTGCCGTTAACCAAGGCCATTGCCACAAAAAAATTGTTTCAGCCGCAAAAAATCAGATAGATCAACTTACTTTGACTTCACGCGCTTTTCGTAATGATAAATTAGGATTGTTTTATGAAAAAATTTGCACTATGACTGGTTTTGAAAAATGTCTGCCAATGAATAGTGGAGCCGAAGCAGTAGAGACTGCGATTAAGCTGGCGCGTAAATGGGGTTATAAGAAGAAGTTTAAGGAACAAGATCCTTCGACTCACTTTGTTCGCTCAGGACAAGCTGAAATTATTGTTGCAGAAGGCAACTTTCACGGTCGAACTACTACAATTGTTGGTTTTTCATCCGAAGAGCAATACAAAGATGGTTTTGGTCCTTTTACTCCTGGATTTAAAACCGTTAAATTTGGTGATATTGGAGATCTAAAAAAAGCAATAAGCAAAAATACAGTTGGCATATTACTTGAACCTGCTCAAGGTGAGGGTGGAATTCTTTTTCCTGGCTCAGGTTATTTGCAAGAGGTTAGAAAACTTTGCGATGAAGAAAATGTTTTACTAATGTTAGATGAGATTCAGAGTGGTCTTGGTAGAACTGGAAAATTATTTTGTTACGAACATGACAATATTAGACCTGATGTGTTGATCGTGGGAAAGGCCTTGTCAGGTGGGGTTTATCCTGTGTCTGCAGTTTTGGCAGATGATAAATATATGAATGTATTTAATCCAGGTGATCATGGTTCTACTTATGGTGGTAATCCAGTTGCTGCTGCTGTTGGTTTAGCAGCTCTTGAAGTAATTGAAGAAGAAAATTTAGTTGAAAATTCTAGGATATTGGGTGATTATATGATTGGTGAATTAAAAAAGATTGAGAGTGTTAAAATTAAAGAAATTCGTGGACAAGGGCTTTGGATTGGTGTAGAATTAAAGCATGAGGCTGGTGGTGCTAGAAAATATTGTGAAGAGTTGATGAAATTGGGGTTATTATGCAAAGAAACTCATGAACATGTGATTCGTATAGCACCTCCTTTAGTTATTACAAAAGAGGAGATTGATTGGGCGCTGGAGAGGATTAGAGAAGTGGTTTAGTTAATCCCGACAGAGGAAAGATTTTTCTCTATAAAAATCTTGACGACGAGGGATCTTTCGAAGGGAACATTTGTTGGATTACAAAATATAGATGTAACATAATATACTTATTCTTCGAAAAAATCTTAACAGTATTACTTAAGCAGGCTCACAAAAAAGAGATCCCTCGGTTCGTTCTCGCGCGAGCTCGTACTCACTCGGGATGACAATGAAAAAAACTATGAAAAATATAACAATCATCGGAACAGGTACAATGGGAAAAATATTTTTGCAAGCTTGTCAAAAAGTTTTTTCTGATTCCCAAATTACAGCAACAGTTAAGTCAGATGAAAGTGTAAAAGATTTAAAGCAAGATTTTCCAAGTATTAATTTTAGCTCGGATAATAAACTAGCGGTAGAAAATTCTGATCTAGTTATTTTGGCAGTCAAGCCACAGAGTTTTTTAGAAGTTGCAAAAGAAATGAGAGGATCAATAAAACAAGATGCTTTGGTAATTTCAGTAATGGCAGGAGTTAGTTTAGAAAAAATTAAAAATGAATTGGGAGTTGAAAAAATTGTTCGCACTATGCCAAATTTGGGTGCTAGGGTCGGAAAGTCAATGACTGTTTGGACTAGTTCAGATGAGATTTCTGTTAAGGAAAAAGAATTGGTGATAAAATTATTGAGATCAATTGGCAAAGAGTTGGAAGTAGGAGATGATGAAAAAATAGACAAAGCTACTGCAGTTTCTGGCAGTGGTCCGGGATTTTTCTTTGCTGTTGTGGAAGAATGGTTGGAAGCAGTAGGGGATTTGGGTTTTTCTGAAGAAGAAGCTAAATTGCTTTTACTGCAAACCATAGATGGAGCCAATGATTTGTTACAAAAAGACGGAAAAGCAACCGAACTGCGTCAGCAGGTAGCTTCAAAAGGCGGTACGACTGAGGCTGGATTAAAAGTATTGAGAGATAAGAATTTAAACATAATTTTTAGGGAAGTTTTGCAGGCTAGTCTTAATAGAGCTGGGGAATTGACAAAATAGAATGTGTGTGTTATAATATTGTCAAGTTGGGTAACAAAAGTTTGTCTAAAATATAGATTTTAGATTTATATTAACTTCCTCGGCTCGGAAATATGAAAGCTACTCTTTCCTATTTCACTCGCCTTCGTCGTTAATGAGTAGTTCCCAAAAATTTTATCCCGATTGACGTCGGGAAGGTCGAATATAACAAAATATCCTAAACAACATTTTGGGAACAAAAAATGTATCAAATATGACTTTTGGAGACAGACAAATGTATGATGTGGACTTAAATTGTGCTAAGTGCAATACCCATATCTCACAATTGCCTTTTCAACCTTCTGGTGATCGTCCAGTTTATTGCGCTGATTGCAACCGAGAATATCGTAATAAACGCACAGATGATCGTGGTCCTAGACAAGATCGCCAGATGTTTGATGTAGATTTGGATTGTGCTGGATGTGGTACCCACATTTCTCAGCTTCCTTTCCAGCCTACAGGTGACAAGCCAGTATATTGCAGAGATTGCATGCAGGCTCGTCGCAGAGACGCTTAAGAACATTTGAAAAATAAAAACTCCTCGTGAAAACGAGGAGTTTTTGGTTTTGATTTTACACAGAATATACGGAATTGACGGAGAACACGGAATCTAAGATTTGATTTTTTGGTACATTTGAGTTAGAATAAGGTTGCTATGAAAATAAAATATACAAAAGAACAACAGAAATTATTAGATCATGTTAAAAATAAGGTGGAGAAACTCTTTTTAGAGAAACTAGTGCCAGCACATGGCATAGACCACATAAAGAGAGTTGCGGATTACATGAAAAAGATAATAACTCAGGAGGAAGTTAGAAAGCCTCTTCTTTGTGAATTGTCTGCTTGGTTGCACGATATTGG
>Ga0180009_10004629_pt1 | contig 15085 bp, 26 predicted proteins | sample OS_PC_MetaG_FD_123537 | JGI IMG/M metagenome (GOLD analysis project Ga0180009, IMG submission 123537) | Groundwater microbial communities from the Aspo Hard Rock Laboratory (HRL) deep subsurface site, Sweden - OS_PC_MetaG | ecosystem: Environmental > Aquatic > Deep subsurface > Groundwater...
CTATGGTGTGTTTTTAACTCCTCCGAAGTAGATTCTTCTATGCGGGGTTTTTCCTGCGTTAAGCGAATCAAGCAATCCAGGGTTGGTGATTGGTTCTATGTCATATTTCATTCCTTTGAACCAAACTTTAGGTGTAATGGTGACGGCGCTGTTGTTTTTGCAGTTGATGCTTGGTGTCCATTCAGCGATTAAGTAAAACTGGTATAGTGGATCTGGGTCGAAATATGGGCTTTTTTGTGCGTTTATGAATCCAATTTCTTTATCTTCATCTACGCCGAAACGGTTTTGTCCAGACGGTATTTTAACGTAGTATTTTATGGGTCCCGAATCAGCTACACCCCATAACACTTGGAAAAGGTGTAATGGTTTATTGTCAGGTTCCAATGTTGCAATGTCTTTGAAGCCGCTTTCAGCTCCAGATGCTACAGTAGTAAAAATTGCTGTGTCTTCTTCACCTGTCTCATATTCAAAAGGTTCACGTCGAACAATCTTATAGAATTGTTTCAGCGGTTCATCTATCCAAACGATGTGTCCTTGTTTAAGGTATAGGTCATCCGTCATTTTTTTTTCTCCTAATTATCATTAATAAACTGGGGAATTGAAACTTGGGGGTATTGTGGATAGCACGCGTTTCTGCCTCCGGAATGTGTGTGTTAAGGAAGCAAACCTAAGCTATGCTTAGATTTCTCCGATTAGGTAGCTTCGTTTAGCGACTGTGTAGCCGAGCAATCCGAGTTTTTTCTGTCCTGCTGTTTGCGATTTGACTTTTATGTGTATTTTCTTCTCTGGTCGTATGATGATTGGATGGCTGAAGTATGCTGTGGCGATGTCCCAACCGTACATTTCTTGCAGGTCGTATAGTGGATATTCAATGCCGTCGGCTGTTATCTTCAGTACGTCTGTGTCTGGAGAGGCGTCGTAGTTGAAGATTCCTGTGATGACTACGTAGCATGAGTCGCTGAGAATTCCCGAGGAAATCCATGTTTCCCATGCTGATGCTGTGACTTGGCTGAAAACCCATGTAGAGTTGGATGGTCCATAGATGCTTCCGCTGTTTGAGCATATGTCGTGTGGAACTAGTTTGCGGATTCCAAAGCCTTTTACTGGGAATACGCCGTCGAATTTTTCGGGTGACCAAAGTGCTTCAGCGTCTGCGATGGCTGTTGCTACCGCGTTAGAGATTATTTGGTCTGCTTTCGTATCCATGGTTCGGTACAATACTGGAAAGTTGAGTGGCACTTTTCATCGTCTCCTAGATTAGTTTAGCTCCTGCGACTGGTGTAACCCTTGCGGGCATCGTGCGTAGTGGTGCTCTTAGTGGTGCTCTTGCTCTTGCGGGAATGACCGGGCTAATCCATCCAGCGTACTGTGCAACTCCGAATCCGATGGTTGCGGCTGAACCGTAAGTTACTATGTCTTTCATTGTGCCTGGCTCTTTGATGTAGCCCATGGAAACAACTAAGCCGAGTGTTCCCACGACGAACGGCAACAGAACGTTTAATGGAATCCCCATGAAGTCGCCGACACCGTATTGTGGTGCTAGGAACATGAAGTGAACGGCTCCGAATGCGGCAGCGCCTATTGAAGCTGCAGCTACCCCCGTAGCTACTTTTTTCCAATTGATTGCCATGTATTGGTTCTCCTTGATAGTAGATTATGTTGAATGCTTTAAAAACTTTCTCCTATTGTTACGCTATTTTCCACAGATAGTAGGCTAAGGCAGCTGAGGACACGCCGAAAACAGCAAGTAGAGCATACTGAGGTGGTATTGCTCCCCCATTCCCATTTCCATTCCCATTGGTGAAAAAGGCAGTAACAGTCATATCTGAAATGAGGGATATTACCCTAGTCGGATTTGTAGATTCGTCTTCCCATTTAATGAAGTTTGCTGTGTCTTGTATGGTGATTTCGTAGTTGCCGGAAGAAAGACCTGGAAAAGTAATGTTTGTAACAAATGGAAAGCCTTCGAGGTCTCCATGGTGTCCTTCTGTTGGTTCGCTATTAATAGTTAATGCGTAGACGGCGGGGTAAGCGTAGTAAGCAGTTAATGTTTTTGCTTCTGTAGGCGTATAAATTCGTTCAGGATTTGTGTTACCATCTTCCCAATAAATAAAATATGTTGCGGGTGCAGTAATAGTATAGGATGTGCCGTTTTCTTGTATTAGAGATGCTGAATTTCCTGATGGAATAGTGAAAGTTTCTCCTGTGTCATTATTTACAACGGTAATGTCACGACCAACAGAATCTCCGTTTTGCCTAGCTTCAAAAGTTGTAACATGTGCAACTGCTGCCCGATATAAAAATGGACCGGCATCAAGGTACCATTCAAAGTATTCGCCAGCATCGATGCCACGACAGGTAAAGTGCCATTCAGTAACATGTTCCCAGTCGAAGGGAGCATCATTAGATATGCTGTCAACAAAACCAGTTAGAAACAGCATTTTAGGTTGCCAATCTAAAGTTGGATTGAAATGACTTGTAGTTTCGGTTAAATTGCCATTAATGTCTCTTAAAGTGACCCAGAATGGAACTACGGGGTCTAAACTTTCTCCAAAACCAGTAACGAAAATTCGCATTTCTTCCCAATTGCTCATATCAAGAGGCTGATTAAAAAAGAAAACCATGCATCCAGTTGGTTCGCCCCAAGGTAACGGCGAAATAGTAGTTTGTTTAAGACAATATACTGGCACCGCCGCTTGACTAGCATTTAGAATCGGATTATTCATCCAGTCTGGTCGCCCATTAACCCATTCTCCATATTCATTACTTAAAAATTCACTAAAAAGATCGGAAACATCTTCAGGATCCGTTGGACGTCGAGGAGGAAAAAAAGGCATGGAATCCTCCCTCAATCTTTTTGGGTTATCATCTTTACAAGTGGGGGTCCCAGAAGGAATATTCCACCGATTACTACGGCGCCTAGGACAATCCACATAATCATGCCTTGAATATCAACGCCTCCGTTTTGCGGTTCACCCCAACCCGCAGGAGTGTTAAGGATAACCCAATCGCGGTGTTCTTCAAAGTCTGGGTCTGAAGGATCTAATGCCGTTAATGTTGTCGGGTCAAAGTATAAATGTGGATAGTTTACAGTGTCCCAGCTATATGCTTTTTCTCGTGGCCAGGGTCCGTTAATTTGTCCAGTCACAGGATCAGGCAGAGTAAAATATAGTGAAGGGTATTTTTGTTCCATAATCCATCCATGAATAGAAGGTCCAACAGTCAAAATTGCAAGGGCTCCTGTAACTATTATTATAATTACAGCGGCGACAGCCATAATTATTGATGCGATGAGCGAGGCTGTTGCTTCTGCTGCGGTGGGGATCCAATTGTCAACTTGAATCCAAGTAGCAACAGGATGTGAAATAATTTTCACTTCGTTGCAGATAGCGTCGATGCCTTGAGCGTAATATTCGTCATTTAAAGCGTCTCTTAATGCGTTAGGGTCTCCAGATACAAACCCTTCTGCAAGATCTAAAAAATTGTGGAGGTTATAAACTGTCAACCTTCCAGTAACTGGTGATTCGAAGGAAGCTTGCTTCAATTGTTGATTCTCCTATCTTATTGTTTTATGATGCAAAAGTTAAAAGCTTTCGGTATCTTCGCGAACATATTCTATACAAATAGATATATGTTTGGATACGAATGTTTTATTGGGAGAACATTTTGGCTTGCGATAGACTTGAATATATGCGTGAATGGCGGAGAAAAAATAGGGAAAAAATACGCCAGTATAAAAAAAGGTATTATCATAAACATAAAACATTAAACCCACGGACAAGTTTATCTCCTGAAGAGAAAAAGCAAAGAATGAAGGAATATATGCGAAGTTGGTATGTAAAAAATAAGGGAAAAGTTTCCGCGTACTCAAAAGAATACTATCAAAAGAATAGGGCGAAAAAGCGAGAAACGTCCCGTCGAAGCTATCTCAGACACAGGAAGATGAGGTTAGCGCGTCAGAAAGAAAAGCATGCTAAAAATAGGCAATTGGTTCTTCTTCATTATTCCAAAGGTGAAATGAAATGTAGTTGTTGTGGATGTGTGGATGAGTGGGCGCTATCTATAGATCATATTGAGAATGATGGTGCTAACGAGAGAAAGAGATTGGGAAAACCAAGTGGCAATCCATTTTATAGATGGCTAATAGCCGAACACTTTCCAAGGGGATACCAGGTTCTTTGTAGAAATTGTAATTGGGGTAAGAGAGTTTATGGGGAGTGCCCTCATCGCAAGAATTAAAAGGTTCCCATCACACAAAGAATAGTGGAGAACCATCTGATGCAGTATGGCACAAAAGTTCAGGGTAGACTACAGTTTATGCCAGTAGCATCGTTGGCGCCAGACGAAACTTATTACACGCAACCCGGCGAAGTCTACGAGTTTCAGTTGGATACGGAACCGTTTGACAATCACGAAGAAGCTATCGCTCAATTGTTAACGTTGGAACAAGAGTTTGCAGACTTGGAAGTAGTGTACGTTGAAACTTGTTGGAAGGGAAAAGTTACGTTGCAGATAAGAGACAAGGGGCCCGGTAGCATCAGCATAACGGGCGTTGTCAGTTTGATTCCCACCATATTTGTGTTGATAGGCGTAATAGTTGTGGGCATTATGTTATTTCAGGTTATGGAATCGAGTCCAATTCTTATTTGGCTTCTAGCGTTAGCAGGGGGCGCAACGATATTTTACTATTTTATTGGAAAGTATCTGCCAGAACCTAAAAAGATTTACGAGAAAGAACGGGAAGAAGTAAAGGCTGCAACTGAAACTGCAAAACTCAGAGAGAAACAGGCAAATCTGCGCCAACTTGCAACGGATGAAAAACTGAAGTGGCAATACGAAAAGGAACGATTGGGTAAATTGAAAGATTTGAAAGATAAAGCGGAAACCCCTACACAAAAACGAAAAATACAAAAAAGACTATCCGTGCAGGAAAAGGTAGTGAAAGAGAAGGCGCAGGCTTGGGAATCTGCAAGAGAGGAACTGGCAAAAGTTAGCTAGTCTGGTTTAGGAATTGTAGGTTTCTCCAACTTCTTACGAAGGTCATTAGTCAAACTTTTCAGCGAAGCCGCTACATCTTCAATTGTTTTAGGGTCAATCTTCTTAATTGCTTCTAGCAACGGTTTATATTCTTCCTGTATTTTGTCTAAGTCTATTTTCTTGAACTGGTCAACAATCGGTTCTATACGGTTCAACAAGTCTTTGGCTTTAGTGATTACCGGTTTGATTTCAGGGTCTTTCTGTAAGCCTTTAAGAAAATCGGAGCCCATGCTAGCAGCCATTTTCGGAAAAATATATTTGTTGAAGAACCACATGCTCAACAGAAAACCAAGCATACTCACGAAGAGGGCTGCAATTTTGTCAATTATGAAAAGAATCCAATCAGTCATTCTTCATCGCCTATCATACGAAATATTGTGTTTATCAAGAACAGATTCTAGATACATGTCATAGTCAACGCCACAAATTTGACAATGAGTAGGATAATCGAAGTCAGCTTGCCATTTATGTTGTGGACAATGTTCTTCACAGTAGTGAGGCGTGCCCTTTGGAGGATATTTGGATACGGTTAGAACCACTCGTTTCTTACAGACACAACAATAATTGTATATTTCTGAATGTTCTTTGCTTATTTTCGCATAAGCTTCGTCAGTAAAATCAAAAACTGATGTCCCTTTCAGTTTATCCATAGTTATTCGTCTAACCATCATGTTGTCTCCGCTATTTTCTGAAGATAATCCAAAAAATCCTTCAGCCACCGTTGAAGCCACTCGCGCCCACGTGGACTACACAGCAGCTTAACACTGTCTTTATACTGGATTATGTAGTTGCCGATTAAGTTGCCCTCAGTTGTATCGCTCGCAAGAAGTTCATACAGTAAAGCTGTTGGACGTTTATTTTCGCTTATCGCATTAAGCAGTTGCATATATGATTTTGTTGGGTCTGGCGTTTGCGGAAGCATTATTCAGGCCATCCTCGTTCTCGCTCTCGATGCTGTGGGCGATCTCTCCGCGACATTTTTGAATAGTAACATTTCTCAAATTTACAGGAATCAGCAAAACTACAGACCCATGCGATTGTATAAGCATCTTCACGGCGAGGGTCCTTACTGATGCGAAAAGGCGCAATTACCACAGTAACGGTTTCTTTTGTATCTGTTTCATCTGTGAAATTGTCGCAAGCTTTAACTTGTGGAGTAACAAGCATTCGCGCATGTTCCACAATTTTTCACCTAGTCAAAGATTATGTTGGGACTCAACGCATAAATATATTCGCCACTACGTTTCCGACGCCCCAACAAACCTTCCTCAGACATCCTTGCCAATTCGCTGAGAACCGATTTAGATTTAACCGTCCATTTATGGTCTTCCAATGCTCCCACAACCTCGCGGAGTGGATGCCAACCTTTGAAAAAGCTTTCTTGCGCCAATGTTAAGATTTTTCCTCGCAAAGTAGCATCTGATACGGTAACGTGTTTCTCAACCTTTTCCAAGTGGACTTTAGTAGTAGTCTGCTGCAAAGTTATGTCTCTTTCTACTGACGGTTTAGGTGGCTCTTTGGGGGCGGTGTACCCTGGAGCTTTTTCAAACTTAGCAAGTTTTTTTGTAAACTCTTTCGTAAATCCGGTGATCATCGACTTGATGCTTGGAGCTAGAATATCCTCCAACGATTCTCCACGAGCCAGTTTCTGCATATCCGTTTCTTTAGGAGGCTCATTAATTTTGATTTCTACGTTTTCAGGTAAGGGCTTACTTTCGAAAAAGTCTTTTTGAATAGACGTTTTCTCCGAGATCTTCAGTTGCATCGGCATTGGTTTCCGCAATTTCTTCAAGTCTTCAGCACTCACCAAAACCACGTAATGAATATCTTTAGGATCCCGCCGGCCCAACGCTACTTCTAAACACTCGTTTTTATCCGCGTATTCAGGAACAACATACACAGTTTTAACCCATTCCTTAGTGACAACAATGAAATGGCCGAGTTTAAGACTCATAATCGTGTCGTTAGTATATTTTTGTTTAGAAAACGGAATCAAATCAACCGTGTGCTCGCATTCCGTATCGTGGTCTTGAGTGCCAAGCAATTTTACAGCCATAGTTTTCATAGCATCCTTCGACGTTGGGGCCAAAAACTGGGTCGATAACCAGAGATAGCATTCAGTAGCGCCACCTTGAGTGACATATTCTTGGATGGCTCTCGCACAGGCACTTCTATATTTCTGCGGAAGAAAGACGAATCCTTCATCTAAGATGATGATGAGTTTCTTATATTTGCGCAAGGCTTCTTCGAAGACGGTTTTGACGATTAATTGCTGGCTTGGACGGTCAAAACCTGCTTTAAGATCAGAACGTTTTCCAATACACATCCGATTAATCTGGTGGGGTAGCTCAAGTGTCTGAGTGGTTTTAACTTTCGACGTTTGTTTTTTTAATCTTTCTAACAAGTCAATCAATGTTCGACAAGCATCTTTCACAAATCCTGCACGACTCTTGCTTATAAGAACCTTAGCGTTTTCGATTACATCATCAAAGTTTTTTGCATTCTCGCTAACTCGGGTTAAAGTAGCGTAATGAGACGTGATTCTACGTTCAAAAATAGCTTCTACCAAGCTGATTAACACAAGTGAATCCGTACTCTGCTGCAGACACACTGGGATCTCTTTTCCAAACCCTTCATAATCTTGCATATTCGACTTGGCGTCTATCGCAAGAATCTTGAATCCTTTTTCAGCAGCTTTTCGCGCCAATATTTTGCATACAGTCGTTTTTCCTGACAACCTCGTCTGTCCAGTAGTCAACATATGAAAACAAGGAACCGCGACTTCTTTTCCAGTGCCGACTTCGTATCCAATCTCTAAACTCATGATTTTTTATTCTCCTTTCCTGAAATGTTCATTAACAATGTCAGAATCAGCGTCAGGTTCTATATTCCCTGACCACCTACACAGCTTACAGTAACAATCATATCCTATTCCTTTGAACGGATTATCTGGAGAACTTTTACGATTTGAATCACTCCAATACTCTTGAATAATACTAAGGGGTTCAGCGCAGTTGGGACAGAATCTAGGTGGATGTTTCTCTACTTCACTTTCCCATGTTTCCCATTCTTTAAGTTTATAAGTCATTTTCTTCCCACCCTAATAGCCTTTTTCATTCAACCAACTCCTTTAACTTCGCAAACCATTCTAGAACCTTATCATCCCAATTAATTAGTTTACCATTTTGCCAGTAATTTGGGAATTGTTTTGGAAATTCTTTCATTAAATCCTGCAATTTCTCTCTTGAAATGATAAGATGGCTTTTTCCAATGACCTTCAAAACTTTCCGCGCCCACTCCCGATCCGACTCCTTCTCTTTCTCAGACAACATAGCATAAGGAGTCTGTGCTTGTCTTGTCCATCTTTCCCAATTGATTAGGTGCATGTTCTCGACTTGATATCCGATCCAATGCCTGAATTGTTGATGTTCAAGAACCGCTAAAGCCTCAACTAAACTCATTATTTTATGCATTCTTGTAACTCGTAACTCATCTCCTGTAGTTTGGATTTGCCATTCGAATTTGTCGGTGTTTACAGAGAATATTGTTTTAAAGTCTTTCATTCTGTTTTTTCCTCCTTTTTAATGTGAAACTGAAAATCTTCAAAATTCAAACTCCAACGTTTACGATCCGAAACAACAAGAGGATAACCTTTAAGCTTCCGAGAAATACGTTCAATCCGTTTCAACCGACGATAAACCGTCACGCGGCCACTAGCTTCAGGAGCATCAAGATTTAACTCTCTCGCAATCTCCGTAGTGGCTGCCCCTCTTCGACCTTTAACAGACAAAACGCGTAGAATATCTTGGTCCAGCAGATTCCAGTCTTTCCAATCAAAAGTGACAACGCCTGGTGAAAACTGTAATTCGTCTTCTATCCGTTTTACACGAGCCTCCAAATTCTTAATGCGAGCCTCAATTTTAGGACTTAAAAGCGGTCTCCGAGACATCACATCACCATACTTTGTAACAGGTTCGTTCACCGTACTGTTAAGCATTGTATAGTTATTTAATGTTTTGTATCAGTCTGGTGTAAATTTGATACTTCATCTATGAATTGTAACTACTAGCGTAACGTTTCGCGAGGGTGTAAATAGCTTAGGTGAATATGAGAAAATTATTGTGTCTCTGTTTTTCTGGGTGGGGATGGTGCTTTTTTCTCTTGTTTTTCGCGGTCTATGTTTGTGTAGCCGATTGCTGATTCAGGTAAGACTGAAGGCTTTGTTGTTTGTGGTTGAGTAGCTGTTTCGGGTGGTGTCGGGGTTGGAGTGTATTCTCTGGTTTGTGGTGTTTTCTGTGTGCCTGGAAGAGTTAAGTCTTCTAAACGTTGAGCTGGTTGTTGCGGTCCCGTAGGTGTCGGCGGTAGTCCAGGCAGTCTTGTTTGGCCGGGTGGAAGCGTTATGGGTGTTGGCGCAGGTATCGCGGAAGGAGTTGGCACTTTCGGTTTCATGATTGCCGCACCTAAAGTAGCAGCAACTTTTTCAATGAGTTTGTCAACGCCTAATGCTTTCAGTTGTGGAATTAGTTTTCCGATTGTGCTTTCTTCAGTTACGCCGAAGGCTATGTCAAAAGCGGCTTTGTATACTGGGCTTGTTTTTCGTAGTTCCATAAGTTTAGCGATTTGTTCTATTGTATCTTTTGGTTTTTCTTGTCGGATCCGTTCCATTTCAAGTGTAAGGTGGCTTACGTGTTGTTGATTCATTGCTTGAACCATCGTCATATTCTGAGTGTTCATTTGAGTTCGTAATAGTTCCATTCTTTGGTCATATTCTCTTCGTTGTTGATTCTCATCTGCGGTTCGCTGTTGACCTGTTGATAAGGCCGTGTTGAAAAGGGTGGTTTGTGCGGATTGGTTTGTTTGTTGAACAGCCATGAAGTTTTGCATGAATTGTTGTTGTTGAGCGCTTTGATTAGCCATTAACGCGGTCATAAGTTGGATGGCTTGGTTTTCGCCGCCTTTATCTCCTCTTTGACGCGCATTTTCAAGTTGTTGTTGAGCTTGCATCATAGCCCGGTCTTGTTGTTGTGTCATCATTTGAAAACGCATGTATTTATCCCAGCTGAAACCGTCGTCTCCATTTTTTTTGCCTTGTGCAGCCAGAAGAAACTGTTCAGGCGTCATACTCTGGTTTCCCTGTAAGAGTTCTTTCATTAGTTTAACCATGACGAGTTTGCGCATGTCGTTAACCATGGTGTCTATAGCATCTGGAGGTCTGAATCCGTAGCCGCCACGTGGATAATATCCAGGATATGAAGGCTGGTTGGGTACTGAAGGAACATAGGGGAAGGGTTGTTGACCGTATGGATTTGGGACTTGTAGAGTTCCACCTCCAGCGTCAACGCTGATTTTGCTTTCCATCAGTAACTCGTTAAAATGTCTGCGCACAAAAGTTGCGAGGTCAACGTTCTCGGCTGCGGCCATTGCTTCAAGTTCAGCTTTTGTTTCTTGTGGAATTCTCACGTTTAGGTGAGTGCTTGCTTTTTTCAATGCAATTAGTTCTCCTATTCTCTAAAGAATGCTGTTTGCCTTAATAAAATTTGTTCTTTTTCCGTGGCACAAACCGTGTTACGGCGTAACACGGGGCTTACTAAACGCTAGAAAGACCGTTTAAGTCCATGGCCCAACCATTTTCAAAAGTGTATTCGTTCCCGTTCCCACGGGTAGGAACACCATGTATCACAAGGATTTCCATTATAGCATTGTAGCGGTGCCTGTTGGTGCAGGCGGAGAAACCGGCTGTTCAGTCACGTTTTGTTGACTAGCCGCAGCCAACATAAGTTTCTGAAGTTCAGCTTTCGCTGTTTGCGTCGCTACTGTTTGTAAATATCCGTTGACTACTTGAATTGCTAAAGCCGTTACTACTCCGGCAGCTACGGCGAAAGCAAAAAACTTCCAGGATTCTCCAAATTCCATTTTTTTTTAGACCACCATTATTTGAGCAAAGTTGTTGGGAGAACCAGCTCTGGCTGTTGCAGTCGAGGGCTTGTAGATAAATACGACGTAGCCGAATAAACCCATGGTTGCAAGCATTCCGCCCCACATCAGATAGTTTCCCCATTCTTTGTGTCCGAAGATTGCGCCGACTACGGTTGCTAGGCTTGTGAGGATTCCAGCGTATAATATTGGGTAATGTTTTTGTTTTTCAGGTTCATCTTTACTCCATGCAATCGTGTAAGTTGAAGGCGCGTTTAAAGCTAGGGAAGTAAGTGCGATTAAGATACGGTCTGTTTCAGATACGCCTTTCGAGTTGAATGGCACGCTGGTTCTCCTACATAAGCCTTTTATATTAAAAGTTCTTAAGGCTTTCGTTGTGATCGAATTGAGTGAAGAAAAAACGTATGTTACACGAGAAGAGCATGAAGCGTTGAAGAAGAAGTTTGAAGAGCTGGAGCGTAAGTGTGCGCCCTTGGTGCAGGTGCAACCAGAAACAAAGAGTAAGTTTGACGAGGTTTTAAGCGCGGGTGCGCCGTTGGTGACTGCGATCTCGCATGAAATTAGAGGTGCTAAACAGAAAACTGAAGCTGAAAAGCCCAAGGGTTCAGACGAAGGATCCACGTGAACGCCTTAACTTTAGCCCGAAGAATTAAATATTGGGTTTGGGCTGCTGAGCGAATACCATACTATTTGAAGCATTGGAACTTACGTTTCTGGATAGAGGTCGTTAGAAATTACCAGCCCGACTAAAGTTCCATCGAAAAGTTCTACCTAACTCTTTTTTTCCGCGAAAATAACTTGGTCTATCACCACAAGCATACCCAGAACAAATCCACCAATTATAATTCCTTGTACCCAGTCAATAGGCTTTGTTATGCCGAAATATTCGTAGATTTCTAAACTGTAATTGCTAGAGGCAATATCTAAATCAGCAGTGGTTACAAGGTTGTCACGGTCGATGTCAGCTAACGGGTTAAACGTGCCCATAGCACTAATTATGAAGTCAAGGTCTTTCTCATCGATTTTACCGTCTAAGTTAACGTCGCCCATACTCCAGAATATCGCCCATTGTTCTGCAGTAGGCATTATTTCTTGAACCTCTTCGCATGTTTCACAGCTTGGCTTTTACTCCATTTCTCACGGTCATAGACAACCGCTTGCGTAACCATACCAACTTCACATCTGTTCCCTTTCGCTTTTCCTTTTGGACAACAAACCTTCAATTGTACACCTTTCTTTTTGAGAGCAGTTACGCCTTTGCCACCTTTCGCGTATCTTATGAGTTTAGGCTCGCATTTTTCGGGGTCTAGTACGCGCACATGAACGCGGGTTTTAGTTACGTCAACTGGCATAAACTCTCACCTCCTGCATTTTTTTCTTTTTAGATACCACTTAACCATCCCTCTTTCCAAGCTGCATAAAGCGTGACGGCTATAGCTCCAATATCAAAGAGAATTGCGAGCCAAAATAAACTTTGGGCTTCACCGCTTAACCGTGCTTTTTTGGAAGCAGGCGGGATATATAGGGTGGGCTGAGTTGTTGGAGCTTGAGCTACATATGACATTGTTGATTCTCCTAAGTACTGTTCTGGTTGAAAGATAATTAAGTTTTTGGTTTAGAGGGTTGCGAGTGTGCTTCTGAAAAAGAGAAAGGAGAGATTTCTACGAAAATTCAGAAAATCTTCACTCGCACCCTCAACAGTCTTTTTTGTTTTGGAACCTTTAAAAATTTTCTTGCCAAAAACAATCAGTTAACAATAATGTAACGCCAACAACGTCTACAAACAAAATAATCATCGTTACCACAGTCTCGACATAAGCTTTTAGACAACGCTTGTTTATTCATTAGGGATTTCACACGCGGAACATTTGCTTATGTCAAAATCAGGGTTAAATTTTTCAAATTCTCGGCGGATTTGGCGTACACGTTTAGTGCCTTCACTAGTTGACAAGTCTCCTTTCTGTAGGTCATGGCGTAAATCGCGGATGCTGTCACGTAACCCCTTGAATTTCTCGCTTTTTTCTTCGCCAACTACGAAGAGGCTATGAGATATTGCTTCGTCTCCATGCCCTTCTGCGTCTGCAAGATGTTTCACTGCGCAGTTAAGAGATCCCTCAGTGTCTATGCCGTTAACTTCAATGTTGCGAAAATGACCTTCGCAGGCTAATAAATTTTTGAATAGCTCGTCTTTGTTATATTGGAGGTAGTAGACTTCTTTGCCTTTAGACGGGTTACCTGTGGGATTGTCGGGGCAATGCGGGTTGCAAGCTTCTTCGTGATCGTCGAGCAAAAGCAAAGCTAAGAAGCCGAAGGGAATAAGCAAGAGTACAATCTGTTGACGGTCCATTGGTTCTCCAAAGGAAATATAAGGTTTGAAGCTAAATAAAACTATTGATGTTAATGACAGCTATTGATGAGCTTCTAAGGAAAACTCCGAAGCCGTGGGAATACACCGTATCCGAAAATAAGAAATGTAAGCGAGGATACACTACGTTGAAAGTTGTTGAGTATAGCAGTGGACGTAAACGTCATTGCATAAGGAAAGAGTTGTTGGAGGTTGCTCAGCAATTTGAGAAAGAAAGAGGAATGAAAAGATGAGTGATGCTGAAATTGCGATAATAGTCACAGAAACATGTCCCCACTGCACTCCTAAAGATAGTGTAATCCCTGGTGATTTCAAACAGATAGCTGAAATATCTGAGGGGGCGTCGATTCTTGGTTTTACTGGGGAAGTATCGATTAGCCGTGCCTTTAGAAGGGAATATAAAGGCAAAATGAATCGTATAAAAGCTTGTGGAATATTACCGTTTGATTTAACGCCTGACCATTTGGTTTTAACAGTAGAAGGTATAGCTAAAGGCAGCAGCATAGAAGTTGGTGATGAATTAGTTTGGAAGCCTGCTTCAAAATTAAGAGAGTATGGATATGCTAAAGACCGAGATTATTTGGTTATATCAAAGCCTCTGAAGAAGATAGAATGCAAGGAATTAAGTTTAAGGAACTTTACAACTAAGCGAGGCGTAGAAACCGCTTTAGGCATGAAGGCTCCACTTAAATTCCCATTGGATATTGGTGCTTGGTTATTGGGACTTTATGTTGCTGAAGGCTGCCCAGGGGGGAAGGGGGTTAGATTTTGTCTTGGTTCTTTCGAAAAAGAAATGATTGCGAAGGTTATTGAAATCGGAAGAAAGCTTGGGTATAGCCCATGCATGACACACGTCAAAGGTGAAAGGGAAACGATTGTTGAAATTCCTTCGCGCATCCTTAGTAGAGCATTCCCGAATTGGTGTGGAAGGGGAGCACGAAATAAGCGTATACCTCAGTTTATAATGTATAATATAAATGATGATGTCGTGCGAGATTTTCTAAGTGGGTACATATCGGGTGACGGTTGTGTAAAAGGTGATAGCTGTATCTTACAGATTGCAACTGCTTCAAAAATTTTGGCGCTACAACTTCAATTATTACTTGTTAGGTTTAATAGATTTCTCTATATAACTAGGGTACGACGGAAGGATCAGTTCATATTGGGCAGGAAAGTTGATGCAGTGGACTGGTACTCTCTTAAAGAATATAAAAAACGAAGGAAAATCAAGCTTTTTGAAGATTATTTTGCTATCCCGATTGCTGAGAATATTCAAACGGATTTTGAAGGAAGAGTATTCAACTTGGAGACAGAAGATGCGACATATCTAGTAAACAATATAGTTGTTCATAATTGCGAAACATTAAAGGAAACTTTGAAAGAGAAAGGGTTGCTGGATAAAGTGAAGATTATCAACGCTTCCACAACTGAAGGAAGAACATTTGCGGTTATGAATAATATCATGGCTGTTCCAACATGCGTAATAATCAATAAAGATGGAAATGTCAATCAGTGCTCCAATGATGAGTTCATAAAATTGTTGGAGAACGGAAAATAATGGTTTGTTCAAGATGCGGCTACAACTATAATCCGGCATTACCACGTTGTCCACGATGCGGAAATTGTGAGTGTGGCAGCTAATGAGTGAGTGTAGAGAAATCGCTGAGCGTGTGGTTCGTGAGCTTGTGGAAAGCGGTAAATGTGAAATAGCGGAAATTGCTGGAAGTTTACGAAGAGGCGAAGAATACA
>Ga0180009_10004630_pt1 | contig 15084 bp, 6 predicted proteins | sample OS_PC_MetaG_FD_123537 | JGI IMG/M metagenome (GOLD analysis project Ga0180009, IMG submission 123537) | Groundwater microbial communities from the Aspo Hard Rock Laboratory (HRL) deep subsurface site, Sweden - OS_PC_MetaG | ecosystem: Environmental > Aquatic > Deep subsurface > Groundwater...
ATGCACCGTGGCGAGGCCGAGGCCGGTGCCTTTGCCCTGGGACTTGGTCGTGAAAAACGGCTCGAAGATGGATTCCCGCGTCTTGTCGTCCATTCCCTCGCCCGTATCTGACACCACGATCGCGGCGTATCGCCCCGCCGAGACACCCTCAAGCTCGCGGCACTGCGCCTCGCTCCTCGGAGCGTCCAGCAGGGAGATGCGTAGGGTCCCCCCATTGGGCATGGCGTCGCAGGCGTTGATCGCGAGGTTCACCACCACCTGCTCGACCTGTCCCTGATCGGCGTAGACGTTGCCCACCCCCTCATCGTCGAGCACCAGCTCCAGGGTGACGCGCTCACCGGCCACCCGCTGCAGGATCTTCTGGATGCCGTGCAGCACCCAGGACAGACGGATGGTCTGGAGCCGGAGGATCTGCTTGCGACCAAAGGCCAGGAGCTGACTCGTAAGCTCAGCCGTGCGCTCGGCACCCGCCAGCGCCTCATCCAGCAGCTCCTGGGTTTTGGGGTCGTCGACACGGCGACGGGCCATGGAGATGTTGCCGCTCAAGACAGTGAGCAGGTTGTTGAAATCGTGCGCCACGCCGCCGGCCAGCCGGCCGATGGACTCCATCTTCTGGGCCTGACGCAGATTGCTTTCGAGCTCGGAGTGCTGATGTTCGAGGCGATGCCGGTCGTCGAGCTCCCGCTGGAGCTCCTCGTAGGCCCGGGCAAGCTCGGCGGTGCGCTCCTCCACCTTGTGATCGAGATCCAACCGACTGGACTCGGCGGCTTGAAGGGCAGACTTGAGCTCCAACTTTCGGCGCTGATCCTCGTAGCGGAGCTGAGCCACGCGGGTCTGGGTTCGCATGCGATTCAGGTGCACGGCCACCCCGGCCACCGTGGCGGCAATGAGCGTGAAGCCGTAGTGCACGAACTGCTTGGGCGACGTGAATTCCGCGGTGATTGTCCCCCAGGCGACGAACGTCACCAGCACAAAACCCAGCGCCCACCGCGTCGACAGGATCAGGGTCAAGCCGCCGATGAGCACGATGCCCACGTAGAACGTGTAAAAGGGCTGCCCCAGTAGCGCGGCGGTCATCAGGATGTTCGATTGAACGAGCAGCGCGAACCCCACCGCCACCGGGAAGACCCACCGAACCGGAATGCGCTCGCGCACCGAGGCCCGAAGCAGGGCCAGAGAGAGCAGCACCATGCAGCAGTCGTGCACCACCACCGGGAACACCGCGTGCGCGGGCAGATCCAGCAGGTTAAAGACGATGAAGAGGCCAAAGAGAATCGCCACCCCGAGGCCCACCGGGCCGAATCCGTCCCGGGTCACCCCGGCGAAGGTCTCCCGCAGATCCGGCGGCACGGGCAAGCTCGCAGTAAACCCGGTGCGCCTCGAGTGAGGCATCTCTCTTTTTTCGCGCAATGTAATGCTGTCCTCCCGCCTCGTAGTTTCGCTGAAGACCGGATTTTGGTCAAACCCGCGAACCAGCGGGTAAACAGAGTGGACAGAACCCCCGCCCGCTGCAATGATTCCTGCATCTCAAATGGAACCCCAAAGGTGCCGCCATGCGTCGTACGACCCTGCTCACATGCACAGCCCTGTTGCTTGGAATTCTCGCCGGCTCCAGCCCGGCGCGTGCCCAGCAGGAGAAATTTTCCCTGTCCATGTTCCATTTCAACGTGCAGTACGTGGCCGGAGGGCTCGTAGGCTTCCCCGACGGCGAGACCTCCATCCCCGGGTACGACCTGGATGACGCGGCCGTGCAGGACCTGATCATTGTGGAGAGCTTTGAGCCCGTGTTGGACCTCCTCGCGGCGCACCCCACCTGGAAGCTGACCCTCGAGATGCAGGGCTACATGATCGAGGTGATGCAGCAGCGCCACCCGCTGATCCTCGACAAGCTGCGGCACCTCGTGGACGACGGCCAGGCGGAGCTGGTGAGCTTCCACTACTCAGACCAGCTCTTTCTGGGCTACCCACGCCTGGACATGGTGCGGTCCCACGAGCTGCTGGATGAGGTGCTCCTCGCCAACGACCTGACCCTGTCACCGGTGATCTTCTGCCAGGAAGGCCAGTTCGGCGAAGGCGTGGCGGGAATCGCCGCGGACCACGGACAGACCATCCTGGGTCTGCCTAAGAATCTGTTCCGCTTCCAGCATCAGTCGACCTACGACACAGCCCCGCCCCTATACGCGCTCGAGGGCAGTGACGTGCTCATCATCGGCCGGAGCTTCGACGCCTCTGAAATCAACGTCATCTGGAACTTCTTTGACGACGGGGAGCTCATGGCCACCAACGGCATGGCCCCCTACCTCGGGCCGGACTTTGTGTACGACCCCGCGTCCGTGGCCGAGTACGAGCAGAAGCTCCTGGACCACGAGGCACAGGGGTACCGCATCGCCACCATCGGCGAGATGGTGCAGTATGTGAAGGACAACGACCTGGGCCAGGCGCCGCTGCCCCCGCTGCTGGACGGCACCTGGCAGCCGCCCTCCACCGAGTCCATGTTCCAGTGGATGGGCCGCTCGGGCGCCCTGGATGGCGTGCTCGTTTGTGAGCGAGATAACCAAGTGCTTACGGGCAACTACCGGGCCCGCCATCAGGTCATGGCGGCCGAGACGCTGCTGGCCTGGGCCCGGGCCCAGGGCTACGTGGCCGACGACGAGTATCCCGAGGGGCTTCGCGAGTGCTGGCGCACGGCCCTGCTGGGCCAGGTCACCGACTCCTCGGGCATCAACCCCTTTATCAATGAGATCATCTACGGTCAGGAGCACGCGGCTCAGGCCACTGCCTGCGCGTCAGCCATCTCGACTGAGATCGCGACGCGGGTGGGCCGCCCCTGGCTGGAGGTGCACAGCCTCACAGGCGAGGTCACCGCCACCGATGAACGCCCCACCGAGGACGTGTCTCCAGCCCCCCCGCAGCTTACCGAGGCCGATGGTTTCACCGTGGACGCGCCGGCCCGGGATGTCACCGAGACCTGGGAGCAGGTGGGCGCCGACGACACCCTGCACCGGGTGACCCTGGGCTTCTCCGCCGCGAGGAACGGCTCGCGCTTCACCGAGGTGACCTTCCCCTTTGAGCTCGACGAGCTGCGCCTCACGCCGGGACTCATCGAAGACGAGGTGCGCCACTACCCGCTGTCGGCCTTCGACTTCCAGGAGGGCAAGATCACCCTGCCCCTGGCCAACGGCCTCTTCGGCCTGCGCGAGAACCTCTGGCTCATCAAAGATACGCGCTATGTGCACCTGGGCCTGCGCTTCTGGGAGGGCGAGACCCTGGTGCGCTTCCAGGACGAAACCAACGGCCCGGACGAGCCCACCACCTGGCGCTTCTACCTCTTTCGGGGCAACGAGGCCGACGCCCTCGCCCACGCCGAGCGCATCAACCTGCGCCCCCCGGTGCTCATCATGGGCCCCCAGCCCGAACCCAAGGCCGGCTGCGGCTGCCGCGCGGCCGACGCCCCCGCCGGCGCCCTTCCCTGGCTCCTGATCGCGCTGTTTTTTGCGATCCGCAGACGCCACCGCTAAATGATCCGCCCCTCCGTGTAAGCCCCACCGCTCCAGGACGTTACTTGATGGAACGCCACGAAAAAGCAGAGGTGCGGCATGTACAAAACGACGATCCTGATAACAGCGGCGACAGCGATGGCTCTGGCAGGGTGCGGCGACAAGACGGGCGACCTGTTTCACCGCCCGGTTTCCCAGCACAGCAGCAAACGGCTCGGGGTGGCCCGGGGACCCTTCAAGCTGGTGCAGGTGCGGTCCTGCCGGTCCGTGCGCAGCCGGCTCGCCGACCATGTCTACGACCAGTATGTCGTTCAGCTCATGAACAGCTACCGGTACCAGTACCGCTATCGCCGCCACTACAGCCCGCCGGGGGCGAACCCTGGTATCACCGCGAGGCGCTCCATCAACCGCGAGGCGCCGTCCCAGCCGGCGCCCGAGTCCAGCGGCCGTCCGAGCAGCACCGCCAGCGATGGCGCTGTCGGCGGCGGCGGCTCAGGTCCGGGGCACTACACCAAGACCAACAACCAGGTGGTGGGCGTGGACGAAGCCGACCGGGTCAAGACCGACGGCAAGCACATCTACACCATCCACGGCCGTGAGGTGGTCATCGTCAAGAGCTGGCCTGCCCGTGCCACCCGCGTGGTGGCCCGCTACACCGTGGGCAAGCGCTCCACGCCGCACCAGCTCTTCATCAACGGCGACCGGCTCGTCATCTTTTCCCGGAGCTATGTCCGCCTGGGCCTGGCGACCCCGCCGCCCACCAACCGCACCGGGTACCGTTATCGCCCCTACCCGCGCTACCGACACCGCACCATGACCAAGGTCACCGTGCTGGACATCAAAAACCGCGCCGCCCCCAAGCTCATCGCCAATATCGACGTGGAGGGCACCATGCTGCGCGCCCGCATGATCGGCCGGAACGTCTACCTCGTGTCCAACTTCCGCTTCCAGATCCCCGAGGCCATCCAGACCGTGCTGGGCAAGTACAGCCGCTATCGCTACGGCGGCATGACCACCGCCGCCCTGGCCCAGCTCCGCTCGGACATCCGCGGGGCCGTGACCACGATGCCCGTGGGTCAGCTCATGCCGATGATTCGCTTCGAGCACCAGCCGGGCATACACACCGTGCGTCCCCTGCTCGGCTGCAGCGACCTGTACCTGCCCACCACGGGTCTCCAGTCGAACCTGCTCACCCTCACCCGCATCAACACCCACGGGGGCCCGGTGCACGCCACGGGCGTCATGGCCAGCGGCATGAAGATCTACGCCTCAAAAAAGAGCCTCTACGCCGCGGCCTCGGCCTCGAACCCGGAGAACCCGAGCCAGTACGGCACGGCCATCCACAAGTTCGCGCTCGGCTCGGCCAAGGGCGCCCCCCGCTTCGCCGCCAGCGGCTGGGTCCCGGGCACCCTGCTCAACCAGTTCTCCATGGACGAGCACCGGGATCACCTGCGCGTCGCGGTCACCGAGCGTGGCTACGTCGGCAAGCTCCCCTGGAGCGGCTGGAGTCGCTGGCGCGGACGCTCCTGGACCACCAGCTCGGCGGTGTTTGTGCTCAAACAAAAGGGCGAGGCCCTGTGCGCCGTGGGCGCGGTGCGCGGCCTGGCGCCCAACGAGCGCATCTACGCCGCCCGCATGATGGGCGACAAGGGCTACCTCGTGACCTTCCGCCAAACCGATCCCCTCTACACCCTGGACCTGTCGCAGCCCACTGAGCCCACGGTCAAGGGCGAGCTCAAGATCCCCGGCTTCTCCAGCTACATCCACCCCCTGGGGAAGGACAAGCTGCTCACCGTGGGCCAGAACGCCGACGAATCCGGCCGGGTCATGGGCGCGCACCTGCAGATCTTCGACGTCAGCGACCTGTCCAACCCGCGCCGCACCGCCCACTACGAGCTCACCACCGGCCGGGGCACCTCGCGCTCCACGGCCCAGTGGGACCACCACGCCTTCACCTACAACGCCCGCAAAAACATCCTCGCCCTGCCCCTGACCGTGTACCGCTACCACGCCCACGGCGGCCACTTCAACGGCTTGGTCCTGGTCAAGGTCAACCCCGACGCCGGCAACACTCATCAGGAGTCCATCGGCTCCGGGCCAGGCCGCGGTTTCCACGAGGTCGGCGCCATTGACCACAGCGACCTCGCCCAGCGGGCCGCCTGCGCCCACAGCCCCTACGCCTGCCAGTACCCGGTCCGCAACTACTGGAACGCTCCCATCAACCGCTCGATTTTCATGGACGACTATGTCTACACCCTCAGCACCCAGGGCCTCAAGGTCAACCAGACCAAGACCCTCAACCAACTCGCCGCCATCACTCTCACCGCCCCTACGGCGCAGGTCGCCCGCACCCGCTACTACCGTTAACCGCCTCCCCATCCGCCGACTCCCCCTCCACCGCCTCCACGGCTACACAACGACTCGACAAAACCGTTCGCGCGGCGCCGCTCATAGCCGTTGAGCTGTTCAGCGCGTTTCTCTGAGGAGCCGACGCAGGCGGTGACGTTGGGAGCGGGGCAGCGCGAGGGGGGCGTATTGCGGAGGCGCATGGCGGAGCCTGCGGGCCAGGTCACTCCGGGGGTCGGGGGACCGGGGCGGGGGCGATGGGGGGGCCCCCGCCGGGACCCGGCGCGCGACAAAACCGCGATTGCGGAGGTACTCCGCCTGGCCGCCGGCATCCCGAATGAAGGTCAGGTCGTAGTAGTAGCCCGCGAACACCAGGTAGACATCTTTGCTGACCGGGAGGAGCACCGGATCATAGGCGGTGGGGGAAAGCGCGGGGATCTCGACACGGAGCTCGGTGCCGTCCTGGGTGATGATCAGGTCCCCGAAGTACTGGGGCTCGTGGTAGGTGCCGACGAAGTCCGGATGGTCCGCGGGATCCGCGGCCAGGCCCGGGGCGGTCACCGGCACCGGCAGGTCACACAGGGACTCGACGGCCACCTCCAGGCTGTCGCGGAAGTAAGCACCGTCGGTATTGGCGAGGGTGACAAAACCGAGATCACAGCCGGGCACGTACACGATCTCCGAGGAGAAGCCAGGCAACGCGCCGTTGTGGCTGATGAGCTCGAGATCATAAAAATCGGCGCCTACGAAGAAGCCCTGCTGGAGGATCAGGCCGTAGCCGTAAAACCCGATGTCCGCGGTCCAATGGGTGTTCACGCGCGGCGACTGCATGTCGGCCCACAGCTCCTCGGCGAGCACGGTAGGCTCGCCATCCCGCAGGAAACGCACAAACTCGCCGAGGTCCAACACCGATGAAAACGCGAATCCGGCCGGCCAGCCCCAGGGGTTGTCGTAGGCGTCCGGGCCGACGCGCCGGCTGGGGAACATCGCGGCCCAGGTGTCGCCCTTGAGCTCGCCCGTGGCGTAGTCCCCATCGGCCAGGACGTCCGAGGGGGCAAACCAGGTGCGCTCCATGCCCAGGGGCAAAAGGACGTGGTCCCGCAGATAGGAGCCGTAGAATTCGCCCGAGGCCTGCTCGATGAGGAGTCCGGCAAAAATGAAACCTGGATTTGTATAGTTGAACATCCGGCCCGGCGGGGCCATGACATGCCCGAGGTCCGCGAACACCTCGTAGGTGTAGTCCTGCAAGGCCGTGGCGTCCCGGTACGCCGCCGTGGCGTCCACGGTCAGATAGTCCACGATGCCCGAGGAGTGTGTGAGTAGATGTTCCACGGTGATCTCCGACGTGTCCGTGGCGTCCGACGTAAAAACAAAACCCGGGAGGTGGTCCACCAGGAGGTCCTCGCGGGCGATGGTGCCGTCCTGTACCTGCTGGAGCAGCCCCACGGCGGTCATCATCTTGGTGACTGACGCGATGCGGAAGAGCGTCCGGGGCTCCACCGGCTCGGGCTGGTCCGGGTGCTTGCGGCCGTACCCCATGGCATGGACGACCTCGCCGCCCTCGAGGATGGCAAAGGCCGCGCCGGGCACATCGTTTTCCAACATCTGCATCTGGAAACGCAGCTGGATGGGTTCGTAGCGCCCGGGATCCGCATCCACGGCGGCGTCCTGGCACGCCGCGTCCACGGCAGCGTCCTCCCCGTTGCCGCGGTGGTCGCCCCCGCAGCCGGCCTGCGAGCCTAGAATCAGCACCGCCGTCAGGACCCAGCCGCCAGGCCGTCGCGCGGAAATCCACATCGTCAGCATCGGGTAGGACCTCCCGGCTAACATGTTACACGATGGGCGAAGCGCTGTCCCAGGACCTCTGAAGGCCAACGCGCATGACCACGGCCACGAGAAAGCCCCAGACCGCGACGGTGGGTACAAGCGAGATCAGCGGGATGACGATGCCGCGGTCGGGGGCGATGAAGATTCCGAGGATCGTGGCCACGGCGAGCAACGCGCCGGCAGCCGTGGCGTGGAGCAAAACCCGTCGGTTATTGCGATGGGTGCGCCAGGCCTGGACCACCAGGGCGCCCACAAGCGCGGTCGACAGAACGGACAGGCCGATACGCGCAAGCTGAAGCCAGCCGAAGACGTCCGTGGTTTTGGTGGTCCCGTTGTAGACCGGCCAGACCAGACACCGCACCACCTCGCCCTTACGCGCTACAAGTACAGAGGACACCAGCACGAGGAACACAGAAGCCAGGGTCACCAGGCTAAGCTTGGCAAAACCACCCCGAAAGGAGAGGCGATCACCGACGGTGGAATCGTCCTGGCGCGACGAGGCCACGGCCGCCGCCACCAGGGCGGCCAGAGCCGCCAGGGCACAGCCAACGTCAGCGGCAGCCCCTGCTCGGGAGAGCGAGTAGAGAATGCCCCACCTGCCAAAGGCGGCCACCACCAAAATCAGCACGAAGCCCGCCAAGGGCGACCAGCTCAGCCACCGATAGCGGCGGTACCGCAAAAAGCCGATGACAACAGCTACTATAATGAACGGCAGGGTCAGCACCGAGCCGAGACGGTGAGACCACTCGATGACCGGCTTCATTTGCGCCGGCGGGATCAGCTTCCCCTGGCAGGCCGGCCAGTCCGGGCAGCCGTGGGACGCCTTGGTGATGCACACCACCGCCCCGGACGAGAGCAGCAGATAGGTCATCACCGCCGCAATGAGATAGAGGTGGCGATGCCACTTGACGATGGAAACCGGGTCCGGATCAGGGGTCATACACGCTCCGCTGCTGTGATCCGGCAGAATACTACAATTGGGCGCCGGTGCCAGCCCGAACCCCGTAGGCACAGTCGACATGAACGGCGGACCGCGGTACACTCGTTTACCGAGAGCGATGTCACCCTACGACGACGACAGTACCGACCCTAAGGACCGCCCAGCCACGGTGCGCTCCACGCCGTCGTCACCCAGCCTGCCCGACACGGCGGGGACCGGACGTCAGGAGGCCACCACCTTTGCGAAGCTACCCCAGTTCACCGGGGCGGCGCTCATGCCCGAAATCGAAGGTAGGCTGCTCCAGGCCCTCCGCACGCAGATCGCGCAGCTAACCATCGTGCAGGCGGATTCGGGGATCCGGCACGAAGACGGGCGCTACGTGGTTTTGCCCAAGACCCTGCGCAGCGCCTGGCTGGCCAAAGTGAAGCACCCCGTGCTGGGCGACATGAACTTTCTTGTGGGGCAGACCCGCTCCACCTGGGTGTTGTTGTATGATCAGCCCCACGAGCGCATTTACGAGGATCCGCGCTTCATGGGCGTCGAGCTCAAGCGGCGGGACTCGACGCGTACGCCCAAGGGCAAGTCCATGTATGTGTCGCGCATCGAGCGGCCAGACCTCGACAAGATCAACGCCATCGCGGCCCAGGATGCCAGTGAGCGACCGCGTTCCGACTCCCTGGAGCCGACGGAGGGCGCCTTCTCCCTCGAGGAGACCATGTCCCGGTTGCGTCTGTGCCGGCTGACCGCTTGCACGGACGAGAATTTCGACCTGACGGACTTCGTGGACACCGTGCACTTCATGACGCCCACCCAGTCCAGCGCGGGCAACTACTATTACCTGGACGCCGGTGATCCCGAGGACCCCATCACCTGTGAGCTGCATACGGGCCAGGATCCGCACCTCCCCGCGGACAGCTACGCCCACAAGGCCACGCTCAACTACCGCCGAAATCCCAGCTACCTGTACATCGACATTCGCTACGCGTGACGGAGCGGATCAGCGCAGGGGCACCACGGGTCTGGGCCCGGGCTTGGGCCTGGGCACCCCGGTAGCCGCAGGGGGCCGACGCGCCGTGACGAACCAGTCCCAGAACCCGGGGTGGCCCCGAAAGGCCCGGGCGTCGGGGTCGTCGAGCAGGCGCCAGGGATAGACGACCTTGCCAATCTTGATCTCGCGGAAGCCCGCGCGCCCGAGTCGGCGGACAAGCTCAAAGCGGTAGTAAAACTTCTGCGTAACGGCGGACTTGCCCACGATACCTCGGAGGAAGTCGATGCGGTCGCGGCCGATGAGCTGCGCAGTGCGTTTCCACGCGCTCTGCTCGTCGCCGAGGTCCCGGTGCTCCCGTTCAAAGGTGAGCAGCGCGATGTAGGCCTCGCTCTCCACGCTGGGAAAGACACCGAAGAGAATTCCACCGGGCTTGAGCGTGGCGTAGGCCTCGCGCAGCATCCGGTTCACGTCACGGTCCGATGGCAGAAGCACGGAGTTCACGGCCACCGCCACGTCGAACCGCTCGTGGTAGCGGGCGAGGTTGCGCATGTCCGCCACGGCAAAGGATACATTTTTGTGGTGACCGTAACGTTGACGCGCGGCGGCGACCATCTTGGGCGCGTAGTCGATGGCCACCACCCTTCGGAAGGCCTTGGCCAGCATGGGGATCCCGTTTCCAATACCCGTGCCGAGATCGATGGCCGCGCCGCGTTGGGCCGCGGGCACCGCCTTCACGGCGTCGCCCAGGGGGTTGATCACACCCTGGTCCCAGGGACTCACCACCGCCGAGAAGTACTTCCTGGGCGTGGCGACCAGGTCCCACTCCAACCTGTCCCGGGACCCGCCGTCCCTCCGGTGGGGACAGCCCGCTCCCACGACCCATCCGCACGCCCCGACAGCCACCACCGCAATCCGCGCCAGCTCGCGTTTCTTCATGGGCCCGAGTATTGACGCGACCGAGGGACCGGTCAAGGAGCGCTGCAGCGGTGCAACGTCGGGCGGGACCGCAGCGACGGCAACCCGCCGCGCCAAACCACGGGGACCCGGGACCACACCTCGCGAAGGAGATCACAGTACGTCCGGTCGAAGATGCGGAGGTCCACCACCAGGTGGTCGCCCAGCTCCGTGGCCGCGTAGAGGCGCCCGTCCACGCGGCGCAGATGGCGCACCGGACCGTGCAGGCGAGCGGCATAGAGGCGACTGCCGTTGGCCAGGTTCCAAATCCCCAGCAGACCATTGGCGAACCCCACCACCAGGGTGGACATAGGCCCGGCTAGCAACCCCACGACGGGGCTCGATGGCACATCCTCGAAGGTGAACCGCGGCCGTGAGCCGCTGCGCGTCGTGGGCACGAGCTCGATGTTCCCGTCGCGATTGCCGAGCACGAGCCAGCCGTGCGCAAGAGCCAGGGCGCGCACCCCCACCGGGGCAGAATACGAGGCTTGGGGTTGGCCCTGGGCGTCGAAGAGGTGAGCCTTTGCAGCCGTGGCAACGAGAATCTTCCTACCTGACCACCGCACCGCGCTGGCTTTTGCACTGAGCGTCTGCACGGGTCCCGCTAACTTGTGCAGCTGTGCGAGACCGCCCGCCGACACCTCGCCGCGGTACGCCAGGGTGAGGCAACCCGAGGGCAGCGCCCAAACGTCCCGGAGGCCCGGCACCAGCCGCCGCAACAGCCGCTGATCCCGCTTTTGATCCCACAGTTCGAGATGCTCGTCGTGGGTGCGCACGCAGATCAAGCCGCTGGCCAGGTGCTCCGAGGCCACACGCGCGCGCTGCTCGATGGCGCTTCGCCACCGCGTCTTGGGCCAGGGCCGGGCCGGCCCCTTCCCCTCGCGAATCAGCGATTGCCAGCCCCGGTGGGTGAGCAACGCCACGTCCGCCCCCATGAGGATGGGCGCCCGCCAGAAGGGCTGGCCAGTGGCGGCGTCCCAGAGTCGCAGGGTGGAGTCGTCACTGGTGGTGGCCACCAGCTTTCCCTTGCGGCCGAACCGGAGAACGTTCACCTCCCCGCGATGGCCGCGCAGCAGCAGCGGCTTCTTCCACGGAGGCGCCCACAGGCGCGCGGTCTGGTCAGAACCCGGAATACCGACGCGCAAGCCGCCGGCGTCGGCGCCGAACACGTCCAGGAAGTAGGCCCGGGCCGTTTGCTTGGCCAGGATCTTGGACGTGCCCGTCTCCAGGTCCCACCGCCGCAGATCGCCGTCGCTGCTCGTGGAATACAGCGTCTGCTCCTCGGCGCCAAACACCACCCCGTAGGCATCGCTGCGGTGCCCCCGCAGCACCCGCTGCACCTGCCTTGTGGCCACGTCCCAAATCCAGATGGAGCCGTCACGGCTCCCGCTGGCGATGCGGCGCCCCCCGCGGTCAAAGGCCACGCCATGGATGGCCCCGGTCTGGCCCCGCAGGGTCGCCTTCAGCTCCCCGGTGGCGACCTCCCACAGCCGCACAGTGCGATCATAGCTGCCTGACACCAGCCACTTCCCGTCCGGACTGTACTTCACCTCGAGCACCCGGGAGGTGTGACCCCGCAGGACCCGCGTCGCCACCCCCGTGTCCACCTCCCACAACCGAACGGTTCCATCGGTACAACCGGTGGCAATGGACGCGCCGTCGGGTGAATAATCGATGCCCATAATGGGCCCCGGCGCATGGATGACGGCCCGCTGGCGACCGGTCCTGACGTCCCAGACCCGCACCGTTCCGTCAAATGCGCCCGACGCCACCCACGGGGCGCTGGGATGGAACGCCACGCCGTAGGTCAGCGCAGTGTGCCCCCGCTGCACTCGGAGCTCCTGGGTCGCGGTGAGCTGCCACAGCCGCACCGTCTTGTCGTAGGAGCCCGAAGCCAGGGTCTTGCCATCCGGGCTGAAGTCGATGCCACGCACCTCGCCCTTGTGCCCCCGCAGCTCTCGCACCAGCTTCCCGGTGGTCGGGTTCCACAACCGCACGATGCGGTCCGGTCCGGAGGACGCCAGCAACTTCCCGTCGCGGCGATAGGCCACCTGGGCCACCGCCGATCGGTGACCACGCAGCACGTGCCGCTGCTTGCCCGTCTTGCTGTCCAGAATCCGCACGGTGTTGTCCTGCCCGCCGGTGGCGAGGGTGCGGCCGTCCGGGCTGAAGGCCACCGAGGAGACGCCAAGAGTGTGTGTCTTGGAAACCCAGAGCCGGCGCCCGGTCTTGCTGTCCCAGGCCTTCACCGAATGATCCCGGTGCACCGAGATGATGGTTCCCCCTGTGGAGCTGAAGGCAACATCGGACACGCGTTGCCCGGCCTTGATCTCGAGCCGCAGCGGGTGGGCAGACGTCGTCTTCCAGATGCGAATTTTGCCGTCGTAGGCGCCGGTGGCGAGCTCTTGACCGTCCGGGCTAAAAGCGATCCCCCAGACCAGGGCCTCGTGGGCTCGCCAAGAAACCGCCGTGCTCGTGGCCAAATCCCAGAGGCGGACCTCGCCGTTCCAGGAGCCGGATGCCAACCATTTTCCGTCCCTCGAGAAGTCCAATGCAAAGATCTGATCCACGTGCCCGCGCAGGAACCGCACCTCGTGGGTGCGCACATCAATCAGGTAGATAGAGCCGTCCTGGCAACCCGCAGCCAGGGTCCGTCCATCCGGGGAGAACTTCACGGTGTAAATCGTGGAGCCGAGGTTCTTTTGCCAGGCCAGAGGGTGGCGTTCCAGTTTCCACCACAGGGCGCGCGCCAGGGGCGAGTCAAGGGTCTCCAGGGATACCCGCAGCTTGGCGCGGGCTTCCAGCAGGGACCCCCGGGCGAGGGCGGCCCGGGCCCCCTCACGCTGGGCCTCGGCGTGCCGCTGCTCTGCTCGACGTTGCTGCTCGATGGCCCGCAGGCGCTGCCGCTGGGCCACCTGCTCCTGACGCCGAACTACGAGGCTCTTGCGGGAGAACTGCCAGGCCACGATCAGCGCCGCCAGGGCAACCAGCGCCAAGCCCGCCGTCACAATCCAGCGCCGGACCAGGCGGTTGCGCCGGGCCCGGGCCTCCCGGGCGCGCCCGACCTCATAGAACTCACTCACGACCACCGCACAGGGCACCGTCACCCGACCCAGCCGCCGCCCGGCCTCCCGGAGGGCGTCTCCCCGCCAGACCTCGTCGACCCGACGTCCGCGCCGATGCCAGAGCTGCGCCGCTTGACCGATCTCCGCCAGGAAAGCCAGCTCCTCCTTCCCTTCGCTGATCCACCGAGCCAGGCGGCCCCAGGCCACGATGAGTGACTCGTGCACCAGCTCCACCTCGGCCTCCTCCGGGGCCTCGGCCAGGTCGGAGCGCCGGAGGGAGAGCAACCGCGCCTCCACCAGCCGGGTGAGCACCTCCTCGGCACCCTCGTCCAGCTCCTCCACCAGGGATCCCCGCTGCATGACCTGGCGGGTGGAATCCGCGGTCACAAGGGACAAAAATAGCTGGCGGGCCACGCGGGACTGCGCCGGAGACAACTCCTGGATCACGGCGTCTGCGTGCTCCGCCAGGGCTCCAGCTACCCCCCCCATGTGCTCATAGGCCGCACGAACCAGGATCCGCTGCTCCCGATCTCGCCGCTCCCACAGGGTCTGCGTGGCAAACTGCAGCAGCGGCAAAGACGTCATCTCCCCACGCACGTCCTCCACCATTTGATTCACAAGCTCGTCGTCTTCCCACCGATAGCCCACGCTGCGCAGAGGGCGCTCGAGGATCTCCCGCAGCGCCTCCGGGGCCGGGCTGCGGATGAGCATCACCCGGCTCAAAGCCCGGCGGGTCTCCGGGCCCTGGGCTACACGACCCAGGAAGTCGTCCCGCAAGGTGAACACGACCCGCACCGGCTCCCTGACATCGTCCGCGGCCGTGCACAGGGCCGCCATGAACCGTTCCCGCGTCTCTGTGTCATCCACCAGGGTGTACAGCTCCTCGAGCTGATCCACGAAGAGCAGCAGCCGGAATTTGCCCCAGCGGGAGAGATCGCTGAGCCGCAGCGCCAGCCGCCCCGGGGTCTTGCGCAGCTCGACGGCGAGCGCGGCAACGTCCCCGGCGCGGTCCTGCTCTGGATCATCCCTCCCGGGTTTCTGGACATCAATCGGGACCGTGCGCTCGACGGTCCGCCGAAACCTGACGGTCTCGGTGGGCAGGTCCGAGGGGTCCAGCGCCTCCTCCACCTCCAGCAGCTGCGTCGCCAGAGATTCGAAGGGGTGGCTTCCCGGACGCAGGGTGATGGTTTTCCAGAACCCCTGCTCCCGCAGTCGCGGGATTACACCCGCCTTCACGAAAGACGACTTGCCCGCCCCCGAGGGCCCGATGACGGGCAGCACCGACTCGTGGCGCAGCCGCTCCAGGAACTCAGCCAGCTCAGCGTCCCGGCCGAAGAATACGTCTGCGTGGTCCTCATCAAAGGGCCGCAGACCCGGGAATGGGCTCTGCTCGCCCGACGGCGCCCGGCTGCGACCCGTGAGCAACTCCTCCAGGGCATCCACCACGTCGCCGATAACAAGGCGCTG
>Ga0180009_10004631_pt1 | contig 15084 bp, 13 predicted proteins | sample OS_PC_MetaG_FD_123537 | JGI IMG/M metagenome (GOLD analysis project Ga0180009, IMG submission 123537) | Groundwater microbial communities from the Aspo Hard Rock Laboratory (HRL) deep subsurface site, Sweden - OS_PC_MetaG | ecosystem: Environmental > Aquatic > Deep subsurface > Groundwater...
AGCCCGGACAAAAGAATCTCCTATTGAGCCGCAACCAAAAATGCCAAGTGCTTCTTCGTTTAAAACTTCTGTCAGCTCTTTTCCTGTTATCTCTTCTGCCATCCTCTTCATTGTTTCTATCATTAAAACTATAGTCATATCATGCCCGGTAAGGATAGTTATTTTTTTTGCTTCTTCTTCACTTAGTCTTCTGATCAGGGCGTCTTCTATATATCTACCGTGGTGGGTCATAGCGCTAAGCATTTCTCCCAAGCCAACTATTTTCGCCCCCATGCGGATCGAATGCTCGACCGCTTCTAGAATTCGAGGGCGGACATATTCTTTCGTTACCTCATTCCTGTCGCCAGCGAAATAGTCCCTTTCCTCTAGTCCAGGAATAGTTATTGGTACGTAACTTAAGGCCCCAATTACTTCTTTTCCCTCAGGGTTAGAGGTGTAGGGACAAATTGTTCCAGGTCCCAACCTTTCGAAAAAGATACAGGCTTCTTTTATGCTAGCCCCTCTAAAAGCGGGGAGTAAGTTTGGTAAATCTCGAGGCCCATTTTCCTCAAGATCTCGGGGGTGGACGAGGAAAGCAAATGCAAACCCGTCTCCAGTAATTTGGGGAGGGTCTTTTTGTTCTCTATGAATCCTTACGGCAGTGGCCAATGTTTCTGCGTACTCCTCCTCGGTGCTTCCTTGGCTCAGTCTTAACACCTCTTCTTCAACCTCTTCTTCTTTAATAAAACGTGAAGCAAGCCCAAATGGCCTGGATTGACGTTCAGATCGATGTCTTGCAATTAAGGCTTCGGGGGCCGCGGCGAAGGGAATGTTCTGTGCTTCAACGATCTTGCGTGTTTCAATCTGGGCCATAGAAAAACGGGAAAACAAAAAGCAACTTTACCTTTTATTATATCACTCTCTGTAGGGAGTATTGTTGCAATGACTGGTTTCCGGGCTTAGATTTTTTACACTCCAAAAAAGGGGGTCACTGGCCCCCTTTTTTGAAAGAATCTGTTTAAAGCAGACCGCTTATCTTGCTACCGAGATCATCGTGGTGGCGATTTCCAATAATCCTACCCTTTACGAAAAGCCTAATTAACCGCTTTCTTTCAAATCGACCCTTCAGTTTTAATCCTCCAGAACTTTTAACCGTCTAAATTCTAACCTTTCCTCCTCGTATAATTTTTCCCATGCTTCTGTTAAGTTTGGTTTGAAGCCGAATTTTGGTTTGTTGTCAATGAATTCGAACCTGGAGAGATGTACCCCCGTTGGCAGTTGGCCAATGACCGAATGGGCAGTTACCATTTCATTATTGTCTCGCAACAATATCGCGATATGGCTGTATTTTGTTCTATAGCAAGCGCAAATCAAACTTTCAGTGTTTCAAGCTTAAAAATGTGGTAAATTTGTTTTGCGGGTACTATATCAGGCTTTCTGATGAGAATCAGGTCCAGTTCTCTGGAGTCGGCAACACTGATGATATTGGATGCTTTGCCCACAAAAACAAACACTCCTGCTTTAAAAGGATCTTGCTTTTCATCGATCCAATCTAAGCTTTGTTTGAATTTCTTTTCGGCCCCCCATTTACTGAAGGCGAAATTTAAGACATTGTAAATAAATCCCGAGCAGTCGACTCCCAGCCCCGCGTATTTCATTACCTCGACAATAACTTCAGGAGGCGCTTCGCTAATATCTAGGCTCCATCTTTTAGCGATTTCTTCTGTTGCTTGAGCAATTTGTTCCGGGGTCCCTTTACCTCGATACCAGCCCCAGGAGACTTTGTCTTGATCGTTGAATACAGTAAAGAAGCCAGTGATATCAGCCGGGTCTATCCCTGCTTCTGTCATTGCTTGGCCTATATACATACCTACCTCATGGCAGTAGAAAGGAGTCCTGACTTCGGTTTTGGCCACTCTTAGATTGACGTATTGCTTAGCTCTGTCTAAAGCATATCGATTTAGCTCTTTTAGTCTTTCTGCCATGTTTGGTAGTGGCGGTGGGTCTTTCTTAAGAGTTTAAACAAATTCTATAATCTCCTGAACCTTCTGTCAAATTTTTATCCAAGAGAGCGAAAACCTCGACTTTACTCGGGGATGACCTACCTGCCCGCCTCACTGAGCGGTCGAAGCGAGCCGGCAGGTAAAAAATACCACGGGCGTAAGCCTGTGTGTAGTTTATTTACCTAGCGGGATACCCTTAATTTTTTTGTTGCGCACCAAAAAAGGGAGATCAAGAATCTCCCTTTTTTGAGACTTATACATGAACCAAGAAAACCATTGTTTCCCCGTGGACGAACTGGTTTTCTGGTTTAGGTATATTCACCCCAACGAGATTTTGGATCAACACCACGGATTTTACCCGTGGGGCTCCATCTAAGTAAATCCGATTTTATCTTGTTACCGAGATCATCGTGGTGGCAATTTCCGTATTCGGAGCGGAAACAGTAATTCTTCTGGCTGTAACTTCAGCAATACAGACGGTATAACCGGTATTAGCCGCTGTCCCTCCGCTCGGATCTATTGGTATACCGGCAACATAAGTCGGCGCTACGATTGCCCCTATGTCAAGATTTCCTAATGCAGAACCGATAACCTGAGCGGGGCCGGGGACGCAGGGAGTCACTAGACCTGCCGGCAATTGACCGTTATTCTCCGGATCCGCCATATAGGCGGTGATTGAGGTGATAACAGTGTTAACATCGGCCCTCCTCTGAGTATCTCTTGCTTGAGCTAACTGTCTTCCCGGGTTGACGGCAACCAAGACTACTGCCGTTAACACTGCCAAAATACCGATTACCACTAAAAGCTCTACTAGGGTGAAACCTGATTGTTTTTTCGTCATTTTCATATCTTTTTCACCCCCTTTCTTTTAAAAGAAGTTTTCCTAAATTTTAAAAAGGAAAAACTAATTAATAATCAGCTTAGAATGTTTTTGGTTATTTTGTCAAGTGAAACTTTGTGGGCCTAATCCTGGCTTCTACTCTTTGCAGGGTTTCCACGCTGCCATTCGATACATGGCTAAGCATCCTTTGGAAGAAGGAAGACCTGACCCTTAGACCGGGGAGGGTCACTGCCTGTGCAAAAGCGGCTTGGTTGACCTTAACGGTTTTAAATCTGCTATTATATTTAAGTAGAGAGGGGGTGGTTATTTTGAAAAAGAAGAATAAGACTAAGAAAGGAAAAGTAATCGGAATTTTAGGAGCGGTCTTGGCTTTAGTCACTGCTGTCGGCCTGATAAGGAAGAAAATTTGTTGTGCCAAAACAAAAGAAAAAGCCGGGGCTGATTCTAAGAAAGAGAAAGCCTGATCTTGTCTTTTGCTGATAGGATCTCTGTAAACGAATTTGGGTTAAAGAAACGTGGCGGGCGCAGATTGACAGGGAAGTAGATTCAGTATTAATCTAAAACTTAGCATGATAACAAAGGAAAAAACAAAAGTAGCCATCAACGGTTTCGGCAGGATCGGCAGGGTTTCTTTTAGAGTCTGGTGGCAAAGATATTCGAAAGAAATCGACCTGTCGGCGATCAATACTTCCGGATCAATGGAAGTGGCCGAGTGGGCCCATCTTTTAAAGTATGATTCCGTTTATGGTCATTTTCCGGCAAAAATTGAAACCGCTGGACCGGAAAAAGCGGGTGAGATCGGCAGGATTGTTGTTGGAGGGAAGCAGATTCCGATTTTGGGCGAACGGGATCCTAAAAAGATCCCTTGGTCTAAGTATGGTGTTGATTTAGTTTTAGAATGCACCGGTGTTTTTGAAGACCGGTCGGCGGAAGCCCATTTCAGAGGCGGCGCTAAAAGGGTGATTATTTCGGCCCCGCCGAAAGACCCGTCAATACCGGTTTTTATTTTTGGTGTTAACCAGGACCGGTTTAAGGGTGAAAATCTAATCAGCAACGGTTCTTGCACCACTAACTGTGTCGCTCCGGTAGTCAAATTAGTTGATCAAAACATCGGTTTTGAGGAGTGTATTATGACCACTATTCACGCCTATACTTCAACCCAGAATATTGTTGACGGTTCCCACAAAGACTTAAGGAGAGCCCGGGCGGCGGCGATCAATATTGTTCCTACCGGCACCGGAGCGGCTCAGGCGGTCATTGCCGCTTATCCGGAAGTTGAAGGCAGATTTGCCGCCAGCGCCATCAGGGTTCCTGTTGTCTGCGGTTCGTATTCCGAATTTATTTTTAAGTTAAGGAAAAAGGTGACTAAAGATCAGATTAATCAGCTTTTTGAAAAAGCGGCCTCCGAGGAGCTGGTGGAAATATTGAAAGTTTCTTATGAACCTTTAGTTTCTTCCGATATTATCGGTAATTCGGCTTCCGCAATTGTGGACTTGGCCATGACTGAAGTTCTTTCTGAAGATATGGTTAAAGTTTCCGCTTGGTACGATAACGAATTCGGCTACTCCTGCCGATTGGTTGAAATGGCCGCTTTTGTCTCTAAGTAGTTTCTTCAACAGCATTTATCAATAGTGTTTATTCCAAGATAGGGAAAGCCTCGGACACGAGCCCGTGTGCAGTTTATTGATAGACAAAGGAAAGTCTGGTTTGTCTGCAAAACTTTGCCCTCCTATAGTAAGTCACTATTTAACGTCGATCGACGTAAAATAAAAACGCTTTCTGCCTACTAAAGACTACCACCAAGACCTTATAATTTCCCTATAATAGTTTGGTAACATCTCTATAATTTTAAAAGGGCATCATTTCTTTTATCTTTTATAAATAGTGGCCCGGTCGTCCTGGTAGATTATTTCCCAGGGGTAAATAGGATTGTTTTTAAGTTCCAAGTCTAAAAAAGTGCCTTTGGAAATAAATAAGCAATCGGCGTTGTAGTCTATCAGTCTTTGGCTAAAACCGTTTCTTGCCTGGATTATTTCTAAATAGATTGTATAAGGGCTTTTGCCCTCAGGGGTGGGCCAGGCCGGCATTCTGCCGTCAACAAAAGTTTTAACTTTCGGCAAATGCCAGGATAAATAACCTCCCCATTCATAGGTATTAAATAAATTAGGACAGAGTTCTTCTTTTCCCTTTAAGAATTCAATCGCTTTTTCCGGCAAAGGCCAGCTTTTTTGGGAGGCGATCTGCTGCCAGTAGTTTTTTAGGTTTGGAGGATTGACCAAATGGGCAACAATTATTGTTAATAAAATTAATCCTGTTAAAAGTAGGCAGGCTTTATTAATTAATCGCCTTCCGCCCTTTTTCTCTGAGAATAATTTTGCCAGCAGATAAACCGAACTGAGAGCGAAAAAAGGCAAGTGCCTTTTGGCTTTAAAAGAAAGATAAGTAAAAAATAACCAGCTTAGACCGAAAGTAACCAGTCCTTCCTTTTTGAAAAAATCGCTGATTTTTAAACTGAGCAGTTTGATAATCACTAAAGAAGCGATCGAAAGAATTACCAAGACATAAAGGCTGTTTGGCGGGGTCCACTCGGCGATTAATTTATTTAACGGGTACCAAGAGTGGCGGTAACTTTCCCAATAAATTTTAAAACCGAAAGGGTTAATCAGGGTGGCTAAAAAAGCGGTGATTGAAGCAATTGCCAGCCCGACCGCTTCTTTGTTTTTCTTTCGGATAATCTTTTCCAAGAAGTGGAAACCAAGAAGGACGAAGCCGAAAATAAAGCCGCCGTGAAGATTGGCCCAGATTAAAAAAATAACCGGAATTAAAAACAGGCTCTTTTTGTCGATCGGTTTGGACAAGAGGTAAAGAAGGGTAGAGAAACCCAGAATACTTAGTGTTTGACTTCTATAACCCATATTGGTTGCCGGCAGGCTTAAGAAAAGGGTCAGAAGGATTCCGAAAACAGGCCAGAATGTTTTTTTAGGAAAAGAAGCAATAATGGTCCAGGCGATCAGAGAAATGATCCCTGCTCCCAAAAAGGCCAATCCTCCAAAGCCTAAATATTTATAGACGACAAAAGTAATTAATTGGTAAAGTGAATAGGAGTGGATCCATTGATATTCGGGAAGAAAAAAGCCGATCTTGTTTTTTCTAAAAACAGAAGCAGTCTCGAAAATATGCTGACCGTATCTTAAGTGCCAGCCGAGGTCGGTATCTGTGGGCAGGAATAAATAGGAGATGAAAACAGCGCCGATTAAAAGCGCTTTGGCCAAAAATGGTCCATTGACTGTTTTTTTCGACCAGATTTGCAAGTTTATCAATTGGCTGGTGATCAAATATTAATTTGCTTGATAATTGCCGATTTTTCCGGCTCAGTAATCAGTTCCGGCTGGCAACAGTCTTTAATTAGGGTAGGCAAGAGTTCCAACTTTGCCTGTTCACCTTTCTCAAAAGTGATCAGTGCGATTGCCCCGATTCTAGTTTCCCGGCTCCACATCTGGTCAAAAACAAAGTTGCCCAAAGAGTAGAGGATTAACTTTCCTTGGTAATATTCAATTGGTTGGAGTACGTGAGGGTGGTGGCCGATCACTAAATCGGCGCCGTGATCTATCGCCAAATGGGCCAGTTCTTTTTGCCTTTGGCTTGGCGTCTTTTGATATTCAACTCCCCAATGGAAACTGACAATTACTAAATCCGACTCTTTTTTACTCTTTTCAGTTTGACCGGCAACTTCTTCTTCCTCAGTAGGCTGAACAGTATCATCAAAGCCTAAAAACGCGATTCTTCGTCCGTCAATATCCCGTCGGCCGATTGTTCCGGATCCGAAATAGCCGATCCGGTAATCATTTAGAGCCTCTAAAGTTTGTTCAAAACCTTCCTGACCGTAGTCATCGGTGTGGTTATTGGCTAAATTGACCAAGTCAATTCCGGCAAAAACAAGTCCTTCGACAAGCTCAGGACTGGCGCAGAATTTCATTCCGGTTCTGGTCGGCAAACAATTTTTAATCAGCGGACTTTCAAGATTGGCGACAGCCAAATTGGCCTCTTTTAAAATTTCAGCAGTTTTTAAAAAAGGAAAATTCGGGTCCTGCCTGGTTTTAATTTGCCAATTAACTTCCCGGCCCAGGCCAAGATCGCCAACGGCGGCGATAACAATTTTTTGGTTTTTTCCCTCCTGGTTTAAAACCGGTTGGGAATCTTGATGATTTGCTTTTTGGCTTACCGCCGCTTTGCTTTTTAGGGCTCGGTTCTCTTTTACTTTTTTAATTTTTACCAGGAGATAAATATTGGCTAAAATCAAAAAAAAGATTAACGCCGCAAACCAAAACAGTTTTTTCACAATTTTATTTTAACAGCTAAGCTGGTAGAATTTAAAAGATGGAGCAAACAAAAAGAATCACTTTTTTTGGTTTTTCCGAGGCGGCGGCGGAAGACGAGGATTATAAAAACGCTTACCAAACGGCGGCTCTTTTGGCTAAAGAGGGCTTTGTTATCGTCGACGGCGCCGGGCCGGGAGTAATGAGAGCGGCCACCGAGGGAGCCAAAAGCGTTGGCGGTAAAACGATCGGGGTCAGTTTTAACCCTAAAGGGATGACCAACTTCGAAGGCCGGGATCCGGGCAATTTAGTCGACCGGGAAATTGTTGCTCCGGACTATTTTGAGCGGACGATGAAACTGATCGAATTAGGCGATGCTTTAGTCTTTTTTAATGGTGGTACCGGCACTATCTCCGAGTTTGGCATGGCTTGGGGCTTAGCTCGGCTTTTCTTTGGCAAGCACAAGCCGTTGATCCTTTTCGGTTCCTGGTGGCACGAGATTATGGAAGCTTTTGGTAAAAACATGCACCTTCGCGACCAGGAGATCCGGGTTTACCGGATTGTCAACACTCCGGAAGAGACGGTTGAAGAAATAATCAAAACTATCGGCAGACCAAAGATGTTGGCTTAAGGTTATTTATCTTCCGGTCCTTCTCGAAGCTCTTCCCCGAAGAACGGATCCGTGAACTATTTTTCTTATCCACACAAGTTTCGCGGTCGGTGCTAATTGGTCTAATTGTCATTGCGAGGAGCCACCAGCGACGAAGCAATCTAAAAACGAGATTGCTTCGCATTCGCTCGCAATGACAACAAGTGCGAAACTTGTGATCCAGTAGCTGTCTTTTTTGCCCCTTGACAACTCTTTGTTATGGGTATATATTCATAATAGTTAGTTATTAATTGCTAACCAATCAAGAGTGACCAGGCCAAAAAGACCGAGAAGAATGGGCTTTTTCCCAGAGGCAACTTATTTTAAGCCAATCGGGATACCGCTTTCTTTTTTAGATCAGGTAAGTCTTTCTTTAGATGAGCTTGAAGCGCTGAGATTGGCTGATTTTAATCAAATCGATCAAATTGAAGCGGCAAAAAAAATGAAGGTTTCCCAAAGCACCTTTCAAAGGATTCTTTGCTCGGCTCGAAAAAAGGTTTCCGGAGCATTAGTTATTGGCCAGGCGATTAAAGTAGAAGGAGGTGAGATATCTATGCCAATTACACCAGGTATGGGCAGGGGTCGCGGCCGCGGTATGGGCAGAGGCCGGATGGGAGGACAATTTTCCGCTGGTCCAGGAGGAGTTTGTCTTTGTACCAATCCGGATTGTAAAAATGAAATACCGCATCAAACCGGCGTTCCCTGTTTCAAAACTAAATGTCCTAAATGCGGCAGTCCGATGATCAGGAAGGTTTAAAGTAAAGCCTCCCCGGCCGGAGTATTTACGGACAGATTTAACCCAGAAAGAGACGGAAAGGATACTGTTTGAAAGGAAGCAGTTTAAAAGAAGTAAAAAATATCTCTATGAACCTGTTTCAAAAGTGATCGCGAACGAGTGAAGCGAGTGCGGCGATCTTGTTTTTAAAGCTAGATTGCCGCGTCGTTAACACTCCTCGCAATGACGTAAAGAGTTTTGAAACCAGTTGTATACAACGTATCGCTATAGATGAACCAGATCAAATCTGCTGGCGCAGGTTTGCTCGATTCACTATTATTAATAAGGGAAATAAACAGCATTTTTAATTTAATTCCTCAATATCTAATAATTAAATACCTAAACGACCACCCGGATCAGGACCGATTTTACGCCCGGTTAAAATCAGATTTATCGGGAAAGTACGATTACGGCAATATTGCCGATTATTTAAAAGAGAAGGGGATTTTCATAAAAGAGACTATCAAAGAAGCGAAACGGGAGTATTCCCGCTTAAAGTATCAGGACTTTTTCTCCTGATCCGTTTTTAAGGAGTTTTTGTTCTGCCGGGCAGCCTCAAAAATTTTCCCTCTTGACATACCAACTTTAGTTTTAGTATCATCTCAGCACCTATACCTCAGGTATGGGTATTAAAATTTTAAAATTGACTTTTAAAGGAAAGAAGTTAAAATAATTTTTGCCTTTTAGGTGTTTTTTTGGAGGAAAAGTCGATGAAAGTGATTAAGATCGGCGCGGTTTGGTGCTCCGGCTGTTTGGTGATGAGACCGAGGTGGCAGGAAATTGAAAAGGAAAATCCTTGGCTGAAAACGGAATATTACGATTTTGACCAGGATCAAAAAAAAGTTGGGAAATATTTAGTTGAAAGTGAGAATTTGCCCGTCTTTATCTTTTTAGACAAACAAGGAAAAGAATTTTTAAGGCTCCATGGAGAGCCTTCCAAGGCCGATTTGGTGAAAATTATTATGGAAAATAAAGATAAATGATTCGCAAAATAAGCAGCGCTTTTTTGACGGTTTTGCTTCTTTTTCTCTTGGCGGCTCCCGTTTTAGCCCAGAACGATTCCCAGGTTGAAGTCTACTTTTTTTGGAGCAACGACTGTCCTCATTGCGCCCAAGAAGAGGTTTTTTTGGACAAATTAGTCAAGAAATACCCCCGGATTGTCTTAAAAAGTTTCGAAACCAGCCAAAACCAGGATAATTTCAATTTGTCGCAGAAGTTCCGCAAAGACTTGGGTATCAAAAAACCATGGGTTCCTTTGACGGTGGTCAACGACCATTATGTTATCGGCTTTCGTGATGAGGAAACTACCGGCCAGCAAATAGAAACTATGATCAAGGACGCCATAGAAGGCAACACCGGCCGCAGCAGTTTGGACAATGTTCCGGAGTCAATCTCTTTGCCGGTTTTTGGTTCGGTAAAACTCCAGAGTTTGTCTTTACCGGCTCTTTCTGTAGTTTTGGGTTTGCTTGACGGTTTTAATCCCTGCGCTATGTGGACCTTGCTTTTTTTAATCAGTCTTCTTTTGGGAATGAAAGACAGGAAGAGAATGTGGATTTTGGGAACTGCTTTTATTGTTTCTTCGGCTTTTGTCTATTTTTTGATCATGGCCGCCTGGCTTAATTTTTTCCTTGTTTTAGGTTTTGTGGCCTGGATCAGAGTTTTAATCGCTTTAGTCGCCTTGACAGCCGGAGGTTACAATTTAAGGGAATATTGGATCAACAAAAACGGCGGCTGCAAGGTCACCGGGAACGAAAAACGGCGGCGTATTTTTGAAAGGATAAGAAAGATAACTGAAAAAGAGCAGTTTATCTTGGCTTTGGGAGGGATAATTCTGTTGGCTTTCGCAGTTAATATAGTTGAACTATTGTGCTCCGCCGGACTGCCGGCGGTCTTTACCCAAGTTTTAGTGATTAACGACTTGTCTCGCTGGCGTTATTATTTCTATATTCTGCTTTACATCCTCTTTTTTATGATTGACGACCTTTTTGTTTTTTTTGCGGCGATGATTACTTTGAAAATGGTCGGAATCGAAACCAAATACGCCCGCTTCTCCAAGTTAATCGGCGGCGCTTTAATGATTGTCATCGGTCTGCTGATGTTTTTCAAGCCCGAGTGGCTGATGCTTAAATAAACAGGTTCAAAAACGTCTATTTCTGTCATTCTGAACTTACAGATTCCCCCTTCGTCATTCTGAGCGGAGCCCCGTACCACCACAGTACCACGCAGGGTACATGGTAGGTCCGGTACAGGGTAAAGCGAAGGATCCCCACCCGCATCGCCTAACGGTTCTCGCCCGCTAACGCCTGAGCGTAGCGATGGCGAGCAGGCAGTGTTTGGCGGGCACGGCCCCTGAACCGGCAATTTGCTCTAATCCACTGGGGATCCTTCGTCATCGGAATTCCTCAGGATGACGGAGGGGAGCAACCTCATCATTCTGAGCGGAGTCCTGTGCCGAATGGTACGGGGGGCGTAGCGAAGGCCCCCCTGAACCGGCAATTCGCTAATCCAAAGGGGATCCTTCGTCGTTGGAACTTCCTCAGGATGACAAGGTTGTTCCAAAGGGGGATCCTTCGTCATCGGAATTCCTCAGGATGACGGAGAAGGGAAAGTCCGCCTTCGCGAAAATCCCAAAGGGATCCCGCGGCGGCGAGATTAAGCCTCGGAGCTTCGATAAGGCTTCTTTAAGGTTGCTTCAAGCCGGTTTTTTTGTTAAACTTGACGGCAGCTGCTATAAAAACAGGCAGATTTAAAAAGAAGTTATTTTAATCTTGACAGTTAATGTTTAGGATCCGTAGCTCAGTTGGCTAGAGCGTTTCGTTGACATCGAAAAGGTCAGAGGTTCGAGTCCTCTCGGATCCACAGTGCAGGTTTACATAAAGGCTGGTTTAGAGGGGGCGGTTAGATAGCCCCGCGGTAACGGGGTAATTTACAAAAGGTCAGACCTGCCTGTCCTCCTGTCGGCGGATAAACTGGCAGGCAGGGGTTCGCCCTGTCATCCGACAGGGCGTGAGTCCTCTCGGATCCACAAGCCTTGCGCTTTGCGCAAGGAATTTCCAATCCCGAAGGGACCCCTTTGGGGTTTCCAATTTCCAAATCCCAAACAAATTCTAAATTCTAAATCCGAAACAAGTAACAAATTAAAAATTTAAAATTCTAAATCCCGAAGGGATCTCTTTGGGACAAATACCTGATTTCAAACTTTCCGAGCTCCGTTTTTTTTTGTTTAGAATTTTAAAATTTTGGAGATTAGAGTTTGTTTGGACTTTGGAATTTGAGATTTGGAATTTTTTAAAGTTTGGGTGTGTAGCTCAGCTGGCTAGAGCGTCGTCCTGATAAGACGAAGGTCCCTGGTTCGAGTCCAGGCACACCCACAGAAATGGAGACCTACATTCGATTTTCAATCGCAACACCCAAGCTTTTTTGAAAAACTTCTAATGAGGTTCTAAAACCTAAACACTTTCTTGGCCTATTATTAATTTCTTTGACAATATCGTCAAGTTCCTCTTGTGTAACCACTCTTAATTCTGTCTTCTTGGGTAAGTATCTTCTGATCAGTCCGTTATGGTACTCATTGCTGCCTCTTTGCCAACTGGAGTATGGATCTGCAAAGAATACCGGTAATTCAAATTGTTTGTGTTTGGTAAATTCTTTTCCGTTGTCTACGGTTGTTGTCCTTTTGGCCTCTGCTGGAAGTTTGTTAAAGATTTCCCTCTGTGCCCTTACTGTTTCGTTGGCTTTTAAGTCTTTAATTAGCTGAGCTTGTAAAAACCTTGTTTTTCTTTCGACTTCCGTGTGAATGCCTCCTTGATGATTCTTGCCCTCTATCAAATCTCCTTCCCAATGACCAAATTCTTGTCGGTTCTCAACCACCTTGGGCCGTTCGTGGATGCTAACTCTATCTGGAATTCTGATTCTTTGAGATTTTCTTCCATGTTTCTTTTTTCTTTTCTTTTGTTTCCTTGGTAAATATTCCCAAAGTTTTTCCTCTTTGTTCTCTAATGCCTAGATGTAACGATAGATTGTCTCGTGGTGTATCTGCCAATGCTTGTTATTACCGTGTTTTAGTTTTAGCCTGCCTGCTATTTGTTCCGGGCTCCAGCCTCTCCTCAATCTTTTTCTGACGTATTCGTAAATTGGTTTATTCTTAAGAGGGTGGCGTTTGCTCGATCTTGATTTTCTCCTTGCTGCCATTGCCTGAGCGTGAATTGCCACATAGTAATCTTGCCACCGGTTCCTTTTTAGCTCTCGGCTTATTGTTGAAGGATTTTTTCTTAATTTTCTGGCAATCTCTCTTACCAAAAACCCCTTTGATCTCCAAACTGCAATGAAATCCCTTTCTTTTGGTGTTAGTTTTTTATGTTTACCCATCCTTGCATTTTACGGCAAGGTGTTGCGATTCGATTGCGAACTTACACTCACTAATACTTGAAATTAAAAAATATGATATACTTTTTTTAGGAGATACATATGGAAAATCAAATGAATGTTGGTGACCAAAATACTCAGCAAATCGGGCAAAATCCGATTAATCAACCGCCTCTATCTCCAGAAAAACCAAAAGTAAACTATTTAGCAATGACTGGAGTTATTCTTGTTTGTTTTGTAGTTTTTGGGTTTGGAGGATATTATTTAGGGAAACAGTCTCCAAAATCTCAAACTGCCGTGAATGATGGACAAAATCAAATTTTTCCCACTGCGACTCCTCAGGTAAACAATCCGCCACCATCTAACACTACAGAATTAGACCCCATGGCCAACTGGAAAACTTATAAGCTCTCTCAACTAAAAATGAGTTTTAAAATGCCACCACAACTTAATCCATCCGAGGAACTAAACTTTACTACTTCTCAAAGTAATCTTTATTGGAACGATTCTCCAAATAGCCTAGTAAAACTTTATACCACATCAGTAAAATCAACATTTGAGGGCGGATTTTCATATCTTTATGGTTGTGTGGGATATAAGAAATCAGGAGCAGGTTATAAATTCCTCACATACACGAACGCAGAAATAGATATGCCAAGCGAATTAACAAAGGAGACTATTAATCAAAATCAAGTCAAATACTTGATAGTTAAAAGCAATCCGAATCAAGTAATTGAAGGAATGCCACCAATTGGCATAACTGAAAAAGGGTATATCGCGGCAATAATAAACACCAACAACACAGAATATCCAGCACTTGTCATACAAATGAAACTGACTAACGATAACACTGAAAGTATTTTCAACCAAATTCTTTCTACATTCAAATTTTCAAATTAACATATTCGCCCGAAGGGCGATAAAATCGCGCGCGCGAAACATAAACGAGGCCGAATTTTTTCGTAAAGAGTCCACAGATTTGAAACAAGGAAGATGTTGGGGTGATGAAAAATCAGTCTGATTTTTCATCATAAAAAGTCCATTTAAACCAACCCGGTTGATATGATAAAATTAAACATGGCCGTTTTCGTTTCAACCAAGACCTGTTGTTGTCCTCTGTTCTTAAACGGAGGGCCTTTTGGCTGATCTGAAATAATTTTAAAATTATTAAGCCCTCCGGAAACGGAGGGCTTTTTTTTGTACACAAACCGAGTACTATTTTCGCGCTTGGGCGCTATAACTGTCATTGCGAAGGAGCGCCAGCGACCGCGGCAATCTCAATTCGTTTGCCGATAGATCGCCACGCTCTCCCGATCAGATCGGGATCGCTCGCGATGACAGAAAATGCGGAACCTGTGTAAGGAAACCATGAGCTTTCCTCCTTCGCTGAAACCCGCCTGCCGGCAGGCCCTGTACCATACGGTACGGGGCAGGCAGGGCTACGGAAGGATGATGTGCCAGTGGGTAAATTGGTTTTCTGGTTCGGTATGTTCGCCCCAACCGGGCGTTTGAGTTGGTACCACGGGTTTTGCCCGTGGGGCTCCATTGGTTAAAGGACAAAAAATGAATTATCCAAATTTGTTAAACACAATCGGAAACACGCCGGTGGTTGAAATCAGCCGGTATTCAAGGAATAGAAAGGTAAAAATACTTGCCAAATTAGAAGGAACCAACCCCGGAGGGTCGGTAAAAGACAGAGTAGCGCTTTACCTGATTAACGATGCTGAAAACAGAAGGGTTTTAAAAGAAAATGTGGAAATTATCGAGGCAACCAGCGGCAACACCGGCATCGGTTTGGCAATGGTGTCTGCAATTAAGGGTTATCAATTTACCGCGGTGATGCCGGGAAACGCCAGTATCGAGAGAAGGGAGGTTCTAGAGGCTTACGGGGCAAAGGTGATTTTGACCGACGGAGGCAGAGGCACCAACTACGCTATTCAGGTAGCTCTTAATTTGGTAAAAGAAAACCCGGGCAGATATTTTATGCCCAACCAATTTGACAATCCGGCTAATGTTTTGGCTCATTATCAAACCACCGGCCGGGAGATTATTCAACAGGTGCCGGAAGTAACCGCTTTTGTTGCCGGCATGGGAACGGGCGGAACTTTAATGGGAGTAGGCCAAAAACTTAAAGAGTATCGCCCGGAAATTTTCAT
>Ga0180009_10004632_pt1 | contig 15081 bp, 12 predicted proteins | sample OS_PC_MetaG_FD_123537 | JGI IMG/M metagenome (GOLD analysis project Ga0180009, IMG submission 123537) | Groundwater microbial communities from the Aspo Hard Rock Laboratory (HRL) deep subsurface site, Sweden - OS_PC_MetaG | ecosystem: Environmental > Aquatic > Deep subsurface > Groundwater...
AAATCCGCTTTGGTAGGCGCGCCGCACAGATCGAGGCACTGTTCGCATAGCGTACTCAATGGGCCGAAAACCGGAATTCTACCAAGCTTGCTCTTTTCTCCGTAGCGTAGTCGGCCGGTGCAAATTAAATCAGAGATGATGCCGAGAGTTTCTACGTCTATACTTTTCTCATCGGCTCCAAGTGCCACACATTTGACCCAAGATTTCTCAAGATTGTGACTGAGCTTTTTCAAAGCTCTTTTGTCGATTCCCTTGTCGAGCAGGTACGCTTTCAACGCGAGTTCTATAGCATGGGCACATAGCACCATCACCGGCGGCGGAGCGGCAATCTCATAGCCTGGCCAACGGCCAATGTCGTTGTCAGCTGCTTTTGCCGCCTCGAAGTTCAGGCGCGCCAGAGACTTGTAGTACTCGGGAAGGCTGATCAATTTGCTTTTTGGCACTGGTGCGCTCCATTCAGAACCGTGATTATACAACGCAAATGGACCTGCGGCTAATGTCTGATTTTGCGCCAAATCTGAAGCCCGGATCATCTCGGAATCAGACATTCGAAACTTAATGCGCCGATACGTGAAATATCTGGCCAGTTTATCCGACGCCGTTTAGTGTTGAGATTGCAACCAAAACAGGACATCGCAACGCGTCGGTATGGCTGAGCAAGGAACCCTTTTTGATAAGCGCTTTTTAGGAAAGCATGCCGGTCAGATTATGTCTGATCCGACGACAGCGCTTGTGGAGCTGGTAGCCAACTCTTGGGACGCCTACGCCACAAAGGTAACGATTGATTGGCCAGATAAAAAGTCGGGAACGCCCTTTCGCATTGAAGACAACGGCAAGGGGATGGCACGGGCGCAGTTCGAGAAACGCTGGCGTACGCTCGACTATAATCGCCTCGATGCGCAGGGTGCAACTGAAACGCCGCCTGAGGAGCTGAAAGACGCTCTCCCTCGAGAGGTCTACGGACAAAATGGCCGTGGCCGTCATGCGGCTTTTCTGTTTTCTTCACCATACCGTATTCGCAGCTGGTGCAATGGCGAAGAGGTCACGTTCCGCGTGAGCCAAGGTGAAAACAATCCAATCGAGATAGAGCTTCTAGATCAACGCGAAGGCGTAGAAGGTCATGGCACAGAGATTGTCGGTGAGAGCGTGATCCCCTCCAACTTAACGGCAGATGATGTACGGGGTTTGCTCAGCACTCGGTTCTTGCTCGATCCGAGTTTCGCAGTCTCAGTTGACGGTATACGGGTGACTTTTGAGGACGTGCCGAGCGACGCACTGCAGACGTTCAATGTTCCGATCAAAGACATGGGGATCGCCCAGGTCTTGACGATTGATGCTCAGCGAGCCGACCGCACGACGAAACAGCATGGAATCGCCTGGTGGGTGAACCGGCGGTTGGTGGGGCATGCCAATTGGCACGCTTTCGAAGGCAAGTTCATAGACGGTCGCACTGAGGAAGCGAAACGCTTTAGCTTTGTGGTACTTGCGGACTTTCTTAAACCCGCTGTCAAGTCCGATTGGTCGGGCTTTGAAAAGGACAATCCAAATTTCGCAGCCACTCAAGAAACGGTGCATGAGCGTATTAGGGACGTAATCGCGGAAGTACTGAAAGAGAGGCGGCGCGAGACAAAGGCAAAAGTTGAAGAAGCCCACCGCGAGCGGGTTCGCGCGTTGCCAAAACTCAGCCAAGATCGGTGGAATGGAATGCTAACCCAACTGATCGAAAAATGCCCGACTATCGGCGAGAAACAAATCGATCAAGTGATGGGATTATTGGCCACAATGGAAATGGCAGAGTCCCAATATGAGCTCCTAGACCGACTACATGACATTTCGCCGGATGACATTGATGCACTGAACGACGTGATGAAGGAATGGTCGATTAAAACGGCGAAAGCGGCATTGGACGAGGTCTCGCGGCGATTGAAACTGATCGAAGAGATCAGGCGTAAAACAGACGACCCCGAGACTGATGAAGTTCAAGAGCTTCAGCCGTTGTTCGAGCAGGCGTTATGGATCTTTGGACCGGAATTTGAGAGTATTGAGTTCACGTCCAATCGCGGCATGACAACGGTTATTCAGCAACTTTTTGGCAGCAAAGAAAAAGGTTCGCGCAATAGGCCGGATTTCGTTGTCCTTCCAGAAGGAACGCTCGGGATTTATGCTAGGCCTCGGTTTGATGAAGAAAGCAATGAGGCCGGAACGGAAGCTATGGTCATCATTGAACTAAAACGGCCAGGGGTTCCACTAGGGAGCGATGAAAAGAACCAAGCTTGGAAGTATATCAAAGAGCTCAACAATCGTGGGCACATTGATGATCTCACCAAAGTGCGAGGGTTTGTTTTAGGCGACCAGATTGAAGCTGGCGAGCACGGCGTGCGGACCGAAGGCGCAAATGTCCGCATTTTGCCAATGCTTTATTCGACGTTCATCGGCCAAGCGGAAAAGCGCATGCTAAACCTTCATCGACGGTTGTCCGACGCGCCTTTCATGCAAGCACCTTTGCAAAAAGAGGAGACAAAGTCGGTTCAGCCCGACTTTCTCATAAGCGATTCAACCTAACAACTCAGCCGTCGGCTTTCCAAATCCAGCAACACATCCCTCGGCTAACTTCAGTCGCGTACGGTGCGAAGACGAGCCTTATCAATGTCTCCATTTGCGCCGATTGTGTTGAAGAAGTCGGTTGTCGGCGACGACCGGGAAACTGGATGAGCTTATGTCAGCAAAGAAGCGAACATCACCGATCTCAATCTAAAATGGAGTTTCCGATAGTGTTGGAATCGGCGATGCTATACTTTTAGCTTAACACAGGGTCTCTCATGACTGAACAACCTAAGCAGAACGAGTCAGCATCTTTTCGTTTCATCCGTCATGTTGACGCCAAGGAGGAGATTTTGACGTGGCCAACCGGCGGGCAAGCCGCTAGGAGAACCTTGGCAGAATCCCTGAATGCGAAGAATGTGTCATTCCTTCTTGGGGCCGGTTGCTCCTCGTCATGGAAGGACGGTTCAGAGGTCGGTATTCCGACAATGGGGCCGCTTTCAAAGGACTTCGTTCAGGCGCGGGACGAAGACGTACAGGGCTTCCCAACCAAGGCGGAGCGCAAGTTCGTCTCAGAAAAATTCGGAATAGATCTGGGTGCTGAAGAGTACGAGCGAAATCTCGAACGCCTCATGGAGGTTCTTTTTGGCCTTCGCTTCATTCTTGGAAAAAGCGCAGCTCAAGACGCTCAAAAGAAGTTGGTCGTCATCAACTCGTTAATCGAGAAGGTGCAGGCCTATTTGTGGACGAAGTGCACGAAGGGCGCCTTTTCGAAGGGCGATGAGACAGTGCTAAATCTGTACACGGCCTTCTATCGAAAACTTGTTCTTCGAGATCGTTCTCTGCCACGCCCATGGGTGTTTACAACCAACTACGATCTCTTCAACGAAACCGCGATGGATAGATTGGGAATCCCTTTCTTTAATGGATTTTCAGGAGTCGTTGAGCGGCGATTCAATCCATCGACCTTTCGCTACGCCCTAGCCGAACAACTCGACTTGACGAGTCGGAAGTGGACCGCAGTCGATGCATTTGTGTATCTGTGTAAGCTACATGGTTCAGTCACTTGGATAGAGGATGGAGACGGCGGCGACCGACTCTTTCCCATTCGAGAGGTGATCAGTGATGCTTCGCCTGATCACGTCATGATCTACCCCACGCCGGCCAAGCAAAACTCAGCACTTGCTTCGCCTTATGCTGATCTTATTCGTGAATTTCAGTCACGCGTCGTTCGGGAGCAGAGCGTTCTGTTCACCATGGGATATGCCTTCGGAGATGAGCACCTCAACAATATCATCTATCAGGCGCTGACCATCCCGACCTTTAGGCTCGTGATTTTCGCTGACCCCGACAGCGATGGCGAAATCGCAAAGCTCCGCTCATTGAATGATCCGCGAATCTGGATAATTGGCGGAGATGGCCCGGAAGCGGATACGAAAGCCCACTATTTCGATACCATTGTCGCTGAATTTATGCCGCAGCGTCCGAGCGAACGGATTGATGATGCGGTCAAGAAGGTCATCCAGACGATGTCTTCCAAACCGGAGCCAGACGAATGAGTCGCGATGACACTAAGCGCGGTATTGGCAAAGTAGTATCGGTAGCAGCCGACCGCTTCGTCATCGAAATGCATTCTGGCACCGATAGCTTCACAGTGGTGGGGTTCGATGACGTCCACTACGTTGCGCGGCTGGGATCATTTTTAATGATCCCCGTTCAATCTGAATATGTCGTTGCAGAAGTGGTGGGCCTTCGAGAACGTGACATTAGCAGTCCCGCAAATCGGGATGGCGATATGGATAAGGCGTCGTCCGCCAAGTATCTCGACGTAGTTCCTGTTGGCATGCTTCCGCAGACCAAAGGTACATTTCGATTTGGAGTGTCCGTGTTTCCTTCACTGTACGCCGATGCATTGTACGCCTTGGATGCGGAACTCGACAGGATTTTTGAAACCGATGAGCCGGTGGAGAGAAGTCCTTCGCCACGAACGTTGCCTGGAGTGGAACAACCTACCAGGTTCAAAGCCCTGACGATTGGTACATCCGTCATTTTCGATGGATATGACGTGAAAGTTCGTATCGACGACTTTTTTGGAGGGCATTCGGCTGTCTTGGGGAATACGGGGAGCGGGAAGTCCTGCACGATTTCTTCGATCTTGCAGTCACTGTTTGAAAAGCCGGACGAGCATCGCGCCCGCGGAGCGACGTTCATCGTCTTCGACGTCAATGGTGAGTATGCGCAGGCCCTGGAGCCGCTGGCCAGTGAAGGTGGTATAGGCGTTACTCAGATTGTTCTGGATGGTTCGGCCCAAGAAGGAAAGCTCCGCCTTCCCCATTGGTTTCTGGAGCAATCGGAGTGGGAGTTGCTGCTGCAGGCCAGCGAGCGTACGCAAGTGCCAATTTTGCGCATGGCTTTAGGGCTGGCGACTGCGTTCTCTAGGGATGCAGCTAAAGAGCTTAACGCACTTCAGAACCACATTCTTGCAACATGTATTAGCCAGATAATTTCTGATGAAACAAGCAGTCCGTCGAAACATGATCGCATTGTAGGGCTTCTACAGCGCTTCAACACCAAGGAAATAAATCATGCAAAGTTAAAAGCGCTTTTCTCCATAGATTGGGGGAAAATGGTAAATGCTGACAAAATGTTGGATTACCTGTTGGGCTCAGATAGGTACGATGGCTTCATTGTCGAGGGCCTAAAATTACCAACATACGAAAATCGAGCATTCGACTTTGCGGCACTAGGTGAAGCGATAGATTTGGCAATTTTGTATGAAGAGGCGCACGGAAACAGGCAAATCCGTGATTACTGTTCGCAGATGGTCACTCGCTTCAAATCACTCGAAGAACGTGCTGAATACGACTTTTTACGCCATAAGTTTGAAGATGGTGTCCCCCCGCCAACGATAAATAGCTTTCTACACAGAATACTTGGAACGCGTCCGCATGAGAAGAGCTCCATAAAGGAAAACCAAATTATCATCGTCAATATGAATGCGGTCGACGATGAGGTGGTTGAGCTTGTCGCTTCGGTTGTTGCTCGCATGGCGTATCAGATGTTGCGTAGAGCAAACCCGAGAAGTCGGTTTCCAGTTCATCTACTACTTGAGGAAGCTCACAGATATGTTGCCGAAAAGCCATCTCGCTTCGCCATTGATGCAAGCAAGGTCTATGAGCGGATTGCCAAGGAGGGCCGAAAATATGGCTTGTTCGTCCTTGTGGCATCCCAACGACCAAGCGAGCTTTCGAAGACAGTATTGTCACAGTGCTCAAATTTCGTCATCCACCGAATTCAGAATCCCGACGACCTCTCTCAAATTCGTCAGATGACGCCGTTCATTTCAGAGTCCGTCCTGAAGCGTTTACCGTCACTTCCAAAGCAGCATGCGCTTGTGTTCGGCACCTCGGTGAACCTGCCCACGACTTTCAAGGTGAGGACCGCTCAGCCCCTGCCTTTGAGTGATGACGCGAAGATTCGAGAACTCTGGTTTCATGAGGCAGGGCGCCCGGTGAAAATCCAGATAGGTCCATCGGTTGCCCGAGTCGACGAAGGAGGGAGCGCTTTCGAATGACCGACGGAGCCGATCTTGAAGCTAAGGCGCGGGCGCTAGAAGAGACTGGATGCTATCGCGTGCTGCGAAAACTTGGATCGCCCCTGTTCGCCACCGAGCCGTCTAGCCACGACAACAAGCTTGCCGTGTTCGTTGATGTCGAAACGACAGGGCTAGAACCGTCGAAAGACGAGATCATTGAGATAGCGCTCATCCGGTTTCGTTACTCTACAGAAGGTACCATCACCTCGATTGTCGATGCGTTCGACCAGTTGCGAGAGCCATCGTTTCCGATCCCTGAAGTCGCGACAGGAATCACAGGTATCACGAATGAAATGGTTGCCGGTTGCCGGATTGATGAGGAGGCGGTCGAAGAAATCGTCGCCTCCGCCGACCTCGTGATTGCTCACAATGCCCTCTTTGACCGCCGTTTCCTCGAGCGACTATTTCCTATTTTCGCGTCGAAGGCCTGGGCTTGCTCAATGTCGGAGATTGATTGGGCCGGTGAGGGCTTTGAAGGAACAAAGCTAGCCTACCTCGCTGCCGAGACAGGATTCTTTTACGATCGGCATCGCGCTGAAAATGATTGCTTCGCTTCCATTGAGTTGCTGCGACGCAAGCTTCCCAAAAGCGGGGAAACCGGGTTGGCAGCATTGCTTCGTCGGGCGAGGCAAACGACCTGGCGGATATGGGCCGAAGGAGCGCCGTTTGAACTGAAAGATGTTCTGAAGGCGAGAGGGTACCGCTGGAACGCAGAGGAGGGGGAAGGGCCGCGAGCATGGTATTTTGATGCGTCAGAAGAGCAGAAGGAAGCTGAAATTGCTTTTCTCAAAGACGAAATCTATCGGATTGATAAACAAGTGAGAATCACGAAGATCACGGCATTCGACCGATATTCAAATCGAGTTTAAACTTCACAACTTACGGCGAACTATAATTTTCCAGAAAGACACGAAGTCCCCTTTGGGATCATCAAGAAGATCACCTATGGCTCAGGTCCAACTCAAAGGAACCTGCTCCACCCAGATTGTTGACTTGTGGTTTACAATCTTCAACTTGATCGCCCGTTTGGAGTTTTATACGATCCGCAAAATGTCTCTTTCCGGGATGTTGAAGTCGAAGCGCCAACTACCGATTCTTATCAAAAACAGCCACCGGCCACACGGCAAACAGATGCTCATCCCAACCAATTCGATATGAGGTCCCCAACTCTGTCGGCTGCCTTCGCGAGATGCAGCGCGTCCATGTGGGCGTAGATTTCCGTCGTCTTCGGCCTCTTATGCCCAAGGAGCTTTCCCGCCATATTCAGGGTTTCGCCGATCATGATCGCGTGACTGGCATAGGTGTGCCGAAGGTCATGAAGACGGATGTCTTTTGGCAGCCCGACAAGCGGGCGGATCGCTCGCCAGGCCGCGTCGATTGAGGCGATAGGCTTCGCCGGGTTGGCTTGGTGCGGGAACACAAATACGGATGATGCACATCGCTTGCGTCGATCAAGTAATGCCAACGCAGGATGGGACAGAACGACATCACGCTTGCCTGTCTTGGTGGAGCTGAGGCTCAGTTTGTCGCTGCCAACTTCAGCCCAAGTCAGTCGCGCGATCTCGCCCGACCGGCATCCGGTCAACAGGATGAGCCGGATCGCATCGGCGACATCGCGCCAGCGAATTGGAGGTGCTTCCAACCATGCCCCGAGCTGTGCCAGTTGCTGCGCATTGAGAAGGCGACCCCTCACGCGCCGAGTATTGCGCCGTATCGGTTTCGAAGGATCAGGTGCGTCCGGAGGCAGAACACCTGTTTCACATGCAAACTTCAGCATGCTCCGCAAATGCGAGAGAGCCTGATTGGCACCGCCCGGACTGGTGGTGCTGTAGGTGTAAAACCACTCGGCAATGTCGCTGGTCGTGAGGCGGTTGATAGTTTGGTCTCCGAGCGCAGGCAGGATCGAGCTGTTGAGATAGATTTGGATCGCTTTGAGTGTTGATGGCTTCCAAACCTCACGTTTCGCCTTCAGGAACCTTTGTGCGAGCACATTCAGTTTAATGGCCGGTCTGTCGTCAGCAGCGAGTAATGCGATATCCGGAGGCGCGTGCGCTGCGAGCAATTGGTGAGCTCGCGCCCGCGCCTCCTCAACGCTCATGGTCAGGGTGTTGCCCAGCGTAACCCGCTTTGCCTTCCCATCGACCTTGAGGCGCAAGACCCAGGACTTTGTGCCGGTGGACTGAACCCTCAAAGCAAACCCGCTCATCCGGTTGTCCGGGATCGCATATTCCTTGGCGGCGGGCCGGGCGGCGCGGGCCGAGAGGTCACTCAGATAAATCGGTTCGTTGCGCATCAGCTTGCCTCCATTTCTGTCGTCGTTTCTCGCCGCGCGCGGTTATATGCACCGACCTTCTGGCGAAGCGTGGAAAAGCTCAGACCCTGCTGGGCCGCGAATTCGCGGACGGTCAGGCTCTGCGCGAGGAAAGCTGCCACCATCGGTGGTGGTTCTGGCATTACCTTCGGCGCGCGCTGCGAAAGGGTCCGCTCCAGATGTTCGGCCACGCGTTCGGCGGCCTGCCTGACAGGGGCTTCGGCAAACTGGGCATATCCTGCTGTCGTTTGAAGTTCCGCGTGTCCGAGCAGGCCGGAAACGGTGCGAAGCGGTTCGCCTGATGAAATGGCAACCGACGCAAAGCCGTGGCGCAAGTCATGAAGGCGGAGCGCCGGAAGGCCGATCTCGATGCGAATCCCGCCCCAGACCTTGGCGATCCGTGCGGGGGAAATCGGCTTGTCCTTGATAGGGAACACGAAGTCGCAAGTCAGAGGCTGTTCAGCGATAAGGGTGAGTGCTGCTTTGCCCAACCAAATTGCGCGTGGGCCTGTCTTGCTGTCGGGCAGGGCCACGCGGTTCGCGTCCAGCATGTCCCATTGAAGGAGACGTGCTTCGGATTTGCGGCAGCCCGTTAGCGCCAGGAACCGGATCAGTGCAGCGATGGCTGGCTCTGTGTCTTCAATCCGTCGCAGGGCCTCACCAAGCCGTCCATAGTCATGCTGGCTCAACCGATGGACTTCGAACCGGTTCTTGCGCCGCCGAAGGCCCTGGCAAGGATTTGAGCCGGGTGGGCGGAGTCCAAGGATTTCTGCATGCCGCATTATGCCAGAGAGAACAGCCAGCGCGCGGTTTCGTGTCCCCTGCGATCCTTGTGCGCGTGCAAACCACGATGCGACCTCCTGCGGGGTGACGGAAGCAATATCGCGGAACCCGAACTGAGGCAGGATCGCGCAGGCAAGAAGACTACGATGGCCCTTCAGGGTGGCAGGCTTCCAGTTTGGTGTGCAGTGTTCGAGGAAGCGAGCTGCAAACTCCGTGACGGTCGCTTTCGGCGTTACGGGAACACCTGGCAGAGGCGTCGTTTCACCGGTAAGTTCAGAAATCAACGCGCGCGCCATATCACGGGCTTGTTCCAATGAGAGTGATTTTTCTGGACCAATCGAACGCCGTACATTTCGTCCATCGGTCCATATCTGAACATACCAAGCTGGCTTTCGGTCGGGGCGAAGGCGCAGGGCAAGGGCGGGAACTTCACTGTCCCATTCGAAACGGTCGGTCGGCGTTGGTTTCTGGTCGGTGGCTGTCTTTCGTTTGGCAGGCATAGGGTCTCTCCCGATGCTTCCCCATCAGGACAAAAAGTTTGCACATCCTGGGGAAGCTTCAGGACACGCGGGGAAGAGAAAACCCGAAAGCCCGCATGCCTGTTCGATGCCGTCCCTGAAGCTTGTCAGGGTGGATTGGCGTCTATCTTGTTCCGAGTCTAAGACCCTGAAGGAACATAGAAAAACCAATCCGCATCGAACGTCCGACCTGTTCCAACTTGCCCCGATGTCTCCGCAGCTGCGAAGAACAAAGGGGGATGTTTCGTTTCACACCCCATGCACCTTCGATGCTGACAGATCGCGAGCGATCCTGTCTGAAACACCCACAGTCAAAGGGAATTTGGAAGAATAAACCCGTACACGGTCGCTGCGCGCGGCGATTACAGCGCCGCACGAACTGAGCTGTGTCCTGCTGTGTTAATCGCGGCTTTTTTGTACACGCTCAGTGCGCCGCCGACCCATCGGTTTCGCGCACGATCGAAAGTACAAATTCGCGTAGCTGATCGGACAAGTTCGCGGACGCAGAGACGAGATGCTGACGCCAGCTTGCTCCGCGAACAGCGGCTTCGCTTAGCGCGGCGGCGAGGTCGTCCTCACGGCGCTGCATGATCAATGCTTCCATGAGGAGACTCGCCTGGACGATGTCCTTGTCTGACTTGATTGCACTCGGGCCTGCCGCGCGGCGCAAGACGCTGACGATCAGTTTGTGTGCCGCATATCGCTCCGGTGAGGGCACATTGACCAATGCTCCGAACCGCGTGAGCACAGCGGCCTCGACCGTGTCCTTCAGGAGGAAGTCCAGGTAGCGTAGCGGGACAGCGTCTGATTTGAGACTCGGCAGTCGGACGGGGTCGTCACGGTCAGCTCCGCGATTGGTCGTGAGAACATCGATCCGGTAGCCGCCGGGCCGGGCATAGGTCGCTGCGATATTTGGATTGGTGATTCCCGGGACAGGTCGAAAACCCGGATCAACCGATTGCAGGATGTCGAGAAGCGAGGTGTCCAATGCGTCATCAAGACTGACCGAGACGCCATAGTCCTGCGCAAGATCGAGATCGCCCGTGCGTATCGCCGTCCCCGGCAGGCGCACGCCGAGCAGGCCCGCATAGGTCTGGAATGCTATCGTGCCCACAATCACGCCGCGTAGACGGAAAGTGCCGGCCTCTACCAGAGCTTCAATGATCGATCCGGTGAGTGAATCCGGTTCCGGTAGTCCGGCCCCTGTGAGAGAGCGTCGAATCGCCCTTCGCGCATCGGCGTCCGCCTTCGCCCGCTGGGCTGTTTCAATGAGGCCGCGGCGTTCGGGCGTATCGGCACCGATGTAGCGCTCCGGTGGACGCCCAGCTGGAGCCGTTGGCTCTTGAACATACCAGTAATCGCGGCCGGAAATTTTGCGCTTCCGGAATGTTGAACCTGTCGGGAACTCTGAAATGGCTGCGATGCGCAGCTGGTCCAGCAGTTCGGCATAGCTGGTCTGGATCACGAGAGGGAGTTGAGAAACGGACATTTACCGGCAAAATACGATATTGCCGGTAAATAGCAAATGATTCTCTTCGAGACCCGTTGCACTTTTCTCCAGCTGATCCGCTAGGCGTATCAGCTTTCCCGGTCAAATTCTCGGTCGCCGTGTTTACGACGCAAATTTACCTGAACGCCTTGCATACTGGATGAGGCCCGCGAGGCCATCGCGATGGCGCTGATCAACTGCTGCGCTGAGGGCAAGATACGGGCTGGCGATCTTGTGGGAGCCTGATGACCTGGCGTTGGACCGTGCTGGGTTTGGGCACCGATCTGTGCCTGCTGCTGGCGCGCCCTGGCGAGATCGAAGCCGAGCGTTCTGGCCTCTGCCTGCCATGCCTGGAACAGTGCGGCGCGCTCCCTTGGCCGCTTGGCCTGGCGTGTGCGCAGCGCTGCGAGTTCCATGCCCTTCGGCGTACGGTAGCCGTATGTGTCGGCCGCCTGTTCGATGGCCTGCCTGCGCTTGGAGAAGGCGCGCTCGATTTCGCGGGGGATCGCTCTCAGGCGAAAGCTTGTGCCGTAGCGTTCGACAGCATGACCCTCGCGTTCGAGCGTGTTGGCGAGGTGCTGGCGATAGACTGCGCCGGCTTCCTTCTGTGCCTTGTAGAGGTCGCGGCTGACGAGACTGCCCCAGGTGCCGTCCCGGCGCGGGGCTGTGTTGAAAATGAACGCGTGCGTGTGAAGCTGAGGATCAAGATCGCGGCTCGTGTGATGGTGGAACCGGGCGATGGTCAGCCCGGCGACCGGCTCGCGGATTGCGCCGCCCTTGCCGCGCCGGGTGAACGCGTGATGGTCTTCGAGATGGGTGGTCGCAGCGTGAACGGCCTGGCGGTGCGCGGCTTCGATTGTCTTGCGATCTGCTGGAGGCGAAAGCGCCCACATGACAGAAACCGATTTCGGCGCAGAGAAGGTCATGTCCCAGCCCGGCGCATGGGACTTGCTGATCTGGGTGAGACGTTCGCCGGTCTTCGGGTCGATGCCGTCCAGGGCCGCTTCGAAGTCTGCCTTCGAGACGGGGCCGTCAAGGGCGAGACGTTCGGCGCCCCGCCCGTCCCATTCTCCGTCTGCTTCCGCTTCGGCCTCACCCTTGCCGGTATAGTATTCGTCCTCGGCCATGTGCTTGAAATAACTGATGGCGGCGGCAACAGATTTACGGGCGGAGATGGAGGCGACCATCAGTCCACGCTTCCGGGTTTCGGCTTGCGAATGCGGGCGATGACGTCAGCCGAGAGCAAGCCCGCTTTTTGCGGTCGCTGGATCGGTGAGGCAGGGCGCACAGGTGCAGGATTGGCGCCCAGAGGTTCGTGATTGGGCCGGGTCCAGTCAGCCGGTACATTCGCCGGACGCTGCGGGGGAAGGATCGTGATCGGCAGGTCGATTTCGTGAACGTCTTCCCCGAAGCCCAGAACCAGCATCCGGACCTTGCGACCCTTACGGCCAAGACGCGACGACAGTTCACTCGGCGTCATCACCGGACGCAGCGAGTGTTCGGTCGATATGTTGACCGAACTGTTTCCGCCGGAATGGCTTTTGCTGCGTGCTAACCTCTCTATCTCCTGAATGCCGATGGCCCGGCTGATGTCCTCGGCCCCTTCGCCGGGATTCATCCGGCCGATGATGTGGGTGCCGATCATCGACAGCCAGGCATTGGTCCGGTCGCGGCCATACCTGATGCGGATCTGGGATGTGTCCTGAGCAGCCAGCACCACGCACACGCCCTTCGATCGTCCAAGGTCCAGCAAGGCGGCCAGGTCATCCATCGCTTCGAGTTGCGGAAACTCGTCAAGGAAGAGCCATATGCGGCGCTGGCTGCTTTCGCTGAATGCAGGACTGCAGACATGCGATGACAACAGGCTGACCAGTCCGCCGATCCAGGCATTGGTCAGCTGGGGGTAGCGCCCGTCGCGTTGCAGGATGACAGGATGGGTGGCGTGGGGGTCGGTCAGCCAGTTCGCCGCGCTGAACTTTTCCTGATCCCCTGCGCTCCAGGCTTCTGCCATCGCTTCCAGCACATGAATATGCGCCTTGAACGTGGTCAGGATGGACATGGCCGTCTTGCTGGCCGGATCGCCGATCATCTGCGCGGCGGCCGGATGATGGGCGAGCGCCATGTCTTTCAGTTCGTCGGCACCCAGCAGAGCACGGGCATGGAGGTCGCCCCACGTCCAGACAGCGCCATTTTCCCGCTGGAGGCTGACGATACAGGCAACAAGCAGCTCGCGGGCGGCCTCTGCCCACATCGGGTCGCTGCTTTTCGGGATGAACCGGGCGGCCAGCTCCCGCGCGTCCTGCTTGGTGACACAGTCGGCCGAAATGTCCCAGACTGCTGATCGCTTGTCCTGCGGTGCGATCAGCGTGATCTCGCCCGGCAGGCGTTCGGTCATGTCGCCCTTGGTGTCGAGGATGAGCATCTTGTCGCCCCAGCGCATGGCTTCCAGGATCATGTGCTGGATGGTCTGGGTCTTGCCGGATCCCACAGATCCAGAAATCAGGCAGTGACGCGATTCCCGGTCCCGGCTCATGGGGAGGCCGGGTGGAAAGTCGATCCCCGCACCGGTCTGCCTGATCTCCTTTCTGCTTGTCCTTCTTATCGCGGCGTACGCTCTTCTTCCGGTCAGGCGCACGGGACCGCGTACGACTTTGGGTGCCGACTTTTCCGCCATGGCTAGGCGCGCAAAGCCGAGCAGGCTGAGGGCTGACAGGGCGCCGAGGCCTGCAACGCCATTGTGACGAAGATTGAACGCGTCGTACGTGCCGTAGTACTGCATGACAGCCCGGCAGCGCGGCCAGTGGTAAGATCCGGCGGGATCATGGATGATGGATGTGATCCGTGCCTTGCCGCAGCGATCCATGAAGGCCGCATCATGGCGCGCGAACAGACCGTCTTCGACGATTGCGCCCGGACGTATCCAATCGAAGCCGACCTTGTAGGCGCCATAGGCGGCAAGCGCGGAGACGAAGCCGATGACAAAAAGGGTAATCTTGAGAGAGCCCATTTATGCTTCCTGACGTGTCGGTTGACCGCTGAGGGCATGGAGCAGTTCGTCGAACATCGACTCCAGGCGTCCGAGTGATCCGCCGTTCTGGTGGGTTGAACTGGCAACAGCCTGCAGGTCCTGGGACAGGGCAGCGAGCCTGCGCTCGATCTTGAGGAGTCGGTCAGCTTGCGTGAAAGGATCGCCATCGGTCAGGCCGGACCGGATCAATTCACGGGCAACACCTGTCGGCGTACCCGATATGCGCCGCGCACGCGCTGCCAACTGATCAATGTCGGACGCGGCAAGGCGAATGGACAGAGGCCGCGTCGGCTCAGACATGGCGCTTGTGCGTGGTGTCGGCCTGGGACTTTTCACACTCCGCCAGCCATTTGAGAACGGTCCGGCGCCGGTAGCGTACCGCTGCACCGAGCTTCATGAACGGTGGTCCACCGCCACGACAGCGCCACGTGGCCAGGGTGCAGGCTGGAACGCCCGTCAGCCTGGATACGGAAGGGGTGTCGATGGCTTCATCGAGCCAACCGGGATTGTCTTGAAGGATATCCTCGATTTCGGGAAGATTGTGATCGGGTCTGGACATGGGATTCTGCTCCTCTCGTGATGAGTGAGCTCAAGCCCAGCACGCGGCGCGCAGGCGAAAAAGAGGAATGATTTCGTCTTATTCCATCCTCATTTGTGCTTGCGCATCCATGCGGCCGGATCTGCCGCAAGGGACAGCCATGAAGCGCAATCCTTTCACTGATGGTACAAACTCAGGCATCGCCCCGCATAGGCGGTTCGCGATCGTCGAGCATGCCGGCAAGGCGCCTGAGGATGGTGGTCTCATTCGGTACGTCG
>Ga0180009_10004633_pt1 | contig 15080 bp, 14 predicted proteins | sample OS_PC_MetaG_FD_123537 | JGI IMG/M metagenome (GOLD analysis project Ga0180009, IMG submission 123537) | Groundwater microbial communities from the Aspo Hard Rock Laboratory (HRL) deep subsurface site, Sweden - OS_PC_MetaG | ecosystem: Environmental > Aquatic > Deep subsurface > Groundwater...
GGCGGAGGATACAGGATTTGAACCTGTGAGGGGTTTCCCCCAACCGCTTTTCGAGAGCGGCGCCTTAAACCACTCGGCCAATCCTCCTTTTGTTAGTGCAATTTACGGCCCCACGGGGAATCGAACCCCGATTTCCACATTGAAAGCGTGGCGTCCTAACCGTTAGACGATGGGGCCAGCTTTTGTAATTTTGCCCTAATTTAATTTGGAAGTCAAACTTTGGCCTATCATTTCCTCGGGTTTTTGGACTCCAAGAATTTCCAGAATCGTTGGCGCTACGTCTGTCAGTGTTCCGTTGGTTTCTTTGTACTTTTTGGCTATTTCTTCCGGCTGGCGCGGGGTTGGCCGGAGCCAACTTTTCCCTATCAGGTAGAAAGGCACCGGATTGGTCGTGTGTTTGGTTCTTTTTTCTCCGCTGAGCTTGTAAATTTTTTCTTCAACATTTCCGTGGTCCGCGGTTATAACGGCCGCGCCGCCAAGGTCAAGTATTTTGGGAACAATTTTTCCGATACATTCGTCTAAAATTTCAACGGCCTTAATACAGGCTTCAAAATTGCCCGTATGCCCCACCATATCGGCATTGGCAAAATTAACGACTATAAAATCATAAACACTGAGTTTTTCCAGAATTTTTTCCGTTATTTTGCGGGCCGACATTTCCGGCACCTGGTCATAGTAGGGCGTTTTCGGAGAAGGAATTAATATTCTGTCTTCATTTTCAAAAGGTTCTTCTTGTCCGCCGTTAAAAAAATAAGTGACATGGGCGTATTTTTCATTTTCGGCAATATGAAGTTGTTTTAAGCCGGCCAGCGATACAATTTTGGCCAAAGGATTTCTGACTTTAATTGGCGGAAAAGCCACCAGAGCTGGCAGTTCCGGAGAGTACTCTGTCATGGTGATGAAGCTAAGGTCGGCAACTTTCTTTCTTGGAAATTTATCAAATCCGGTTTGGATAAAGGCGGAAGTGAGTTGTCTTGAGCTGTCTTCGCGGTAATTAAAGAATATTACGGCGTCGCCGTTCTGTATTCTTTCAGAATTTTTATTAAAACCGGGTTCAACAAATTCATCGGTTAGCTCTTTTTTATAACTATCTTCTATGTGCATTGAGGCGAATTCAAATTCTTTGCCTATTCCTTCCACAAAAAGATCGTAAGCTTTTTTGGTGAAATTCCAGTTTCCGTCGCGATCCATGGCAAAACGCCGTCCTATCACGGAGCCGATTTTTATATTTGGATATTTTTTTTCCAGCCGTTGTTCAAGCTGGCCGAAAAACTTGGCGCTTTCGTTTTGCGGCGCGTCTCTGCCATCGGTAAAAAGATGCAGATAAGTTTTTTCAATGTTGTTGTTTTTTGCCAAATTAAGCAGGGCGTAGAGGTGGTCGGTGTAAGCGTGAACTGACCCGGAAGAAAAGAGTCCCATAATGTGCAGGCGGCTTTTGTTTGTTTTGACGTGTTTTACGGCTTCCACAAAAGCTTCGTTTTGTTCAAATTTGCCGTCGTGAATGGCCGTAATTATTCTTGGTAGATGGTTATATATTATTCGGCCGGATCCCAAAGCTAAGTGCCCCACTTCGCTGTTTCCTTCTTCGCCCCAAGGAAGGCCGACGGCCAGGCCGGAGGCTTGTAAAGTCGTAAAAGGATACCATTTTTCTATTTCGGAAAAATTTGGGTGGGCGGCCAGTTGCCACGGGGATTCGGTGGCGTGGCTGTCATACCCAAAACCATCAAGGATTATTAAAACAACGGGTTTCATATCTTTATTTTACCAATCTTTACAAAAAAATAAAAATCTGATAAAGTTAAAATGCGAATATAGATTTTTTTAAATTTTTGAAATTATTAATTTAACTTTACGAAAAAATCAATCATATGGATTTATTGACACTTTTGGGAGTGGCGGTTGCTTCTGTGATTTTTGGCGCTGTACTTGGCTATTTTCTTCGTCATTTAATAGTTTTACAGAGGAAAAGTTCTATAGAGCTGAAGATAAAACAGCTCTTAATAGACGCTAAGGCAAAAGCTCAAACCGCCCTTGAAGAGGCTTCTAAAAAATCAGAAGCCATAATTGAGCGCGCCAAAAAAGAGGAAAGATCCGTTACTTCCCAGATTAGAAAATTGGAGGAGCGCGTGGCCAAAAAAGAGGAACTTTTGGAGAAAAGACGCGCCGAAATTGATGATGACGCAAAGAAAGTCAGAGCGAAAATAGAGGAGGTCAGAAAAATACAGGGGAAATTAGCTCTTTTGGACAAACAAAAGAACAGCGAGCTGGAAAGAGTTTCCAAGCTGTCGGAAAAAGACGCGAAAGAAGAACTTTTAACCGAAGTGGAGAAAAAATATCAAGAGGATGTTTTGTTAAAGATGCAAAAATTGGAAACAAGCGGGCAGGAAAAGATAGAAAGCAGGGCGCAGGAGATTTTAGTTTCTTCAATACAGAGATTGGCTTCCTCAACTGCCTCGGAAATTACCACTTCCACGGTTTCAATTTCGTCGGACGACCTTAAGGGTAAAATTATCGGCAAGGAAGGCCGCAATATCCGCGCCTTAGAAAGAGCCACCGGGGTGGAATTGATTGTGGATGACACGCCCGGCTCGGTAGTTATTTCAAGTTTTGATCCGTTGAGGCGCCAGATAGCCAAAATTGCTCTGGAAAATTTGATTCTTGACGGTAGAATTCAGCCGGCGCGAATTGAGGAGATGGCCGGCAAGGCGAAAATGGAAGTGGAAAAAATGGTTAAGGAAAAAGGCGAGGCGGCCGCTTATGAAGCGGGGATATTTGATTTTGACCCGCGACTTTTGATGCTTTTAGGCCGGCTTTATTTCAGGGTTAGTTACGGCCAGAATATTTTGCAGCATTCGGTGGAAACCGCGCATTTGGCGGGAATGATTGCTTCCGAAGTCGGGGCGGATGTGGCTGTTGCGAAAAAGGCGGCCTTGCTTCATGACATTGGCAAGGCAGTTGATCATGAAATCCAGGGAACTCATGTGGGAATTGGCAGAAGAATTTTGCAAAAATTCAACGCCGGAGAGGCGATAATTCGCGCCATGGAAGCGCATCATGGGGAATATCCTTATACCAGTCTGGAATCCGTTATAGTGCAGACTGCGGACGCTATTTCTGCCGCCAGGCCCGGCGCGCGCCGCGATTCTTTGGAGAATTATCTTAAACGGCTTGAAGAATTGGAGGGTATTTCTAATTCTTTTGGGGGTGTTGAAAAGTCTTACGCCATTCAGGCAGGCCGTGAAATCAGGGTTTTTGTGACCCCGGAGAAAATCAGCGATCTGGAAGCCAAAAAAATGGCCAGAGAAATAGCCAAAAAAATAGAGGAAGAGATTAAATTCCCCGGAGAAATAAAGGTGAGTGTGATTCGGGAGTCTCGAGCGGTGGAATACGCCAGATAGTTGTTGACAATAATATATTTGTTATAATGATGGTATCTTTAAAAAGCTTGCCGGCAGGCGGGCAGGGTCGATTTTATAAAAATTGATTACTGAAAATTTTATGATGAATAAAGCTTCAATGATAGAAAAAGTCGCCGGAATGACTGGCGGCAGCAAGGCCGATGCCGAAAGGATTGTTGAGGGCATTTTTGGCGGAATTGTTGATGAACTGAAGAGCGGCGGAGAAGTTTCTATCGCCGGATTCGGGATTTTTTCCGTCAAAGACAGGGCGGCGCGCGAAGCGCGCAATCCTCGCACAGGCGAAACAGTCCAAGTTGCGGCAACAAAAGTTCCGAAATTCAGAGCCGCCAAGGCTATGAAGGATGCTGTAAAATCCTAGTTTCATCTTTCCGGAAAGATGAAACCCTCCCGCAGTCTTGCGGGAGGGTTTTTTTTGTTGTTTGTTCTCTAAGAAAAATTTTGCGGTTCACAATTTACAACGAAGCGACGCTTCGTTGCGGCTACTGTGAAAAGTGTTTCTGTGCGGAGTAGTGGACGACGTTAGAACCTCTTTTCGAGGTTTAGTTGGACGCAGTTTGGCGTGGGTCACCCCTGGAGAATGTGCATAACGTTCACAATGTTCATTTTTCACAAAAGAAACCCCGAAATGAATCGGGGTTTTTGAGCGCTCGGCCGAAGAAAAAATCTACTTGCTTTTCTTCTTTGGTTTGTTGGCCTTCTTTTTGGGCTTTGCAATATAGGGTCTACTTGGCATGCTATTCACCTCCTTTTTTGATGATTTTCATGTCTTTGTCCCAACATCCAGTAAGCGTTCCATCTGGATGTATCACGTATTCATCAACACCATCTGTGACCTGATTGTATTCAATAAGCCTTGTCTCATCAATGGTTCTAAATTTGACGCTCACAGGCTCGCATCCAGGCAAAGTATACCAATACCATTTGTTTATATCATAATAGTTTCCCGTCACTCTAGAAAGAGTAAAACGTGGATTATTCTCCAGTGCATCCGTGATTTTAGCAACTGGCACAAGATTTGATTTGTAATACTCGATATATTCGTATATTTGTTTCGGATACATCAAATTTACATCTATATCAACCTTGCTCAATTCACGGAAACAGAAATGCGTTATACCTTGTTTTACACGTTCCTGAATATAGCGTTCTATCTGTTCTACACTATCTACGCCACCTTTAATAAGGTTGCAATTCAAGCGAAAGTCTATAAGTTCATTTTCAAATTTGGCCAAATCAGAAGGAGTGGGAAGTGTATCTTCAAGATCATGTCTTGATAGAAAAATGTGTGTTCTGATTTTGAGTCTACTGAAAAAATCCGGAACAGGGATAGATCCATTTGAACCTATTCCTGTTTTATAAATGCGATCTTTATAAGCATTACTGAAATCAACAACCGCTTCGAGTAAATCCGGACGTATAAATGGTTCGCCTCCTGTAATTTTAATATAAACACGTTTTTCACTGTCTTCTACGGAATACCTAAGTCTTTCAATGATTTCTGATATTGGAGCCTCTTTCTCCTTATTAAACCTAAAAAGGCAAAAAGAACAATTCCAATTACAACGATATGTCGTTATCAAATAAATATTCTGAAAAGCATACGGTTCAATGGATTTCATAATCACCTCCTAAATTATTTCAAATCTGTAAAAACTTTATTCGTGTGTCGTTTTCTATAATCAAGACACAAAACTAGAAGCCGTTCATAATTAAATCCTTTAAGGTTGCCTTTTTGGTAGATATCTCCTTGTTCATACACATTGCATAAAAATTCTTTTTTGCCATTTTTTCTTTGCAAGAAAAGACGACAATGACCATCTATGATGATGTATCTTGCTTTACCACCAACTTCCCAAATCAAAACGTCAGGTTTTTCTACGTTCTCCCAGCCAATTCTGGCAGCTATCTTATGACCTTTTTTCTGTCTTTTTTGGCTTATCTCATTTATGCAAGGGAGGAGATCGCTTTCGTGTATTTTCAGTGTCTTCAAGTGCCAACCTCCTTTATTATTTTATGTCAAAAAGCATTTAAGATTATTTGTAATGGTACATTATTTTGTAGCAAATGTCAATGCCTTAAAGATAAATAAGCCCATACAGGTTCGATTCTACGGACCTGTTTTTTTGACAGGAGAGTACACTTTTCTACCAAAACATGGAGAAACATAGAAGAATATAGCAAAATAGTAAACTAGTGCGGGCAGGGAGAATCGAACTCCCGTCTACTGCTTGGAAGGCAGTCATTCTGCCACTAAACTATGCCCGCTTGTGCATAAATTGTTAATAATCAGTGCAAAATTTGCGTGTCCGATACAAAATGTCTGATAGAATTCGGAGAGCCGGGACTCGAACCCGGAATCGCCCGCTCCCAAAGCGGGTATGTTGGCCATTACACTACTCTCCGTTTTGTTTCATATGAAACAATTTTAATCTCCTAATATTATATTTTCCAATACTCTTATTCTGCTCTGTTTTGTCGCAGGATTAAAATAGACTGCGATTATATCCACTTGAAATTCTAATTCTCTATCGTTATCGTTTTGTGTTTCATGTGCCCCGTCATTCGACGGGGTAAAAAACTTTTTCTCGGCTAAATACGTATTAATGGTTCGTTCCAGTCTCTTTCTTTTGAATCGATGAACATTTTCTTCCGGTAGATAATTGTCAAAATCTGTTTCATGTGAAACACTCTTAACTTCTATAAAATGCAATATTTTCTTATTCTGAGTTTTGTCAAAGGATTCGGCTATTATATCTATCTCTCCCCATTTTTTTCTGTAATTTCTTTCCAAAATCTTATATTTATGTTTCACAAGATGTTTCACAGCAATATCTTCTCCAGTTTTGCCAATTTTTATATGAGAAGCCGTATTTTCCATGAATCTTGTTTACTCAATCGGCTCAATGCCTTTGCCCGTGACTTTTCCTTCTTCGGTAGCTTGGGCGATTGATTCGCCGGCTCTTGAGCGAATATCAAGTTTCCAGCCGGTTAATTTGGCGGCCAGTCGGACATTTTGGCCTCGTTTCCCAATGGCTAAAGAAACCTGGTCTTCGGCAACCGTTACTATGGCTTCTTTCCCCCTTGGTTTTATTTCAACTTCCACAACTTTGGCAGGGGAAAGAGCATTGGTTATAAAAGCCTCTGGCTCGCTTGACCATTCCATGATATCAATTTTTTCTCCTCCTAATTCAGAGATGACTGTGCTGACCCTGACTCCTTTTTGCCCAACACACGAACCAACCGGATCTATTTCTTCTTTGTTGGAAATAACGGCTATTTTTGAACGCGAACCGGCTTCGCGCGCCACGCTTTTTATTTCAACCACGCCACTGCTTATTTCCGGCACTTCTATTTCAAATAGTTTGGTGAGGAATCGCGGGTGGGACCTTGAAAGATAGATATTTATTCCTTTGGGGGTTTGTTCAATAAGGAAAATAATGGCCTTAATCCTTTCTCCCAGCCGATATCTTTCCCCCCAAACTTGTTCTTCTCTGGGTAAAACGGCCGTAGCGCGACCTAAATCAAGGAAAATATTTCCTCTTTCCATTCTTTGAATTATGCCGCTTACCACCCCCCCTTCTTTGTCTTTGTATTCTTTATAAATTGATTCCCGTTCAGCTTCGCGGATGCGCTGAATAATGACTTGTTTGCCTGTCTGGGCGGCTATGCGGCCGTAATCTTTCTTGTTTTCCAAGGGAAAAATCAGTTCTTCTTCCGGCCTTATTCCCTTTTTTATTTTTTTTGCTTCATTAATCATAATGTGCCGTTCAGAGTTGAATCTTACTTTTTTATCTTCTTCGTTTCCCTCGACTTCTTCTGGCGTCGGGGTTTCCTCGTCTTCCTCGTCTTCCGGCTTAATCATTGTTTCATCAACTACTACTTTTATCTGTGAAAATTCTGTTTTTCCGGTTTTTAAATCAAACTTAGCCCTTATTATTTGGCCTTTTTTGCCATAATCCCGTTTATAGGCGGCCGCCATGGCGTCTTCAATGGTTTCAATTATTTTTTCTTTTGATATGCCGCGTTCCACTTCTAATTGTTCCAGTGTTGATTGCAGTGCTTTTAGGTCCATATTTTTAGATATCGTTTATTTAATAAATAAGTCCGTTTCACTAGGAACGGACCTTCTATATTTAATAGTATATTATTTTTAAGCCTTGTCAAATTGTTTTAGTCTGTTATATTTGAAGTAGAATTTTACAAAGGAGGAAAAAATGCCACCAGAATTTACATTTCAATTTCTTTTGATATTTTTGTGGTTTCCCTTTTGTTTGGGGGGGATAATTGGTCCGTTTTGGGAAAGACACCAAAACAAAAAATATGAGAAAAAAAGTCTTGAATTCGAATTCGAATATTAAAGAGAAAAAGTATTAAAAACGGGGATTAAGCTCCCTGTTTTTTGTTTTTCTGAAAATTTTTTAGTATGTCCAAAATTACCTGTTCAATATCAATGCCGGCCGGGCAGTTTTTTTTGCAATTTCCGCATGCCACGCACTGGGCTTTGCCGTATTCTTTGTAGGCCCTGACGAATTTGTGAAAAAACCAGTTATAATAACGTTCTTTAATTGAGCCGTGGAATTTGTGCCCGCCTGTGATTTGTGAAAATTCCGGCAAAGTGCAGGCGGTCCACCTTCTTATTTTTGTAGCCCGCGTTTTATCAATAGAGCATTTATCTCCTATGGAAAAGCAGTGGCATAACGGACAAACATAGGTGCAAATTCCGCATCCGAGGCATTGCTGGCCTAGTTTTTCCCAGATTTCCGGACAACCTTGCCATGACCATTCAACCGCGTCTTTTAAAAGTTCTGGGTCTAAAAGTAATTTGCGAAGCTCGGGTATTGGGGGAGCCGCTTGCCCGCCACAGTCCCGCAGAATTGCGGGATGGAGGAGGGGCAAGTTAGTTTTTTTGAAAAATTTATTTTTAGCGATTTTTTCTCCCTTTTTGCTCAAAACATGCGCCTTATATTTTTCTTGCCCTGAGCTTGTCGAAGGGATTTTTTCCAAAATTAGGTCAATTTCTTTGTGGGGCATTGTTTCTTCTGTTTCTGTAACTGAAACCACGGTCGCGGCCTGCCTTTTTTGGAAATAAAAAAAGTCCGGCTTCGGAGTCTTCATTATTTCAGCAAGCTGGGCAAGGGCGCCGGCCGCTTTGGGGTGCAAACCAAAAAGAATAAACTCTTCGGTCTTTTTGGCGGCCAGTAATTTTTTTTTGTTCTTGTCAAAAACGAAAATTTCTTCTTCCGGCGGCAGAAAATATTGTTTAAATGGCAGAATATCTTTTCTGGCGTCAATGACTATGAATTTTTTCGTCAGTTCTTTAAGCCACTCCCCAATTTTTTCTTTTTGTATAATCAGCATATATCTATTTTATCTTGTTTCTTGAAAAAAACAAAAACCCCCGTAGTACTGCGAGGGTTTTTTATATTGTCAAAATATATTAAATATGGTAAAAGTTTAAGCAATAGTTAGGTAAAGCATCTTGACAACAAAAAATACGACGGAGGGTTGAATGAAAAAAGGAGATATTTTGCATGGGTTCAAGATAGTTAGAATCCGAGAAATGAAAGATATGGGTGGAATTGCAATTGAGGCGGTTCATATGAAAAGCGGGGCAAAACTTTTGCATCTTTCGAACAACGATGAGGAAAAATTATTTTCCGCTATTTTTAAAACACCGGCTATTGACAATACGGGCAGGACGCACATTTTGGAGCATATGGCGCTTGGGGGATCAAAACGGTTTGCTGTCAAAGATCCATTTTTTGCCATGTTTTATAAGAATAGCATGAATACCTTTATGAACGCTTTTACCGGTCGCGATGTCACTTTTTATCCGTTTACGACCACCAACAAAAGGGATTTTTTCAATTTGGCAGAGGTTTATTTGGATTTAGTGTTTTTCCCAACACTTAGCAAAGAGTCGTTTATGCAGGAAGCCTGGCATCATGCGCTTAAAGACCCGAAGAATATAAATTCAGATCTTGTTATGGGTGGAATAGTTTTTAATGAAATGAAAGGCGCCATGTCTGATCGCGGCCGATTAATTTTACAAAAAAGCACTGAATTTTTATTTCCAAACAACACTTACGGGTTTAATTCTGGCGGAGATCCAAAGTATATTCCTACACTTACCCATAAAGAATTAATCGCTTCTCATCGCCAGTATTACCACCCGGCTAATTGTCAATTTTTGTTTTATGGGGATGTGCCCACAGAGGAGCTTTTTGAGTTTTTAGACAAAGAGTATTTATCAAAGTTTAAAAGAATAAAGATTAATATTTCCATTGCCGAGCAACCTCGCTGGGAAGAACCAAAATATGTGGAAGCGCCGTTTCCAATATCGGAAAGTGAACCACTGGAAGGGCAAACAGTGGTAACAATGCATTTTTTAACAAATCCAACAAGCGATGTTTTAACAACATTAGCCATGGACCTGATTGCTGATTATTTGTTGGGAAGCGATGCCGCGCCGTTAAAAAAGGTATTGTTAGAATCAGGTCTGGGGACTGGTTTGACGCAATTTTTTGGGTATGGAAAAGACCAGCGCGACACGGTTTTTTTTGTCGGGCTTAACGGTACCGAAAAGGAACACAAAGATAAAATTGTTGACTTAATTGTGTCAACATGCATGAAGATTGCCCGAAAAGGTTTTGAGAAAGAAAAAATTGATCTGGCCTTACATCAGTTAGAGGTTGAATATAAGACTATTGAAGGTGAGGGGTATCCATATCCAGTCAGTCTTTTGTTCAGGATTCGTTCTTGGGTTCACGGTGTTGATCCTGTTTTTGCCTTAGAAATTAATAAACATATTGATAAACTGAAACATTCCATAAAAGAAAAAGAAGGATTTCTTGAGAATATTCTTACTAAAATGATTATTAATAATCCGCATCATGTTGTGGGTTGCTGGTTTCCTGATAAAGATTTGGCAGATCGTGATGATGGTGATTTTCAAAAAATAATGCAGGAAACTAAGGCCGGCATGACAAAAAAAGATTTGTTCAAAATAAACGAAACAGCGGAGATGTTAAAGAAAAAAGCCGGAGAACCAGATTCGCCTGAAGCGTTAGCCACATTGCCGCGCTTGCCTCTCGGGGATATACCGACAAAGCCGTTATATCTTAAAACAACGGAGGATTCTGGTGTGGCGGGTGCAACTCTGCTTCATACAGAAATGTTGTCAAATGGCATGAATTATATAGATGTGGCTTTTCCGATACCAGAAATAATAGAAGATGATCAATTGACGCTTTTGTTGCCGTTTTTTGTTGAGGCGGTTTGCGGGATGGGGGCTAATGACCAGAGCTATGAAGTTTTGGCTCACAGAGAATTATCTGCGACAGGAGGTATTTCTGGGCGTATTCATGCCGCGGGAACTGTTGAAGACACGTTTTGCACAAAATCTTTCTTGGTTTTTTCTTCAAGCGCTCTCGATCGTAATTTCAAGGCCATGCTGGAGGTTTTTACCGACAGAGTGTTAAAAGCTGATTTTGATGACAAGGGGCGCCTGAAAAATATTCTTAAACAAGAAATAAATTGGCAAGAAAACAGTTTTATTGAGAGCGCTAACTCTTTTGCGGCACGTTTCGCTGCCCAGCATTTTTCAAGAAATACCAGGATTAAAGAGATGGTTGGAGGCATAACTCAGCTTAGATTTCTTAAAAAGATTGCTCTTGACTTTGATTCTCTTTATCCGGTTTTGCTTAAACAATTCGAAATATTTCGTTCTTGTTTTTTGAGCGAAAAAAATGGTTTGTTGGCGAGTTTTGTGGGGAGTGGCGATAATCTGGTGATTTTTAGAGATTATTTAAACAATTTAAATAATCATAAAACCAAAAAAGATATTTATTTCGCATCTTTGTTCCCAAATCTTGGAGTTATCCAGAAGTGTGGCAAAAGTACGGGTGTTGGGATTGCCACTGCAACTCAAGCAAACTATAATGCGTGCTCAATGCCTGTTTTTGAGCTTAACGAAAAAAAAACCGCCGCGCTGTTTGTTTTAAGCCATATGCTCTCCGGTGATTTTATGTTTCCCAACATTAGACTAAAAGGAAACGCCTATGGTGCCAGAGCCATGTTTGATTCTTTGAATAAAGTTTTTGGTCTTACTAGCTACAGGGATCCTCATATAATAGCAACCTATAAAGTTTTTGACCGCGCTTTTGATTATGTTAAAAATGAAATGGATCTTAGCGTTGACACATTAGAACGGTTTTTAGTTAGCGCATTAGGTTCTGCCAATATGCCAGTTCGTCCCGCAAATGCTTCTTGGGCCGCGCTTTTTAGGCATTTAACGGGCCAGACTCAGGAATATAGAGATAGATTCTGGTTAAATTGTTTATCTGTAACAGAAGGTGATATTGGGGAGTTGATGCCTCTTTTGGAGAAAGCTTATAAAAAAGCTTGTGTTTGCACGGTTTCCGGCGAAGATAGACTCAAGGAAGTAAAAAAAGAGTTTAATTCCGAGCTGGGAATTGATTTAGAGATTATTTCTTTGACTTAGTGATTTAGTTTTGAAATTAAAAACCCATCGCGTCGCGCGATGGGTTTTTTTTAATTTCATTACCCAAACATTAGCCAGGCGGGTTTGAATATTAAGAGTAGTCCGATTAGGGTCATTAGTATTCCGCCCACCAAACAAGAAAATCGACTGTATTTTTTTGTAAGATGTACATTTTTCAGTGTCAGCATGGCAATGGTAAAAATAATTATATCGTCCAGCATAAAGAAGAATATATATAAAATTAAATATGAATAGTACTGCGGGGCGGAGAGATGGCTTAGTGTTAGGACTTGCGTGTAGACAGCCGGAAATCCGGCGGAACATATCAGTTCCACTAGGTTTACCGCCGCCGCCAACAGTATGATGCCGGCAAGGGCAAGCCAAAATTGGTTTTTCTGGGTGATTTTTTTAAGTTTGTCAAAAATTTTCTGCTGTTTTTTGTTTTCTGAAATTTCGCAGACATCAGCCTTGCCTTCCATGTATTTTTTTAGATAATAAATACCGCTTACAACGGCAATTAAAGCTATGGCTATTCTTATCCAAAATATAAAACCGATAAACAAAAGCAGGTTTAACCAGGCGGCCATAAATAGGAAATAAACTAGAGATGATGAGAAAATGAAGGTTCCGCCCAGAATCCACATTCTTTTTTTGTTTTTCATTCCCAAAAGCAGGCCGATAAGAAATATCAAAACCCACATGGAGCAGGGATTGAATCCGTCAATGCCGCCTATAATGATAGTGAACAGGGGCAGGGATAAATTTTTTATGTTTGTTTCTCCCCAAAAAGGCAGATGGATATTTTCCGGAGCGGAGGGTTGTGAATTTTGGTTTTCTTCGCATTCTTTTTGGTATTCGCTGATAAGGGGGCCGGCAATGTCCGGGCATTTTTTCGCGCGGTGCTCATTTATCAGATTTTTTATCAGCGCGCCATGCGTTTCGTCGTCCTGATAACCAACGAAGAATTTATTGCCGATAAAAGTAATGGGTATATTGCTGATATTAACGAACAGCTTGTCCGACATTCTTTTTAAAAGTTCCTGATTTTGTTTGTTTTTGGTGATTTCATATTCTTTTATTTCTATGTCAGGGTCTTCCAGTTTTAGTTTTTCCAAAAACGCCTTTTCCTTGGCGCAATGAGGACAGCCGTCGGCTTCAAAAAAATAAATAATGGTTTTTTCTTGCGCTAAAACAAGGCCGGTTGTAAAAAACAGGGCCATAAAAACGGCGCCTATTAAAATTTTTTTGGATAACCCCATATTTATTTTGTTATTGTATCTCAAAAACTTTTTCTTTGAAATGCCCGCCCTTGATTAAAGAAATTTGTGAAGGCGGCAGGCCCAAAAACTCCGCCAGTATTTTGGCAACCGCTTTGTTGGCTTTGTCTTCTTTGGCCGGCTCTTTGGTTTGAATTATAAAATGATTTTCGTCAACCTGTTCTATTTTGTCGGTTTTGGCGCCGGTTTTCACAAAAACAAAAATTTTATCCATACGAGTTATATTATCATATTGTTTAAAATGTTCGAAGTTCAACTTCGAACATAGGGGCGGATGCTTGCTAGATTTTATTTTTTGTGCTTTGCTGTATGGTAGATTTGAAAATTGGAAAAATGGGGAGGTTGTATGATGAAAAAGATTTTTTCGTGGGCAGTAAAAATTGTTTCATCTCCCTTTGTGGCTGGCGATAAGCCCGAAGACGCGCTTCGGGTGGCGGCCGAGCTGAATAAACAAGGAGTTGATATTATCATTAATTTTCTTGGTGAAGATGTTTTGACAGATGAGCAGGCAAAAGAAAATGTAAAAATCTACTGTCAATTACTCCACGAAATTAATACCAGAGGGCTAAGGGCTCGTATTTCTATTAAGCCTACGCAATTAGGCTTACCTAAACATATAGGTTTAAAGCTTGATAAATACGCTTATCGTTATAACCTTGCGGATTTGGCGAAAGTCAATCTTTATTACCATATTCCCCTTGAAATAGACATGGAGGGGCCGGAGACAGTTAATGAAACAATTGCTTCAACAATTTATTTGAAAGAATGTTTGCCAGAATTGGATTTGCGACAGTCGGTGGCGATGAATTTTAGCGATAGTTTTAAATGGGTTTTTGATTTGACTTCTTGCAAGGTAAAAATACGCCTTTGCAAGGGGGCGTATGGTGGTGACTTAATCGGAGAATCGGGTTTGCGAAAACGGCTTCTCAGCGCTTTTTTATTTTTATTAAATTCTAGCGCCGATCCGGATGTCGCAACTCACGATATGGGATTGATTGGCACGATTTGTTTTTTGAAAGAGAAATATTCAAACTGTCTTCTTTCCGGATTTCAGTTTTTGCTGGGATTTCGGAGGCGGACAAGGAGAAAGTTGGTTGAAGGAGGTGAGCGGGTAGTGGTTTATGCGCCTTTTGGGACAAACCGATTACCGTATGCCAAGAGGCGATGGAAGTATTTGTTGAAAAATCTGCCCTCGTTTTTGTTGGGCGATTAAAATTTTGTTGAAAAATAGGCCGGCGTTGCGCCGGTCTTTTTGTTTGTTGCGCGTTGTATGATATTGTATAAATTATGATATTATATAAATATTGATAAATTATGATAAAATAAAATTAATAAAATAAAAACTATGCCAAATCAAACCACAAAACAATTATTAACCACTTTCGCCATAATCATTTCACTATTTCTGGTCAATCAAGCCATCATGGCCTGGACGACTCCGACTGGAGCGCCGCCGTCAAGCAATGCCGCGGCTCCGCTGAATGTCAGTTCCACCGCTCAAACAAAATCAGGAGGCCTGTATTCTTCCACAGACATGAGAGCCCCCATATTCTACGATCAAAACAACACCGGTTATTACACAGACCCGGCTTCAAACTCCTGGCTTTATAGAATTTATTCCTATGATGTCAGGTCGGATATTTTCTATGACAGAAATAATACCGGCTATTATGTTGATCCGGCGAGCACATCCAATTTTAATACGGTTCAAGCTGTTTCATTTTTGTATAGTTCAGATGAAAGCTTAAAGAAAAACATCTCGGTTATACCAAATGCTTTGGACAGAGTCTTAAAACTAGAGGGCGTTTCTTTTCAATGGAAAGACAATAACAGAAATGATTTGGGCTTAATTGCTCAAGATGTGGAAAAAGTATTTCCGGA
>Ga0180009_10004634_pt1 | contig 15078 bp, 13 predicted proteins | sample OS_PC_MetaG_FD_123537 | JGI IMG/M metagenome (GOLD analysis project Ga0180009, IMG submission 123537) | Groundwater microbial communities from the Aspo Hard Rock Laboratory (HRL) deep subsurface site, Sweden - OS_PC_MetaG | ecosystem: Environmental > Aquatic > Deep subsurface > Groundwater...
CGCCGGCACTCGGTGCACTGGAAGAAGTAGTAGAACCACTCCTTGAGCACATCCTCGGTCAGCTCCCGGGCGCCGGCCAGGCCGCCGAACAGCTTGCCGCCCAGGGTGTGCTCCTTGCGATAGACCGAGCGCAGCAGCTCGGCGCGCAGCACCGGCATGTTCTTCGGGTCGCCCGAGCCGAGGAAGAAGTGGCACTTGTCGGCGCAGGCGCCGCAGCGGACGCAGATGTCCATGAACAGGCGGAAGGTGCGGTACATGTCCAGCCGCTTGCTCATCCCCTCGAGGATGATCTCCTTCCAGTTGCTGGGCAGCTTCCAGTCCTTGTCGTCGGGCTGCCACTTGCGCGGGTTGGGCATCTCCACGTACTCGATGGCGCGGGGGATGCCGCTGTAGCACCAGTTGCCCTTCTTCTCCTTGAAGTCGACCTTGTGTTCCATCCAGCCGGTCTTGGGCAGGTCGTAGTGGATGTCCCTGGCCAGCTCGTCGGATTTGGGCGTGTCGGCCATGGTCTACTCCTCTTTTCCTGCGGGCTTTTCGTCCGCCTTGGGCTTGTCCCCGGCCTCGGGCTTCTCGGCCTCCTCGTACGTCTTGTCCAGCGGAAAACCCGCCTCTTTCATCAGCCCGTGGAACTCCTCCTCGTACTCGTGGTACGGGTGGGTCTTGACCTTGTAGTTCCAGGTGTTGATGTGCCGCACGGCCCGGTTGTTGTTGGCCAGGTTGCGGGTCGGGCTGAGGAAGACGCCCCCGAGGTGCATCAGCTTGCTCCACGGGAAGTACGCGATCAGCACGCTGACCAGGAACAGGTGCACGTAGAACAGCGCGCTCACCGAGGCGGGGATGGTGGGCTTGAGGCTGATCAGGCCGGTGGCGAGCTCCTTGACCCCCACCACGTCGACCTTGTCGAAGTAGCGCATCCAGACGCCCGTGACGGCGATTCCGAGGATCAGCATCAGCGGGAAGTAGTCCGAGGCCAGGCTGATGTAGCGCATGTGCGGCAGGAAGACGCGGCGCAGGAACAGGTAGGTCACCGCCGCCAGGATCACCACGTCGGTGAGGTAGAGCAGCGGGAGCCCAATCTGGAAGAAGCCGTCCAGGTCCTGGGCCAGCTTGACGAAGCCCGGCACCGGCTCCGCAAAGTACTTGAAGTGCCGGATGAAGATCACCAGGAACGAGTAGTGGAAGGCCAGGCCGGCCAGCCAGAGCCACTTCGTCGGCCCGTAGACGAAGCGTTTGTCGCCCTCGCGGAGGCAGGCCCGGGTGTTGCGAAACAGCGAGCGGAAGAACAGGACCTCCAGCGCCATGCGGCCGATGACCTGCAGCGTGGTGAAGGGGGCCTCCAGCTTGGCGTGTGGCAGCCAGTCGTGCGACTTCTGCTGACCGCAGGTGGTGGGGATGCGGAACGGGACCGGAGCCTTGGCCCACTTCAGCACGCGATAGACGAATCCTGCCAGGAACAGGACGATCGCCGCGTAGGGAAACCAGACTCCGAAGACCTGGTGCAGCTTGGCGGTCTGCACCCCAAGGTAGGCCGCCAGCACCAGCACCAACACAGCGAAGATCGAGAAAATGGCGCTCATCTGCCCATACCTTTCCTCTGGACTACTCCTGCTCCTTTGGACGTTGTCCATCTGGCGCGCTCGGCCCGCTCTCCAGGGGAGGCTCCTCGCCTTCCGCGCCGTAGATCCGGTTCATGCGCTCGACCAGCTTGGACGTGCGCCGCTTCATCTCCTCCACCCGGATCTCGCACAGCTTCTCCCTGCAGCCCATGTAGATGTCAAAGGCGAACAGGGCCAGCTCGTCGACACGGCGCTCGAAGGCCAGCACGGCATCGTCCAGCTTCCCCTCGCCAACGGGCTGTTTCAGTGTCTCGCGCACCACCTGCTTCAGCAGGAACACGAAGGCCACCGCCTGCGAGGCGGTGAACTCCTGAACGGCGCGGATGCGGATAATCGTGTCGAGCGGCGCGGCGAGGGCCTCGTGCCCCGACCCCTGCACCAGCTCCTCGACGAGCGAGTGGACCGCCGACGCCAGGTTCTGCCCCACGGGGTTGGCGAATCGATCCTTCTGCTCGTGCAGGAATCTGGCCGTTTGAGCGGAGTAGGTCCCGAGAATCCCCTCGAGCCATCGTTTCTCGATGGTCTCCTTCTGCTCAGACAAGAGGCTGTGGAGCTTCCTATCCAACCTGGGTCTCGTTTCTAGCCGCTCATCAACTGCCAGTCATCCCCTGTGGCCCAGCCCCGCAGACGATCGACAAGGAGCCCTGACGGGCCCTGAGACTGGAGAGAGCCGGCTCGCCGACCATCCCTCAACTGGCGCCCGACTTGAGTGATTAGGTAGGATCTCCCAAACTGCAGATCGGTCTAGACGCAGCCCGTCGGCTTGGGGAGCCCGGCCACCTTGCAGGCGCCCTTGGCCGGCCCCGAGGGGAACAGCTCGTAGATCACCTTCAGCTTGAAACCGGTGTCCTTGCACAGCTTGCGGATCATCGGAGCGATGCCGAACTTCATGTAGTAGTCGCGCAGGTAGTTGACGAGCTTCCAGTGGTCATCGGTCATCTCCGCGACGCCCTCGGTCTCGGCCAGGGACTTGGCGACTTCCTCGTCCCACTGCTCGGGATCCTGGATGAATCCATCCTCGTCGACTTCCAGCTCTCTGCCTCCAAGGGTAACCATCGGCACGGTGAGTCCTCCTGTTGAACGGTCCGACAAACGCGATGGCGTCAGGCTTGCTGCTCTGCTAGCCGTCGCCAGCTCTTTTCGTGATTGTTTAGCCGCAGTGCGGCGAACCAGTCAGCGCCCCTATTAGCCCGTGAGAGTTTTTGAGTCAATGCTTTTTGGACCGTTGGGGGAGCACATTTTGTCAGTCATAACTAAGGAGGTTGGGCAAGGAGGTTGGGCAGGGGGATGACGTGGGGCAGGTACACTTCGCTGCTAGACGCAGAGCTGCTCTACGGCGGGGGTGTCCAGGTCCAGCAGCCGATCCCAGGGTGCTGGTCCGGCACGAACTGGATCGGCTGGGGCGGTCCGCCCTTGACCTCGCTCAGCGGCACATGGGCCGGCGTGTTGGACACGATCCCGTCCGCGATTGTCACGGTCAGCGGCAGCGAGGGGTCCAGGGTGGGGCACTGCCAAACGTAGCCGGTGTAGCTATTCTCGGCCGGGTAGTCCGGCTGGCACAGCTGCTTGCCCCCTTGGGTGATCTCGAACTGGTCCTCGAGCTTCTTGGTGAACACCACCCGCTCCGAGAAGGTGATCCCCACGCCCAACCTGGCCTCGCATACCTGGACCACGCTGACGACGGGCTGCACCGAGGGGTGGAACCGGACGATCAGGCGGCCGTCGGGCAGCTTCTTGGCCCAGGGCGCCACGGGATCGGGGAAGAATACCAGCTGGGCCGCAGCCGGCGAGACGACCAGCGCGTACCACTGCGGCGACAGCGGCTTGGCCGGCACCAGAGTGATCGCCGTCTCGCCCACGAGCTCACCCTCGCCCTGGATGTTCTGCGCCTGCTTGAGCTGCAGCGTGGTCGGGACCACAGCGTCGCCCGGGTAGGTGTGCAGGCTGACCAGCGACGCCACGGTGGCCAGCCCGCCCGGGGCCAGCAGCTTGCCGACCCCCTTGTTCTCGTCGATCACCACCCGCAGCGGCGTCGTCCCGATCGAGCTGGTCAGGTCCGGCGGCTCGAACCGCAGGTGGGGCAACCAGCTCCCCTTCACCGGGCCCGCGAGGTCTGGCGCCCGGGCCAGGTCGGGCGCGGGCGGCTGGCCCTTGGAGCGGTCCGTGCAGGCCCACGCCCCCGTGCACAGCACCAGGGCCAGCGCTGTGCACGCGATCCGATTCATGGTGGCATCTCCATGCTGCTACGGCGGGGGCGTCCACGTCCAGTGGCCGATCCCGGGGTGCTGGTCCGGCACGAACTGGATCGGCTGGGCCGGCCCGCCCTTGACCTCGCTCAGCGGCACCTGGGCCGGTGTGTTGGAGTAGATCCCGTCGGCGATTGTCACGGTCAGCAGGAGCGAGGGGTCCAGGGTCGGGCAGCTGTAGACGTAGGTCAGGTAGGACCCCTCGACCGGGTAGCCCGGCTGGCACAGCGGCTTGCCCCCCTGGGTGATCGTGAACTGGTCCTCGAGCTTCTTGGTGGACACCACCCGCTCCGAGAAGGTGATGCCAACTTTGGCTGTCTTCATACCCACCTGGACCACGCGGACCACTGGCTGCACCGAGGGGTGGAACCGGGCGATCAGGCGACCGTCGGGCAGCTTCTTGGCCCAGGGCGTCATCATGATGGGATCAACAAAGACCAGCTGCGCCACGGCAGGCGAGACGACCAGCGCGTACCACTGCGGCGACAGCGGCTGGGCCGGTACCAGGGTGATCGAGGTCTCGCCCACGAGTTCACCCTCGATCTCCTGGGCCTGCTTGAGCTGCAGCGTGGTCGGGACCACGGCGTCGCCCGGGTAGGTGTGGAGGCTGACCAGTGACGCCACGGTGGCCAGCCCGCCCGGAGGCAGCAGCCTGGTGACTCCCTTGTACCCCTTCTGCTCGTCGATCACCACCCGCAGCGGCGTCGTCCCGATCGAGCTGGTCAGGTCCGGTGGCTCGAACCGCAGGTGCGGCAGAAAGGACCCGACCACAACCGGGCTCGCGAGGTCCGGCGCCCGGGCCAGATCGGGCACGGGCACGGGCGGCTGGCCCCTGGAGCGGTCCGTGCAGGCCCACGCCCCCGCGCACAGCGCCAGGGCCAGCGCCGCTCGCGCGACCCTCGTGCCGTGCTCTCGTGCGATCTTCAAGGTCGATCTCGACATGGGACCTCCGTCACTTCTCGACGTATTTGATGCGCCCGGCCATCGGGTGGTAGTAGTAGCGCGTCGGGTCTGGAGTATCCTCGGGGATGACCGAAACGTAGCTGTTCGGGCTCCCGGCCCACGAGGCGTAGTACCAGCCGTGCTCGTGGGGACAGTCCGGGGCCGACCAATACTTGTCCAACCTGTGGTTGTGAGCCACACAGATATCGTACTTCGTCAACGTGTCAGAGTTTGCCATGATGGTGTAGCCGCACTGGTGGTAGCTCATGCCGCCCGACAGATAGTACTCGTCGCGCTGGTTGAAGAAGCAGTGCCCCATCTCGTGGGCGATGATGGCGTAGCCTGTCGTCCCCTCGTACAGGTCCATCCCTGAGCCGCTCCAGGTGATGGGGCATGTCCCGATGAAGCCAGAGGGATGGGAGCTCTGGGTGAAGCAGATGTCGCAGTCTACCGTCGGGCACTTGCAGCTCTGGTTGTGGTAGTAGTGGAACTGGTCGATGAAGACCTGCCCCTCGGTGAAGCCGTAGAGCTCGCGGCCGGCCTTCTCCAGGCCGAACTCGACGTCGTTCTTGTTGATGTTGAAGTCCGAGCCCGCGGTCACCACGGAGTGCAGGTGCTCGGGCTTGACCTTGCTGTAGGTCAGGTAGAAGGCACCCTTGCCCGAGAACGAGTGGACCGCGACGTGGATCCCCTGCCCCTTGCAGAAGCTGGCGCCCGGCGGGATGTGGATGAACTCGTCGGATCCTCCGGTGTAGCCCCGCAGGTAGTAGGAGGATTCGGTCGGCCGCGCCCCGCAGCGGACGTAGACGTCGATGTCGTTGCTCTCGTTGCCGATCTTGCCCACAACGAAGTTGTGCCCCACGGTCTCGGTCCCGTTGTAGTGGTAGAAGTAGACCACGTCCCCGGTGCCGAGCAGCATGCCGTCCACGCGGCGGGACGGGTTCATCCAGTGGGTGTAGCCCAGGTCGCCCCGGTCGGTCCTGCAGGCCCGCACGTTGGGCACGTAGAAGCCAGAGGGCCAAAGATACGTGGCGGCATCCGTCACCCACTGGAGGTAGGCCGGAAAGGGCTGCCACCACTCCCCGTAGGGCGGCGGCGGGACGAAGTGGTACAGCACGTCCACGTCCCTCCAGCTGATGCGGTAGCCCCAGCTGCCGGACCAGGTGCCGGCCACCATGCCGCCGTAGTCGTCCGCCCGTCCCATCTCGAGGTAGTCGTGCCCGGCCTCGGTGTAGAACGGCGCGATGTAGTAGCCCACCTGGTGGACCTAGCCGTTGCCGGCCAGCTTCCGGGTGAGGTCGACGTTGTTGCCATACATCCCACCCGGGGCCGAGACGATGTGGGCGTACATGGCATAGCCGTAGTCCAGGGTGGTGTACCCGCTCGTGCAGAGCGGGGGAGCGACCTCGCTGAACGTGGCCCGGGAATCACGGGCAATCAGCACGACCACGGCGAGGAGCACCGAACCGAACCGAACCGAACCGAACCGAACCGAACCGAACCGAGTGGCCCAAGGTCCCTCCCCTCTTGCAGTAACGATAGGATGACCTCGCCGGCTGTCTTGTCAAGGCAGGCCGCCTCAGAACAGCTGGTGCCGGTAGTCCAGCAGCAGATCCAGCCCCAGCGAGATGTCGTTGGCCCAGGAGGCATCACGACCGCGGGTGTCGAAGACGTAGAAGCTGTGGCCGGCGGAGACGTGCAGGATCGGGGTCAGGCTGAAGTAGACCTTGGTCTGCACGGTCAGCTCCCTCCGGATCGACTCGCCCAGATCGGTCATGAAGAAGTCGAGCCTCGACTCGAGCTGCAGCGGGTGGTGCACGGAGGAGATCAGCTTGACGCGCCGTAGCTTGTAGCCGAGGTAGAATCCGGTACGCGCCGCCCGCTCCTGACCGACCTGGTCCAGGGCGACCTGGGGGGTCAGCAGCTCGCCGCTGACGGCGAAGCCCGCCTTGGCGAACATGTATGGGTGCAACAGAAACCCGATCCCCACCGTCCCGCCCAGCTCCAGATAGCGGTACTCCCCCAGCACGTCGTCCGTCGTGCCCCCCCCGCACTTTTCGACGCAGTAGGTCGCCGACGGGGTGAACTCGGTGATCAGCGTGGCCTCGGCGTAGGGCACCGGCAGGTACCAGCGCCCCGGCGCCCTGCGGTTGCGGATCATGTTCAGCCGATAGAGCAGATCGGCCCGGATCTTGTCCAGGGTCTCTGCCTCCGTCGAGTCCTTGCCCTCCGCCTCCTCCTTCGCGGTCAGCGTCCAGGTCTTGCCGTACTGCAGCGCGAGGTCCACCTCGAGCGTGTGGTTGCGGTTCGAGGCGCCCAGCCCGACGCCGATGTCGAGCTTTAGCGACGCGACATCGTCACGGGTCAGCAGCGGCTGGTTGTAGCGGGTCGCGCCCTTGTGCGCGTCGTAGTTGTCGATCGAGACATCGCTCATCGACAGGCCGATGTTGGTCTCGCCGTAGATCACCCACTTGTCCCACGGGTCGGGGAAATCGGTCTTGAGGTTGATCGATGGGTCGCCGTCCAGTAGCGCCTGGCGGTCCCCCTCGAAGAAGTCCGTCGCCGCGCGACGGAGCGCGAAGCCGCTGTCGGCGAACCGCTCGGTCAAGAGCGAGATCAGCCCGTCGCCCCCGGACGCGACGAACTTGGTCACCGCGACCTTGTAGTGCTGGCCGTCGACCAGCGGGCGGCTGTTGACATAGTACTTCAGGCCGTCCTTGACCAGCCCGAGGATCTTGAGGTCTGTGCTGGTGCCGCTCAGGTAGGGCAGCAGCACCTTCTTCAGCCGCGCGCCGGTCATGCGGAAGGTGCCGAGGTGGGTCTCGGTCCGGATGGCGCGCAGCACCTTCTCGCGGGTCAGCTTGCCTGCCATGGGGAAGGAGGTGTCGGCCACCGCGCTGTCGTTGAGCAGGGCGATCTCGGCGCCCATCCGGTTGCGCATCACCTCCATCAGGTACTGTATGAAGTCGTCCTGGGTCATCGCGGCCGTGAAGCGGGCGCGCCCCAGCGGCTGATTCAGCGCCCGGCAGAGCTCGGAGCGCAGGTCACCGACCAGGCGGTCGGCCCTGCGGTCGGGCGGCATGGCCGCCACCGGCTGCATCTCCACCCGGACGCGCTGGATTGTGGTCCCGCTCGCGTCCTTGTCGTACTCCACGATGGCGTCGCCCAGGTGCTGGCCGAAGCGGTCGGTGCCCACGATCACCGGCCCCACCCTGTTCTCGATGCGGGTGATGAAGTCCGAGCTCTTGCGGTAGAACATGTTGTCCGACACGACGAGGTCGGGCGCATCTCGCTGCAGCTGCCGGACGAAGGTCAGCACCGGCTCGGGTGCGTTGGACTCCAGGTTCAGGGTGGCCAGCACCACCACCAGGTCGACCTTCTCCTGCTTGCGCAGCAGCTGGATCAGCCGCCGCGCCTCCTTGACCGGGTCCAGCGTCTCCATCGACCCGGCGCTGCGTCCCAGGATGCGAGCCACCAGGTCCTGCCGTACCACGGCGAAGAGCCCGACGCGCAGCTCCCCCCGCTGCAGCACCAGATAGGGCTTGCCGCCGTCTTTCAAGTACTTGCAGCGAAAGTCCCCTGCCTTCTTGCAGCGGACATTGGCCGCGAGCAGCGGCAGGCGGGCCTCGGCCATCCGCTTCATGTAGGTCTCGAGCACATCCGGGTGGGCGCCGAAGTCGTATGGGCCGACCGAGACCGCATCGAAGCCGACCCGTTTGAGCAGTTCGGTCGCCGCACCGGCCCAGGCCCGCCCCTCGCCGAAGATGTGGTTGCCCATCACGTCGGGGCGCAGCATGCTGCCGCCCGCCACGACCACCGGCTCACCCTCGCCGTCCCGCCGGATCTCGTCGCGCCTGCGCTTGACCACTGTGACCAGCTGCGACAGGTCTGCCCTGTCCGGTTTGCGCACGCCGCAGCCGGGCCAGGCATATCGGCCGTAGATGTCCGAGGTGAACAGCAGGTGGAAGCGCTTCCCGGTCGGCTGGCTGGTGGGCGCGCGCCGGTCCTCGCGCCCCTGCGGGGCGCTCCGGGGGTGCGGCGCGCTGGTCTGAGCCATGGCGGGAGGCGCGAGCACCAGCAGCGTGCAGATCAGGATCATTCTTTGGATTGGCCCTTGCATGGGGCCGTGTTACTAGAATGCGCCCCCGAAGGTCAACCCGGGCTGCGATGTCCACGCCAGCCAGCCATAGATCCCCGAAGATCCAATTCTGGCATTGACAGGCGCTGACCCTTCAGACAAACATCTCAGCCTGTTCGCGAGATCAACGCCGTACGCGGCATAACTGATACGTCAATACACACGATTCAATACACACGCCAAGGAGGACATCGTGAGCAACCTGGTTCCGCCCCATGGATCTGACAAACTCAAGATCCTGCTTCTCGAAGGGAAAGAGCGGGAAGCGGAGCTGAAGAAGGCCGAGGGCCTGCACAAGGTGGTGATGACCACCCGCGAGACCGGCGACCTGATCATGCTGGGCATTGGAGGCTTCACCCCCCTCGAGGGCTTCATGGACGAGGCCGACTGGCGAGGTTCCGTCGTCGACATGAAGCTGCGCAGCGGCGTGTTCTGGCCCATCCCCGTCACCCTGTCGGTGTCGGAGGCGGACGCTGGCAAGTTCAAGGAGGGTGACGAGATCACCCTGATCTCCGGCGAGACCGACGAGATCATGGGCACGATGAAGGTGACCCAGAAGTACAAGATCGACAAGGAGCTCGAGTGCAAGGAGGTGTATCGCACCATCGACAAGGAGCACCCGGGCGTCAAGATGGTGATGGAGCAGGAGCCGTTCAACGTGGCCGGCCCGGTGAAGGTGCTGTCCGAGAGCTACTTTCCCACCGAGTTCAAGGGCATCTACCACCGCCCGGCCGAGTCCCGCGCGCTGTTCGCGGAGCGGGGCTGGGACACGGTGGCGGCGCTGCAGCTGCGCAACCCGATGCACAACTCGCACGCCTATCTGGCCTGGATCGCGATCGAGGTCTGCGACGGCGTCTACATCCACCAGCTGGTCGGCAAGCTGAAGTCGGGCGACATCCCCGCCGACGTGCGGGTCAAGGCGATCGACGCCCTGGTGGACAACTACTTCCGCAAGGAGCGCGTGATCCAGGGCGGCTACCCGCTTGACATGCGCTACGCCGGCCCGCGCGAGGCGCTGCTGCACGCCGTGTTCCGTCAGAACTACGGCTGCTCGCACCTGATCGTCGGCCGCGACCACGCCGGTGTTGGAGACTACTACGGCCCGTTCGACGCCCAGAAGATCTTCCATGAGATCCCCGAGGGCGCGCTCAAGACCAAGCCGCTGCCGCTGGACTGGACCTTCCACTGCTACGACTGCGGTACCATGGCCTCGATGAAGACCTGCCCACACAAGGACAAGGCCCAGCTCGACGAGCAGGGCAACCATGTCTCCGGCTCCCGGCTGCTGCTCTCCGGCACCATGCTGCGCAAGATGCTCTCCGAGAGCAAGCCAGTGCCCAAGGAGTTCAGCAAGCCCGAGGTGGTCGAGATCCTGCGCGAGTACTACGCCGGCCTCGACGAGAAGGTGGAGATCAAGCTGCACGGCGCCGCCACTGGCGACGCTCCCAAGAAGTAGTCCAGGCCTAGACCCCTCCTGAAGTCCATGGTCTGAGCAGACGGCGCCCCTTGGGGCGCCGTCTTTTTGTCCCGGCCCAGCGACGCGCACCAAGGACTGCACTCCCCGATTGCGCCCTGGCCGGGCTACAAGTAAGCTGCCCCGCCTGATGCTCGCCCTGTTCTTCAGCATCATCGCCCTGGCCGTGGGCCCGCTGGTCCACCACCTGTTCCACACACGCCCGCAAGCCAGGGCCGCGCTGGAGGGGTTCATCCTCGCCGCCATCGGCGGCCTGGTGTTGTTCCATCTCTTCCCGGCCTGCGTGGAACAGGGCGGTTGGATCTGCATCGCGCCGGCCCTGACCGGGTTCCTCGGTCCGGAGATCTTCGAGCGGCTGCTGCACCGCACGGCCCACGGGGTACACCAGCTGGCGCTGGCCCTGGCGCTGCTCGGGTTGCTGGTGCATGCCTCCATCGACGGTGTCGCGCTCGCAGGCGGCGCCGCCGGACAGCTCACCGCCGGCATCGCGGTGGCGCTCGTGCTCCACCGCATCCCGGTGGGGCTCACCATCTGGTGGCTGCTGCAGCGACCCGGTCACGGCGGGACCCGGCTCCCGCTCGCCACGTTGTCGCTGGTGACCGCGGCCACCCTCGCCGGCTTCATGCTGGGTGACACCTTGCTCGGCCGGGTCTCGAGTAGCGAGCTGGCGCTGTTCCAGGCCCTGGTGGCCGGGACGCTGCTGCACGTGGTGTTGCACCAGCCACACGCGGATGCCCCCGATTTGGACCACGAGCACCAGGCGTGGCTCTCGCTGCCCAGGATCCTCGGGGGTCTACTGGGCTTGGCCCTGGTGGTGGCGTTGTCGCTGTTCCACTGAGGGGACAGACCCCCACTCAAGTGCCCGAAAAGCCGAACAGTCGCGCCGCCGATCATTTCAAGATGAACCGTTCTCGTGCCGCCGCCGTTCGTTCTGAACCACGACAGATCTTCCGCAGACAGCAACCGTTTGGATTCCTTGTGTTTACTCCACGACGCGGCCGGACGTGCCTGGCACGACAGATGCTCCACTGGGCAACTGATGAAGCCCGAAAGCGAGAAGTGGTTCTTCGAGACGATCCTCAGCTCAATTGCCGATGGAGTGTTCACGGTCGACAAGGATTGGCGCATCACCTCCTTCAACAAGGCTGCCGAGCGCATCACCGGCGTGCCGGCGCAGAGGGCGATCGGCAAACGATGCTCGGATGTCTTCCACGCGGATATCTGCGAACAGCGGTGCGCTCTGCGGCAGACGATGGAGACCGGACAGCAGCTCATCGACCTGCCCGCCAGGATCCTCAACAGCCAGCGGCGCTCTGTTCCCATCAGTGTTAGCACCTCTGTCTTGCGTGACCCCGAGGGAAAGCTCCTGGGCGCGGTGGAGACCTTCCGTGATCTGTCGGCGCTCGAGCAGCTGCGACGGGAAATCAAGCGCAAGTACACCTTCGAGGACATCGTCGGCAAGAGCGAAGCGTTCCAGAAGATCTTCGCCATCATGCCCGACATAGCCGAGAGCGACGCGACGGTTCTGATCGAGGGCCCCAGCGGCTCCGGGAAGGAGCTGATCTCCCGCGCGGTACACAACCTCAGTCACCGGCGCAATCAGCCCTACGTCGTGGTCAACTGTGGCGCCCTGCCAGAGACCCTGTTCGAGTCCGAGCTCTTTGGCTACTCGAGGGGCGCGTTCACCGACGCAAAACAGAACAAGCCCGGTCGTCTCGCCCTCGCCGAGGGAGGAACGATCTTCTTCGACGAGGTGAGCGAGCTGCCACCGGCAACACAGGTGAAGCTGCTCCGTGTGTTGCAGGAACGAGAGTACCAACCCCTGGGTGGTATCAAGAGCCGGCGGGCCAATGTGCGGATCGTTGCCGCCACCAACCGGAAGCTCGCCGAGCAGGTCAGCCGCGGTGACTTCCGCGATGACCTTTACTTCCGGCTTGCCGTCGTTCGGCTCTCCATTCCGTCGCTGCGCGAAAGGTGCGAGGACATCCCCCATCTCGTGGAGCACTTCATCGCCCGTTTCAACGCGAAGCGTGGCAAGACGATCTCCGGTGTCACGCCCGCGGTGATGGAGCTCTTCATGCGCTACGACTTCCCGGGAAACGCGCGAGAGCTGGAGAACCTGATCGAATACGGCTTCGTTCTGTGCCATGACCGAGTGATCGACGTGCGCCACTTGCCCGAGGACATAGGGCCCCGCGACCAGCCCCCGGCGAGCACCTCGAAAGCGGGACCCACCGCGCCCAGGATCTCGATGCTCAAGCGGGCCGAGGTCGAGGCGATCCGCTCCGCCCTCATACGGTGTCGTGGCCACATCGGGCGAGCCTCCCGGGCGCTTGGAGTCAGCAGAACGACCCTCTGGCGGCGGATGAAAGAGTACGAGATATCTCTCGACGACCTCGACGGGGACGCGCTCCCCGTTGCTCGTGGGCAACGTTGAAACAACGGTGTTGCAGGGCCGTTTCAACGCTGTTTCAGGATTGAACAGGCGAGGCTCGCCAGACCGCCTGCGCTCCTGGGAAAATACAGCCATACCCAACCTTTCTCGGGATTTGAAGCCGGACAGCGCGCCTTGGCCTGCAAGTTGCCATTGCATGACACCAAGGTGATTCCTGGTGAAGCTCGCGATCCCTCGGTTCGGCGAAACAGTTGCTCCCTGCTTCGAGCACTCGGCAACCATCACGATCATCGAATTCGATGGTCGGCGGGAAGTGGACCGGACCGACTTCACGCTCAAGACCAGGGTCGAGTTTGACCGCATCCGGCTCCTTCGGGACCAGGAGGTGGACACGCTCATCTGCGGCGGTGTTCAGCAGCACTTCGAGGACATGATCAAGACCCATGGCATCCAGGTGATCTCCTGGGTCGAGGGAACCGTCGAGGAGATCCTCGAGCTCTTCCTGCAGGGACGGCTCCAGCCCGGGGCGGATGCCCGACAGACCCGGGCACCAGGCACCGATTGAGGAGAACAGCCGTGGCGAGCAGGAAAAGCAAGTACAGCTACTACGTCGAGAACAGGGCTCTGGAATCATCGGACCGGCCCCGGAGGTTCCTGGAGGCCTTCGCGGCGGTCCTGGACCACTCCAGCTATGGCGTGGCACTGGAGGTCTACACCCGTACCAGCGCCAAGTGCGCCCGCTGCGAAGCCAGCTGCCAGCTCTTTCAGTCCACCGGCGATACCCGCGACATCCCCTGTCACCGGTCCGAGCTCCTCTTCAGGGTGTTTCGCAGGTACTTCACCACCTCGGGGGTTCTCAAGGCGCGGCTGTTCGGAGGCTTCAGCCTCGACGACGAGTACCTCGACGAGATGGCCGAGGCGTTCTACCGGTGCACGGCCTGCCGGCGCTGCAAGTCGACCTGTCCAATGGGCGTGGACCACGGGCTGGTCACCCACCTGGCGCGCTGGCTGCTCGCCGAGATCGACCTCATTCCCAAGGCGCTGGTGGTCGCTACCCGAGAGCAGCTGGAAGGCGTGGGCAACACCTCGGCGATCCCGGTGCCCGCGCTGAAGGACACCTGCGAGTTCCTCGAGGAAGAGCTCGTAGAGAACTTCGGCGTCCAGGCCAGGTTCCCCATGGATGTGGAAGGAGCGGAGTACGTCTTCTTCCCGGCGGTGTCGGACTATCTGCTCGAGCCCGATACGCTGATGGGCAACGCCGCCGTGATGCACGTCACCGGCGGCTCGTGGACCATCGGAACCGGCAACTACGACGGGATCAACTACGGGCTGTTCTACAGCGACCGCATGATGGAGCGCATCGTCAAGAAGCTGGTCGACGAGGTGCACCGGCTGAAAGGCAAGAAGATCCTGGTCGGCGAGTGCGGCCACGCCACCCGCAGCGCCTGGTTCGTACCGACCTTCTGTGGACCCGATGCCCCGCCAGTGGTGAACTTCATGCAGTATACGCACGCGCAGCTCAAGGCCGGGAAGATCCCGCTGAAGGGCAAGCTGATTCAGGAGCGGGTGACTTATCACGATCCCTGCAACATCGCGCGCAACGGTCGAATCACCGAGGAGCCCAGGGAGATCCTCAAGGCCATCTGCGCCAATTTCGTCGAAATGACCCCCAACAGGACCGAGAACTACTGCTGCGGCGGGGGCGGGGGAACGGTCTCCATCGACGAGATCCGCGAGTTCCGTACCAAGAAGATGGGCAAGCGAAAGGCCGACCAGATCCGTGCAACCGGGGCCAGGCTGCTCGTCGCCCCCTGTGCGAACTGCAAGAAACAGCTGAGAGAGGTCTGCGAGGACAACGGCCTCGATGAAGTCGAGGTGGTCGGTCTGCACGATCTGGTGCTCAAGGTCATCGACTTCGGGGTCGGGGAGGGTGATTCCGCAAAGAGAGACGACAATTCGCCCGAAGGGGCGGAGGCTGCCAGCGACACCGCCAGAGTCGCATGAGAGGAGATGCCATGGAAGCCTGGCTAGAGTGGGCACGAGGACCTGCCTTCCTCTTCTCTTTCTCGTTCATGATCCTCGGCCTTCTGAGGCACGTGGCGCTGACCGCCTGGGAGGTCAGACGAGCCATTTGCCGGGCGGGTGACAAGCGCATCCCCTACCTCCAGCTGGCGATCGCCACTCTCAAGTGGTTGTTCCCCGTCGGCAAGCTCGGCAACCGGTTCTTCTTCGGCATGACCACGCTGCTGTTCCACATCTCGATCATC
>Ga0180009_10004635_pt1 | contig 15076 bp, 7 predicted proteins | sample OS_PC_MetaG_FD_123537 | JGI IMG/M metagenome (GOLD analysis project Ga0180009, IMG submission 123537) | Groundwater microbial communities from the Aspo Hard Rock Laboratory (HRL) deep subsurface site, Sweden - OS_PC_MetaG | ecosystem: Environmental > Aquatic > Deep subsurface > Groundwater...
ATCCTCGTCCCACAGAAAATAGGGTCGCAGATGCCCCGCGGTCATATCCCCGCTCATCGGACGCATACCAACACGATACCACGAGCATGCCCACCGGGACAGCCGGACCAGGTGCCGGACCAGGTGCTGCGAGGTGCTTGGTCTCTTAGCAGGCGCGGGTGGAGGCCGATCGCGCCTGTGGTTCACAGGACCGGTCACGTCAGCAAACGCCGCGGCCGCGCGGCGACATCCACCACCGCGCCGGCGAAGGCCTGGGCCGCCGCCTCGCAGGCCTCGAGCTTGCCAGTGAGGTAGGCGCCGGCGTAGTTGGTCTCGGTCGGCGGGGGGAAGCTCTTGACCAGGCGGACGTCGGCGGCCTTGAGCGCCGCGTCCACGCCGAAGATCGCCTCGAGCGGCGTGGCGATCAGGTAGGCCATCGGCTCGCCCGGCTTCAGGCCGGCCTCTTTGGACAGGTAGTGGCCGAGGGACGAGATGACGTGGGGGAAGAAGGTAATGCTGCCGCCCGCGTCGGCGCTGTAGAAGTGGGCCTCGGACTCGAGGCACTGCAGACAGGCGCTCATGCCGCGCTCGACGTCGTCCGGGTCGGCGCCGGCCATCACGCCCAGGATCTCGCCCGAGGTCGGCCCGGAGGGGAAGCCCGAGCCGGCGTACAGCGAGCGGGCGAACACGATCTCCACCGGCGCCTGCTTGGTGGCCTCGTCGAGCGCGGCGTACAGCGCGTCGTCCATGTCGCAGGTGATCAGCCCCACCGCCGGCATCGCCTCGCCGTCGAAGCCGTAGGCCCGCGCCAGGCTGGCGTCGACCCGGGGGATGATGCGGGTCGCCAGCACCTTGGGGATCAGAGGATCGAGGACCGCCATCGCTTCCTCCTCAGTGGGTCGCGACCTCGCAGGGGCGCCCGTCGCTGCGGTTGCACACCTGCCCCGGCAGGCCGTTTCGGGCCTGGTCGCACTGCTGGCCGTGGCTCTGCCCGCAGCCCGCGGCGGGCTCGGGGTGCGCCTGGTTGATCCTCGCGCGCGGGTCGCTCTGCGGCACCTCGATGCGACTGACGTCGAGGGTGACGCCCGAGGTGCGCTGCTCGAGGATCGCCTCGATCAGCCGGGCGGCGAAGCGGCCGGCCTCGTCGGGCGACATCCCGCGGCGGTGGATGTTGCTGATCGCCTGCTTCTCCGCGTCGGTGCGCGCCTCGGACGGATCGAGCGCCAGGTAAGCGCTCATGCCGTCGCCGGTGCCCAGCCCTGGACGCTCGCCGATCAGGATGATCCCGACCCGGGCCTGGACCGCCTGACCGATGATGTCGACCACCCGGGCGCGACAGTGACGCACGAAGGGGATCGTGCCGACGCGCAGCCCCCGGCGCTCGAGCTCCGGCACCAGCGTCTGGACCATCGGCGGCCCGTTCTGCATCGTGGCGGTGGCCGAGAGGCCATCGGCCACCACGATCTGCACGTCGGGCTTCTTCGCGAACCGCTCGCGCACCACGGCCATCGACGGCTCGCACAGGCGCCGCCCCAGATCGGGGCGGGCCAGGAACTGCTCCGCGTCCTCGGCCGCGGTCTGCAGCTCGACCCAGCCCTGCTGCTCGGCCCACCCTTGCGGCACCTGGCTCTCCACCGCCGCCTTGGACACGGCGAAGTCGGTGAGGAACTGCAGCAGCGTCTGGGTTCGATAGCGCAGCCCGGCGCGGGCCACGCCGACCTTGGCCGGCGTGGACGCCTTGAGCTGCTCCAGCAGCGGCGGGTCGCTGACCGGCAGCGCCCGCAGCCCGCCCGGCAGCCCGGCCGGAGCAGCTGCCGGCCGTGGCGCTGCGCCGCGCTCCCGGCGCTGCGGTGGCGTCGGAGCCGGCTGGGGCCTGCTGCCCAGGCTCTGCCGCAGTTCATCCATCAGCCGGCGCGTGGTCATGGCAGCACCGTGGGATCGCCGAAGCGCTCGGTGGGGCGGCCGTCGCGCAGCAGCCCGAGCCGCTCCATCCAGGCCTCGAACTCGGGCGTGGGGCGGTAGCCGAACACGCTGCGTACGGCGGCGTTGTCGTGGTAGCTCGTCGACTGGTAGTTGAGCATGATGTCGTCGCCCAGGGGCAGCCCCATGAAGTAGGCGCAGCCGGCCGCCGCCAGCACCACCGCCATGTTCTCCAGCTCGTTCTGGTCGCAGCGGGCGTGGTTCGTGTAGCACACGTCGCAGCCCATGGGCAGGCCGGCCAGCTTGCCGCTGAAGACATCCTCCAGCCCGGCGCGCGTGATCTGGGGCCCGTCGTAGAGGTACTCCGGCCCGATGAAGCCCACCACGGTGTTGACCAGGTAGGGCTTCCAGCGCCGTGCCAGGGTGTAGTTGCGCACCTCCAGCGTCTGCTGGTCCGCGCCGTGGTGCGCATCGGACGACAGGGCCGAGCCCTGCCCGGTCTCGAAGTACATGCGGTTCGGTCCGGCCGCCGTGCCCCGCTCCTGCACCATCTGCGCCGCCTCGTCCATCATCGCGATGGTGATGCCGAAGGCCTTGCAGCCCTTCTCGGTGCCGCACAGCGACTGGAACAGCAGGTCCATCGGCGCCCCCCGCTTCAGCGCCTCCATCTGGTTGGTCACGTGGGCCAGCAGGCAGTTCTGCGTCGGCACCTTCCAGCGCTGCATGTGGTCCTTGACCATCTTCAGCAGCGTGCAGGTGCTGTCCACCGACTCGGTGGCCGGGTTGATGCCGATCACCGCGTCACCGGAGCCGTAGACCAACCCCTCGCGCAGCGCGGCCAGAATCGCGGCCGGGTCGTCGGTCGGGTGGTTGGGCTGCAGGCGAAACGACATGCGGCCCGGCAGGCCGAAGGTGGCGTTGGCCTTGACCACCACGTGGATCTTGCGCGCCGCCAGCACCAGGTCGAGGTTGCTCATGACCTTGGCGCAGGCGGCGATGATCTCGGGCGTCAGCCCGGGCGACAGGGCCGAGATCTGCTCGCCGGTGGTGCGGTCGTCCAGCAGCCACTCGCGCAGGTCCGACACGGTCCAGGAGGTGACGCGCGCGAAGACCTGCTGGTCGAGATTGTCCTCGACGTTGCGCGTGACCTCGTCGACCTCGTAGGGCACGACCGGGCTTTCGCGCAGCTCCTGCAGCGTCAGCGTGCTGAGCACGATCTTGGCCGCGACCCGCTCCTTGGGATCACGGGCCGCCACGCCGGCCAGCTCGTCGCCCGACTTGCGCTCGTTGGCCCGCGCCAGCAACTGCTTGACGTCGGTGAAGGTGTAGCGCTGCCCGAGCAGCGTCGTGGCCAGGTTCATGGTCTGCGCCGCGTCATCGTCCACGGAGTCTAATCTGGCCGCGTGGCACTCTGCAACCGATCAGAGGGAGAGGAACTACTTGGCGACGATGCGCCCCTGAGTCGTGGCGTAGTCGCGGGGGATGTCGGGGATGCCGTCGCTGTCGCGGTCGGGAAGCTGCGAGACGTACGTGGCCAGCGCCTGCCACTGCTTCAGCTCCTGGATGCCGGCGGTCGCGGGATCCCGGTCGACGATGCGCGAGGAGACGTCGGTGATCATCGTGCTGCAGCCCTCGCCGCGCGGGTGGATGTCGATCGCCCCGCCCGTCGCCATGCTGACGTTGGAGAGCATCACCGCCAGGTAGTAGTTGGTCCCCACCTTGTAGCAGCCGCCATTCAGGTCGACCGGACCCGCCGCGTTCCTGACGCCGATGATGCGGTCGAACGGGGGACGCGTGGCGTCGTAGGTCACCGTCACACCCGAGACCTGGAGGAAGTAGTCGTTGTTCTGCAGCACGTCCTTGGCGTTGGCGATCAGCTCGAAACCCTGCTTGAGCTCGCTGCCGGTGAGCCAGAAGGTCACCAGCGGGTAGCCGGGCTGCTGGTCAGGGCCGATGCCCATCGGCAGGACGCGGTACAGATCGGCGAACCACAGCGTCTTGCTGCTCCCTCTGCGCAGGGGATCATAGATGTCGCCGTTGGCCTCGAAGGTCATCAGCAGCGGCTGCTTGGGCTGCAGGGCGTCGATCACCGTGCGGAAGGCGTCGGTAACCAGGTTGCCGAGAGGAGCCTCCTCGAAGCGAGGCACCGTCATGTCGAACTCGGTCTCGGCCACCGGCTGGCGGAAGCCGAGCCCGGCTGGCTGCAGCAGACCGTCCAGAGCCTTGATGTAGCCCTCCACGCGGGCCTGGATCGCAGCGCTCGCCGCCACCGAGTCGTCGACGGGCAGCAGCCGCCCTTCCTTGACCTTGACCCGTCCGTCCCGCCGCACCGCGAGCTTCAGGCGGCCCAGGTATCGGCCATGCGCGCCGGCCTGCACGATGGTCGTCTGCCCCACCCGCACCGGCTGGTGCAGGGCCACGTGGGTGTGGCCGCTGACGATCACGTCGATGCCGGGCACCTGCTGCGCCAGATCCGCGTCCTCCCCCTGACCCGCAGCATCGACGCCGGAGTGCGACAGGCAGAGCACCAGGTCCACGCCTTCCCCGTCGCGGAGCTGCTTGACCATCTGTCTGGCCACGGTGATCTGGTCGGCGAAGGTGAGCGGCGCCGCCAGCGGGGCATACGCCGCCGCCTGCCGGCCCATCAGGCCGAAGATACCCACCTTGACGCCGTTACGCAGGGTCTTGACCGTCCACCGGCGGAGCAGCCCCGCCCGCGCGAACTGCTGCAGGTTGTCGTCGCCGCTGTCGGTGCGGGAGAAGACCAGGTTGGACGCCACCACCGGCACGGCGAAGCCGCCCTTGACCGCGGTGGCGAGGGATCCGGCCAGCCCGTCCGGGGTCCAGTCGAGCTCGTGGTTGCCGATGGTGATCGCGTCGTAGCCCACCTGCTGCATCAGCGTGAGGACCGGCGCCTGGTCCAGGGCCAGCCAGGAGAAGAGGCTACCCATCATGAAGTCCCCGGCGTCGAGCAGCAGCACCGGCGTCTTGTCCGCGGCCGCACGTTGCTGCTCGATCAGGGCGGCCAGCCTGGCGAACCCGCCCACGGTCTTGTCGTCGCCCGTCGCGCCGGGCGAGTAGTCAGAGTTGGGGCCGAAGCCCATCAGGTGATCGTGGAGATCGTTGGTGTGCAGGATGATCAGCTCGGGCGGGCCGGGCCGTGGCTGGTCGTGGACGAAGGGCAGCGACGGGTTTGGCCACTTCTCGATCCCGCGTCCGGATGGCGACAAGTCGGCGTTGCTGTCGCTCTGTACGCTTCCACACCCCATGACAGTGGTCGCGGCCAGCACAGCGACGCATGACAGGTAACGCAAACGAGATCTCATCGGTTCCTCCTTGCTTGGTTGCGGCCCGAAGGAGCAAGGGGCGTGCCACGAGATCAACCGACACAGATCGGGGGTTCCCTTGGCGACCTGTGCAGCACCATGCACAGGCGCGCACCAGGATGCACACGGCCGTGCAGCACCCGGCACGCAATCTGTCTGCGAGATCGGATCAGCGATGCGGCGCGACGCGCCCGGCGCAGGGATGCCCGGGCGGAGGGGGGCGCAGCTGAGCCCGGCCCTGCTCCCACACCGCGGCCACCTCGCGCCACAGCTCGGCCAGCAGCGTGCAGTAGTCCTCGGAGAAGTCGCGCAGGTCCAGCACCGCACGGTCTCCCAGAGAGGTTATGGCGTAGAGCCGTGCGCCCTCCTGGTGCAGATGCTCCACCGGCCCGTGCAGGCGGAGATCGATCAGCCGATTGCCGCTGCCGACGTCCCAGATGCCGACCAGGCCGCTGGCGTAGCCCACCACCAGCGTGCCCGCCGGCCCCGGACACATCCTCACCACCGCGCTCGACGGGACCTGCTTCAGCGCCTGGGGCGTCCCACCGTCCCGGATCAGCTCCACGTTGCCGTCCTGGTTGCCCACCACCACCTGACGACCGAGCCGGGTCACGGCGGTGGCGCCCAGATCCGAGTCAAGACGCGCAGACAGCCGCAAGCCTGCGCCGTGCCGCCGGAAGACCAGCACACGCCGGGGGGTGGCGACCAACAGAGTGTCGGGGCAGACCCATTGCATCGCCCCGGCCTCCTCGACCAGCGTCTCCTTCTTTCCGTCGGGGTGTAGTAGCAGCGCGCGGCCTCCGGCGACGAGCGCCACCAGACCATGGGGCAGAAGCTGCAGGTCTCGCACCTGCCGGCCCACCTCCCGGCTGTGGACCATCCGGTCCGAACGCCGGTCCCACAGCTCGAGCTGCCCCTCCGCGGTGACCAGCGCCACCTGCTGCCCGCTGTCGTCGGCTGCGGCAGCCAGCGCCCGTTGCTCGACGGCCCTGCGCCACCGGGACGACACCCCCGCGTCGGCCGCATCGGTGTCGAGTCGCCACCACCCGCGGTGCGTGAGCACCCTCGGCGGCCCCGCGAGCAGCAGCGGCGCACGCCAGTGAGGCAGCCCCCCATCGACACGCCAGGTCCGAACAGTGCCGTCATCGCTGGTGGTGATGGCGAGCTTGCCGTCCGGGCTAAACCGAAGGAAGTTGACCTCGGACTGGTGGCCCGCGAGTGTGATCGGCCGACCGCCGTCGAGCGGCCACAGGATTGCAGTTCCGTCGGCACCGGGTGCGCCGACCAGCTTTCCGTCGGGGTGAAACGCCAGGTGGTAGACCCTCCCGCGGTGCCGCCCGATGACCTCGCTGCGCCAGAGCCCCTTGCTCACGCGCCAGAGCCGCACCGTCCCGTCGCCGCTGCCCGACACCAGCCGATCGCCCTGTGGCGAAAAGCCGACACCGTAGACCGGCCCCTCGTGCCCGACCAGCACCTGGGTCTGCCGCCGACGGGCCACGTCCCAGATCCGGATCGACCGGTCTCCCGACGCCGAGGCCAGCACGTCACCACGGGGGTGATAGCTCAGATCGTAGACTGGACCCTCGTGCCCGCTGAGCCGCGCGATCGCCCCGCCGGTCCGCGAATCCCAGAGTCGAATCGTGCCGTCCCAGCTGCCGGAGGTCAGGGTCCTTCCGTCGGGGCTGAAGACCACCGTGCTCACCTCTGCCTGGTGCCCCTCGAGCTGTTGCCGCAGCGACCCGCTCCTCAGATCCCAGAGCCGCACGGTCTTGTCCCAACTCCCCGATGCGAGGGTCTCGCCGTCGGGGCTGACCGCGACGCTGAACACGCCGGCCTGGTGTCCGGTGAGGGTCCGCAGCAGCGTGCCCTCCCTCAGGTTCCAGATCCGGACGGCGTTGTCCCAGCCCCCGGTGGCCAGGACCTTGCCGTCCGGGCTCACCGCGACGCCGTAGACCCGGTCCCCGTGCCCGGCGGCGGGAGGAAGCACCGGGTGGGTCAGGTCCCACAGCCGGAGGCTGCGGTCCATGCTGGCGGACGCGACGACATCACGCTCCGGGCTGAACGCCACATGGTGGATCCACCCCTGGTGTCCGGTGAAGGTCTGCAGCAGCGCGCCCCGCTTCACCTCCCAGCTGCGCACCGTCGCGTCCTGACCACCCGAGACCAGCAGCCGGCCGCTCGCGTTGAACCCCACGCTCTGCACCACACCTCCGTGGCCCGACATCACCCGCATCAGTTTGCCGGTGGAGGCGCTCCACAGGCGCACCGTCCCGTCCGATCCTCCCGACGCGACGGTCTTGCCGTCGGGGCTGTGGGCCACGGCGTAGACCTTGTCGCGGTGCCCGCGCAGCACGTGCAGCGCCCTTCCCGAGGCCAGATCCCACAGGCGCACCGTGCCGTCCCAGCTGGCCGACGCAACGTGGTTGCCGTCGGGGGAGAAGGCGACATCGTAGACCCGGTCGCGGTGACTCCGCAGGACAAGGTGCGCGCAGTGTTTGTCCGGCCTGCACTCCCTCCCGCCCGGGGCGACGGCCTTTCCGGTCGTCCGCCAGACTCGCACCGTCGAGTCATAGCTGCCGGAGGCCAGCCACTTCCCGTCGGGCGAGAAGGCCACGGCGTGCACCTTGCCGGTGTGGCCGGTCAGGATCTTCAGCCTCCCGGTGGCAAGGTCCCACAGCCCCACTTCACCGCTCCAGGTTGCCGTGGCCAGCCGCCGTCCGTCGGGCGAAAAGGCGACGCCGTAGACCTGGTCGCGGTGTCCGCGGAGAAACCGGACCGCCTGACTCTGGACATTGAACAGGTAGACCGTGCGGTCCTGACAGGCTGCCGCCACTGCCGTCCCATCGGGCGAGAACGCGACGTCATAGACCGCTGCGCCGAGCTCCTTCTTCCAGACCAGCGCCGTGTGCTTCAGTCGCCACCACAGCGCCCGGGCCGATGCGGAGTCCTCCACCTCCAGCGAGGCACGCAGCTTGGCCCGCGCCTCGAACGGCTCGTCGCGCAGCAGCGCGGCTCGCGCTGCCTCGCGCTGCGCCTCTGCCGACCGTTGACGGGCCTGGCCGCGCTGCCCCTCCGCCAGCACGCGCTGCCGCGTCGCCTCCCGTTCCTTGTCTGCCAGGGCCCAGGCGAAGATGGTCGCCCCCAGCGCCACCGCGCAGAGCAGCGTGATACCGAGGGCGCGAAGCGTCCGACGACGACGCAGCTGCCGCTCCTCCCGCTCGCGGCTCACCTGCAGGAACCGCCTCACCCGCTCGGAGATGCCCTCGTTGCGCTGGACGGTCTCCTGCGCCTCCTGCAGCTCATTGCCCTGCCACACTCCCTGCTCGCTGCAGCCGCGCTTCTCCCACAGCTCGGCGGCCTGCTCCAGATCGGCGATCAGCGCCAGCTCGTCGCGGCTCTCGTCGAACCAGCGCGCGAGCCGATACCAGCGCCGGATCAGTGACTCATGCACCAGCTCGAGCTCGGCCTCGGTGCGCTCGTCGCCACGCCCCTTGCCCACCAGCACCAGGCGGCTCTGCACCAGGCGATCGAGGATCTGCTCGGCTTCGTGCCCCAGACCGTGCAGGATCTCGTTGTAGGGCAGGACCCGGCGCGTGCCGTCGGGCGTCACCAGCCGCAGCAGAAGCCCCCGCGCCAGCTGGACCTGGCCGGTGGAGAGCCCCGCGAGCACGCCGTCGGCGTGGTCGGCCAGGGCGCCCTCCACGCCCCCTATCTCGTCGTACACGGCGCGGCGTAGCACACGGTTGTCGGTGTCCCGCTGGTCCCACATCTTGCTCGTGGCAAACTGGAGCAGGGGCAGACAGGCAGGCTTGCCCGCGACCGCCGCGACCATCTCCTCCACCAGGCCCGGGTCGTCGTAGCGGTAGCCCATCGCCTCGACCGCCTTGAGCAGGATCTCCCGCGTCGCGGTGGACCCCGGCGAACGCATCACCGTCAGCTGGCTCAGCGCCTCCCTCACGCCGGCACCCTCGGCCACACGACCAAGGAAGTCGTCGCGCAGCGTGAAAACCACGCGAATCGGATCTCGGGGCTCATCAGCGCCGCTGCAGATGGCCTCCATGAACCGGCGACGCACGTCCGGATCGGCCACCAGGGTGTAGAGCTCCTCCAGCTGGTCCACCACCAGCAGCACGAAGCAGCCCTGCTCCTCCGCGATGTCGTGCAGCCTCAGGCCCAGCAGAGAGGGGGTCTGCAGCAGCTCCCGGGCCAGCGCCTCGACCTCCGGCCCCGCCGCCCTGGGCTCCTCCTCCTGCGGAGCGGAGCCCGGCACCCCCGGACGGAGCGGCGGTCGCTCCGCCAGGCTGTCCCTCTGGGGCATGCCCAGCAGCGCGGCGAGCGTGTTGAACGGCCGGTTTCCGGGGCGCATGCGCAGAATTCGCGAGGGCCGCAGCTCCTTGAGCCGGGAGACCACCCCCGCCTCGACGAAGGAGCTCTTCCCCGCCCCGGACGGCCCCACCACCGGCAGCACCGCCACATGCCGCATCCGTTCCAGGAAGGCGTCGATCTCCGCCTCCCTGCCGAAGAAGAAGTCGGCGTGGCGCTCGGAGAAGGGCATCAGCCCCGGGAACGGGCTCTTGCTCTGGCCGATGAACTGCCTCCGCCGATAGACCAGCCGCTCCAGCCGCTCCACCACTGCGGCCGCCGTGGGCCGCTCCCCGGGCTCCTTGCGCAGGCAGTCGGCGACGAGCTGGCGAAAGTCCTGCGGCACGTCGACCGAGTCGGGTAGCGGCGGCACCGGATCGCGGGCGCAGACCTGGATCGCCAGCGAGACGAAGGAGGGCGCCCTGTAGGGCAGCGCCTGGTTGACGAGCTCGTACAGGATCAGACCCAGCGCCCAGATGTCGGTGGCGGGGGTTGGCTTCTGCTGGAGCCACTGCTCGGGCGCCATGAACTCGGGCGTGCCATAGACCACCTCGAGAGAGGACTCGATCGCCAGATCGTCGAACGACGGTGTGGAGGTCGTCCCGGCCGGCTCGTCCTGCTGGCCGCCGATCCAGGTCTCGAAGGAGTCGACCGACTGCAACGGGCCTGTCGGGGTGTGGGGCTGCCGACCCCGCACCGGCATCGCCAGACCGAAGTCAAACAGCCTGAGCCGGCCATCGGCCGGGATCAGGATGTTCTCCGGCTTGAGATCGCAGTGCAGGATATTGCGGCTGTGGGCCTCCCCGAGCGCCTCGGCCACCGACAGCCCGATGCGCATCACGGTGCGAACGGAGGGCGGCGCGACCGACATTCGATCGCGCAGGGTTTGGCCCTCGAGATACTCGAGCGCCACGTAGGGGTTGCCCGCGTACTCGCCGACCCCGTAGATCGCGACGATGTGGGGGTGGTTGAACCGCGCCGTCGCGCGGGCCTCGAACAGGAAGCGCTCCGCCGCCGCCTCGGAGCTGAACTGGCCGGTGTTGAGCAGCTTGAGGGCCACCTTGCGGCCCAGCTTGGTGTCTCGAGCGAGGTAGACCTCGCCGAATCCCCCGCGCCCCAGCAGCCGAACCACACGGTAGTGCTCCACCATGCTGCCCGGCGGCAGGCCGGCGTCGTCCGCCGGAGAGCTCTGCTGCGTCTCCTCCATCATGCTGCCGCAACCTTCCACTGACCCGCCCTGCATTCTCGTGGTCGTCGGCGGGGCTTGTCAATGTCGGCCCGCGATCCGAACTCGATCTGACGTTACGCATGGCTGGTCCAAATGCTCGAGCACTTCACGGGGCGGTTGTGGCCCGCCCGGAGCTCAAGAAGAGAAATTGCGCCGCTCTATCCCGGAGCGCCCTGTAGGGGCGCGAGGAACGCAATTGCGCCACTTTATCCCGGAGCGCCCCGTAGGGCCGCGAGGAACGCAATTCAGCCGCCCGCCCCGCGCCGCCGGATCCGCACCAGCAGCAGCGCGAGCAGCAGCCAGCACGACCCGACCTGGACGGAGCCGGGGCAGAGCTGACAGCCGCCCTGGACCTCCTGAGGCACGCTGCCCTGACCCGCCCCCTTGGGCGTGGTCTTGCCGAACGGATAGATGACACAGACGCCGAGCTCGTCGTCGGCGTGCAGCGTGCGCTTGTCCAGCTCCCCCTGGTGTGTTGTCTCGTACATCGTGGCCTCGGTTTCCTTGGAGTGGGCCAGGCCCAGCAGATGCCCCACCTCGTGGGTCACGATGTTCTGGATGTCGGTCGCCGCCTTGCTCTCGTCGTCGGTGGCGGTCCAGAAGAAGTCCTGCGCGTTGAGGTCGATGTCAGCGTCGACAATGGCGCCGGTGTCGGTGTTGTAGACCACGGTGGTGACCGCCGGCATCTCCCTGGTCACCGAGCTGTCCGTCACATCCGGGGGAGGCCACTTGTTGTGCCAGACCAGCAGGTTCTTGTGGTCGGGCGCCTCGTTCTGTCCCAGGGAGAGGCTGGTCTTCTGGTCGTCGACCATCCCGTCGTAGAGGAAATACAGGTCGGTGCAGTTGGGGGAGGCCCAGGCGAAGAACGCACGCTGCACCGCCTTGACCGCCTCGTTGATCAGAACGTCCTTGCAGCCGTTTCGGTTGATGGCGTAGCTGAGGGTGCGGTTGCCCCAGAACAGGTAGCGTCCGGGGACCCCGTCCACCTCGTCGCGCTTGTAGCCCAGCGCGCGGGGCGTCAGGCACAGCAGGCCTGCCAGCGCGACAAGCCAGACAGCTGCAGATCGATGGGACATCCCATCAATTGTAGTCCGGCTGGAGCCCGGCGTCAGCAGAAGGGGGAGCGGCCCCGACCGAACGGTGCAGCCCAACCGTGACATAGCCGGGGCTCAGCGGCACCATCAGGGGGCTGAAGCTGTACTGGTTCGACGCGCCCCAGATCACGTGGTCCTTGGCACCTGACTTGCTGATCACGACGAATTCGCCGAACACTCCGGTGGTGCTCCGGCTGGCGAAGAGCGTGGTCTGCCCGGCACACTGCGAGAAGGAGGGGATACAGTTGACGTAGCGAATGTCGGCCGCGGGAACGACGCTGATCTGAACATCCGGGATCGCCTTCATCTTGCCCCCGTCGACGCTCAGCACCTGTCCCAGGTAGAGGGCGTGGCTCTGGACGTCCACACCTGCCTCGCTGCTGACGCCGCTGTAGAGTCCTCCGGTGCGCTTGAGTCCATATAGCTCGACGCTGACCAGATCGCCCCCGCTCGTCCTGATTGGATCGGCCTGGAGCGTGGGCAGCACCTCTCCCCCGCTGTTCGTGTCGGTGACCAGCAGGTAGTGCACGGCGCCGTCGGGCACACTCGTCAGCGCGAAGGCCCCGCTGTCGGTCGTCGGAGCCGAGTAGACGCCATTGTTGTAGAGCAGCCCCACCGTCACCCCGGGCATGCCGCGACATCCCGCCATGGTCAGGCAGGTCTCGAAGTCGACCACGCGTCCCTTGACCTGGACGACCCTGGCACCCCCGCCGTCGGTGCGGGGTGGGCAGTTGGAGGAACCGGGGCAGGCCGGCGCGAGCAGCGAGATGGCGAAAACCGCCAGCGATGGTGCGGCCAGGCGGGTGAGAGCAGACAACGCCGGGGGCATCACCTGTTCACCGGCAAGGTCTGGATCAGCCGGGAGACCTCACCCGAGCTGATGACCACCGGGAATGTGAATCGCTTGTCGCCCACCTCGAGCGTGATGCGATGTGGACCGGGCGGCAGCACCAGGGGCTGGGAGGGCGGCGTTGGCGTGTTGCGCCCGGTGGGCCTGCTGTCAATGTAGATCTTGGCCCATGGTTTTGAGGAGACCAGAAGGTAGCCTGGCTTGCCCGCCTTGGGCTTGGGCGTCGGCCTGGGCGTCACCGGCCTGGGCCTGGGCTTGGGCGCCACGGGCCTGGGCTTGGGGGTCACCGGCTTGGGTTTGGGCGCCACCGGCCTGGGCTTGGGGGTCACCGGCTTGGGCTTGGGCGTCACCGGCTTGGGCTTGGGGGTCACCGGCTTGGGCTTGGGGGTCACCAGCTTGGGCTTGGTGGCGCCTGTCAGCTCCACCCGTATCTCTGACGTCTTGTCGGCCTTCACCTCGACGCTGCGGGTGAAGGTGCCGCCCGCCCCCTGAACCTCGACCTTGTGTTTCCCGACCGGGATCTGCTTCAACGTGAAGCTCAGCGCATCCCTGGGCTTGCCCCTCTCCTTGCCATCCACGACGACCGTCCCGCTGAACGGTGTGCTGGAAACCAGCGCGATCGTCCCTCCGCTCTGCTTGCCTGCCTCGGGCTTGGGCATCACCGCCTTGGCCACACCACTGCCGGTGCCAGCGCCGGGATCCGGCTCCTGGCCCCTGATGACGAGGAAATAGACCAGCATCACGATCACGACGAGCACGAGCGCCGCCCCACCCAGAATCAGGATCATCCGGCGCCGGCTGTCGGCCACCCCACCAGGAAATACATCTCCGACGGGCTCGGCGGACTGGGTGAAGAAAGCCTCGGTGCCTCCAGGCTGCAGCGTACCGTCGGGCGCCCGCGTGGGCCCGGGCTGCGCTGGAAGAAAGGACTCATCGGCGTCCCCGCCGGGCTGGAACTCCTGGAACACCGGCTCCTGGCCCTGCGGTGGGACCGGCTCCTCGAACAGAGCGGCGATGCCGGGCGGCCCCATGACCGGCTTGGTCTCCTCGGAGATGAAGGTCTGCCGCTCGCCCGTCTGCCGCTCGCCCGTCTCCTGCTGCGGCGCCTGGCCCAGCTGATCTCCGAGCAGCCGCGGATCCACTATCGTGGGACCATCGTCCTGGAACTCCTCGGCTCCGCGGGGCACCGGCCGCCCGAACTCCAGCATGGTTGGCGTGCCGGATCGGGCGATCTGCAGGTCCCGGACATGCACCTCGCCCGGGACGATGGTGGGCGCGGACGGGTCAACCGGCCCACCCGGGCGGTCGGGATAGACCACCACCTCACCCGGTGTGGCCGGGGACTGTCCCGCCGCCGGCCGACGCTCGAACTCGCCCTGCAGGATGGTGTCGGCGTGATCGTCCATCTCCGCCTGGCTGGCCTCGCCCAGCATCGGCTCCGGCGTGAAGAGGGAGGACGGGGTCGCCGACCTGCCCGGCGGTGACGGGGCCGGCGCAATGACCACCTCGGGCGCCGCCATCTGTCTGCTCCGCCCGCCCACCCCGGCGGACCCCAGCTCCTCGTCGAGCTGAGCCAGCTGGGCGCTCTTGTCCGAGACACAGGTCGCCGCGTCGATGTCATCATCGTCGAACATCGGCAGGTCGTCCCGCAGCGCCGCCTGGGTCGCCTTGTCGTCGTCGTCGATCGGTGCTCTGCCCAGCGTAGGGGACGGCGCCAGCACGGGCGGTTTGCTGGGCAGCAGCGGCGCGCTGCTCATCGGCGGTCGGGGGCCGAGCGGCAGACCCGCCGGGGCGGATCGCGGCACCAGCCGCGAGGTCGGCACCGGCCGCGAGGGCGGTACCGTCACAGCCGGCCGCGAGGTCGGAGCCGGCCGTGAGGTCGGAGCCCGTCGCGAGGTGGGAGCCGGCCGCGTGGTCGGCACCGGTCTGGCCGCCGGAGGATGGGTCCCGGCCGCTTGAGCCGCCTGAGATCCCGGCCGCTTCGGCGTGCTGAGCACGGCCGCCCGCAGCGATGAGACGCCACTCGACCTCGGGCCCGGTTCGGGTGCCAGCTCCGGGGCCAGCTCGGCCGCCCCGAACCCCTGCAACGTGGCGCGCGCGGGCTTGCGGTGCGACACCGGCGGGGATGCAAGAGGGGGAAAAGAAGCGTCGGTGATGGTCGGCTGGGCCGCAACCGGTCCCTTGGGCGAGCCATCCGGGTTGAACGTGGCCTTCATCCACCGCGAGAGCTGCTTGGTGCTGAAGGTCATGCGATGGCTCTGGGCGAACCGCTCCAGCTCCTCGTGCATCTCCTCGGCGCGCTGGAACCGCCGCTCCC
>Ga0180009_10004636_pt1 | contig 15076 bp, 8 predicted proteins | sample OS_PC_MetaG_FD_123537 | JGI IMG/M metagenome (GOLD analysis project Ga0180009, IMG submission 123537) | Groundwater microbial communities from the Aspo Hard Rock Laboratory (HRL) deep subsurface site, Sweden - OS_PC_MetaG | ecosystem: Environmental > Aquatic > Deep subsurface > Groundwater...
ATTAACCTGCGGACCTGCCATTATATATAATTTTAAAATACCGAATTGGATACTGTATTTGGCTAGTGTTGATAGAGAGATGTAATCGAATGTAATGTCAGTTATCATCTACTGTCTTGTACCATCTGGAGACTCGGCAGTAGTAATAGGAATTTTCTCATAAATTCCTTTTCGCAGAAAACCTAATTCCAGCTCCGCTGTTAGCGGCTCGAAAAAGCCAATTTCTCCAAATATCTTAAAAGAGGTTCCTTCTTTTGAACCCCAAGTTAGTTTAATCGGAGCTTCATAATTCCAAATTTGCGTTGAAACGCCTGCCCCGATTTTAATTCCATAAGCAGAAAAAACTTGAGCCGAAAAATTATTTACCAATTGAATGAACAGAACAAAAAATAGTATTCTTTTCAACTTGCACTTCCTCAGAAAATTGTAAAATGATTTTTATTCAGCCAGCTTCTTTAATTCTTCCATTGTGAATAGGGGAATTAAATTCAATCCGGCATCATTCAAATTACCGAACGCTTTGGGGTCGCGCACGATTATACAAACAACATCGCTGACAATTGCACCGAGTTCCCTCAATTTATTTACGCTTTCAATTATTTGTCCGCCTGTTGTAACTACGTCTTCCACAACGCAAACTTTTTTCCCGGAAAAATCTATTCCTTCTGCAAGTTTGCGCGTTCCGTATTCCTTTGCTTTTTTTCGAACAAATATCGATGGCATTCCGGTTTCCAAAGAAATTGCAGAGGCTATGGGTATTCCGCCCATTTCTAATCCGCCAAGAATTTCGGAACCTTCAGGAATAATTTGTGAAATATGTGCAGCTATTTCCTTTAAAAGTTTAGGATCGGATTCCAATTTATACTTATCAAAATATTCATTCGATATTTGTCCGGAGCGCAGTAAAAATTCGCCGGTTACATGAGCGGTGTCGAAAATGCTTTTCCCAAGAGTAGCTTTGTTCATATTTTCCTCATAATTTTTAATACCCAAAACTATGAAATTATGTTCAAAATGTTCTTTCAATTTAGCGTTAGCATTAAGGCTATTTGTTTCCTTAATCAAAAAAAATGCGTTGAGAATTGTCAGGATATAGAAAATAAATTTTGTAATTAGTTCATTTTTACTTTTATTTGTGCCTCATTAAAAAAGAAACAGTGGTAATAATAGAATGATAAAAAATCTTGTTATAGTAGAATCACCCGCAAAAGCAAAGACGATTGAAGGATTCCTGGGAAAGGATTTTAAAGTCGCGTCAAGTTACGGACACATCCGGGATTTAGAAAAAAAGAACTTTGGCATTGATATAAAGAATAATTTTCAACCGAATTATATTGTTCCTGAAGAAAAAAAGCATGTTGTAAAAGAACTTAAAAAACTTGTTAAGGAATCCGAAGTTGTTTGGCTGGCAACTGACGAGGACCGGGAAGGGGAAGCGATTTCCTGGCATCTTAAAGAAGTATTGGGTCTTGAGAGTGATTTAACGAAAAGAATTGTATTCCACGAGATAACTAAAAGAGCAATTACAGAGGCAATTACAAATGCCCGCACAATCGATCAAAATCTTGTTGAAGCGCAGCAGGCAAGAAGAATTTTAGATAGACTTGTTGGTTTTGAATTATCTCCGATTCTCTGGAGAAAAATTAAACCATCCTTATCGGCGGGAAGAGTTCAATCAGTGGCTGTTCGGTTGGTAGTGGAAAGGGAAAGAGATATTGATGCTTTCACTGCAGAATCTCAATATCGAGTTGTTGGGGAGTTTATCGTCTCTGATGAAAACGGGAAAGAATCTAAACTTAAAGCCGAGCTTTCTAAAAAATTTAAAACAAAAAAAGAAGCAGAAGATTTTCTTAAAAAGTGTGGTGATGCAAATTTCACTATTACTAATTTAGAAAAGAAACTCGCATCCAAATCTCCTTCGGCGCCTTTTACAACTTCCACCCTACAGCAGGAAGCATCGCGTAAACTTGGTTTTTCTCTAGTTAGAACAATGCTGGTTGCTCAAAAACTTTATGAAGCCGGAAAAATTACGTATATGAGAACCGATTCCGTAAATCTTTCAGAGCAGGCTCTTCAGAATTCGTCAGATATAATTCAAGAAAATTTTGGGAAAGAATATCTGCACACAAGGCAGTATAAAACCAAGTCAGCATCTGCCCAGGAAGCGCACGAGGCAATACGCCCATCATATTTTGAAAATGCCAGCGTTGATGGGGGACGTGACGAAAAAGTTTTATACGAATTAATTTGGAAGCGTGCAATTGCTTCTCAAATGAGCGATGCTAAGTTGGAGCGAACTACAGCTAAAATCAGCATCTCTAATTCCACAGAACAATTTGTTGCCAAAGGCGAAGTAATTAAGTTCGATGGATTTTTGAAAGTTTATCTCGAATCATCCGATGATGAGAGCCGTGATAATGGCGTTGATGTAATACTTCCGCCGCTTCACGAAGGACAGAATTTAACATTTGAAAAAATTACTGCTACTGAACGATATTCGAGACCGCCGGCAAGATATACAGAAGCCAGTCTCGTAAAGAAACTTGAAGAACTTGGAATTGGAAGACCGTCAACTTACGCTCCCACAATAAGCACGATTCAAAAACGCGGTTACGTTCACAAAGACGAACGCGAAGGATTCGAGAGAAATTACACGCAACTAACTCTTTCCGAGAGTGGAAAAATTGTATCAAATGTTTTAACAGAAAGAACCGGCGCCGATAAAAATAAATTGGTTCCCGAAGATATCGCTATGCTTGTTAATGATTTTCTGCTGGAGAATTTCCCTAATATATTGGATTATCAATTTACTGCGGGAGTTGAAAAAGAACTTGATGATATTGCAGAAGGAAGATTGAACTGGACTAAAATGCTGGGTGAATTTTACCATCCGTTTCATGAAAAAGTTGAGCACACAATTGAAAACAGCGAAAGAGTTTCCGGAGAAAGAATTTTAGGAATAGAAGAAAAATCCGGAAAACAAGTATCTGTAAGAATGGCGCGCTTTGGACCGGTGGCTCAACTTACCAATACATCCAATCCTGAAGATAAACCGCAATATGCCGGTTTAAGAAAAACTCAAAAACTGGAATATATAACTCTGGAAGAAGCGTTGGATCTATTCAAACTTCCAAGAACGCTCGGAGAATTTGAGGATGCTGAAGTCGTTGCCGCTATCGGCAGATTCGGACCATACATTAGGCGTCAAAGTAAATTTTATTCTCTCGGCAAAGATTATGATCCATACACCGTTACACTTGATGAAGCAATTATAGTTATCGAAGAAAAGCGCGTAAAAGACGCCGAGAAAACCATAAAAATCTTCGAAGAAAATCCCGACTATCAAATTCTTAACGGCAGGTGGGGTCCCTATTTAAAAGCAGGCAAGAAGAACGTTAAACTTCCAAAGAATTGTGATTTTGATAAGATAACATTACAAGAATGCATAGAACTTGCAGAGAAAGCTCCGGTTAAAAAAGGTAGAGGCAGAAAATAATTGCAAGTTAATATTCATTTTATTTTTGAATGTAAGAATTATTTCCCAGCATAATTCATAGGATATCATGTTCAAAAGAATAATGCTTTTTGTTGTTTTGGCAATGCTCCTTATTCTCTTTTTAACCTATGAGAATTACAAGGAAATTGGGGCGGGTATTGCGTTTGTATTATTCGGAATGCTTCTGCTTGAGGATGGTTTCAAAACTTTTAGCGGCGGCGCTCTTTCAAAATTTTTGCAAAAAACTACAAGTACAATTCCAAGAAGTATCACTTTTGGAGTCGTTAGCACAACTCTGCTGCAATCCAGCGGCTTAATATCTGTTATAACTATTTCATTCATCAGCGCAGGTTTAATTGAATTAACTTCCGGCATTGGAATTATTTTTGGCTCAAATCTTGGAACAACAACGGGCGCGTGGTTAATTTCAATATTCGGACTCAAGGTTGACATTGCTTCTTTTGCATTGCCTATGGTAGTTTTTGGAGTAATTCTCATGCTTCAAAAAAATAGAAAGATGAAAGGAACTGGATTTGTAATTACAGGTATTGGATTTCTTTTTCTTGGAATTCATTACATGAAAGAAGGATTTGAAGCATTTCAGGGCAATATCGACCTTAAAGACTACTCGGTTGGCGGGATTTGGGGAATATTTATTTATGCGGGTATCGGCATGATTGCGACTGTAATTATGCAATCATCCCATGCAACACTTGCAATTATTTTAACCGCGCTTTCTACGGGTCAAATCCATTATATTGATTCGCTTTCCATTGCGATTGGAGCAAATATCGGCTCTACCATAACTGCAATGCTCGCCGCAACAAGTTCCAATGCAGCAGGTAAGAGACTTGCCGGAGCGCATTTTATTTTTAACTTTTTGACCGCATTAATTGCTATAATTTTTGTCGGTCAATTTAAGTGGGCAGTTGATGCTATTGCCGGATTCATGCGAATTGCGAATGATGATTATACGTTAAAACTTTCGCTATTTCATACTCTGTTTAATGCAGTCGGAATTATATTAATGCTGCCATTTATCGGTGTTATGGTTAAAGGATTAATGCGGCTAATTAAGGACAAGCAACTAGACATCTCAAAACCCAAATTCCTAACCGATTCAGAAATTCATTATCCAGAATCTGCTATACAAGCGCTTTTAAAAGAAACGCGGCATCTTTTTGAAAATTCGTTTGAAATAATTTCTCACGGAATTAACCTGCACAGAACGGATATTGTTTCGGAAGTGAAGTTGAAAGAAGTTATTGTTAGGTCTAACGCTGACATGGAATTGAATATCGATGACATCTATTATCGCAAAATTAAAGTTTTGTACAGTAATATTATTGAGTACGCTACGAATATCCAGTCGAATAATTTATCGGAAAACGATACGAGGATGATTCACCAGATTAAAGTCGCAAACAGAAACATAGTGGAAATTGTAAAAACAATAAAAATATTGCAGCCGAATTTTACAAAATTTATGAATTCCGAAAATACAAGCATTCAAAAAGAATATAATATTCTTCGCAGGAGAATTGCCAAAGTTATTCGGGAAATCTATCGGATTCAATCTGCCCAAGATTTGAATTTTCAACATGAGAAATTAATTGAGCAAAAGAGGAAAGCAAATCTTCATGATGTGTTAATCAACGGCTCTTTGGATAAATTAATTCGTGAACAACTTATTACGACAGAAATGGCTACTTCGTTAATGAATGATAGTTCTCTAGTTGCCATTGTTTGTGAAAAAATGATAATAATATCTGAGCTGTTGTACTTCTATACCGATCTTATTGTTTTTCATGTAAAAAATAGCGACTCGAATTAATAATAATTGTTGATTTGTTGAAGAGTAATCAATAATTTAATTCGTGAATTGGGAAGAAATTAATTTATCCATTCTATTTAGAGTAGACTATGATTAAAAAGATTATTCTTTTCGTTGCGATCACAGCTCTTTTAATTCTATTTCTTTATAGCGAAAACCTAAAAGAAATAGCTGCCGGAGTTGCAATTTTATTGTTCGGAATGCTTTTCCTCGAAGACGGATTTAAAGCCTTCAGCGGCGGACCTCTCCAGCGCTTGCTGAAAAAAACTACAGATACACTTTCAAAAAGTTTAACATTCGGAATAATAAGCACATCTCTTCTTCAATCCAGTTCGCTTGTCTCAGTTATCACTATTTCTTTTATGAGCGCGGGATTAATTGAATTAACTTCCGGCATTGGAATTATATTCGGCGCTAATCTTGGAACAACTACAGGGGCATGGCTGATTTCAGTTTTTGGATTGAAAGTTAAAATTTCTTCTTTTGCTTTGCCGTTAATTGTGTTCGGAGTAATATTCATTCTTCAGAGCAATAAAAAATTAAAGGGAGTGGGCTACTGTTTAGCGGGTATTGGATTTTTATTCCTCGGAATTCATTACATGAAGGAAGGGTTCGAAGCGTTTCAAGGCTCCATCGATTTGAAGGAGTATTCTATCGGCGGCTTTTGGGGCTTAATTATTTACACTTTCATCGGAATTGCGGCGACGGTTATAATGCAGTCATCGCACGCAACGCTTGCTATTATATTAACTGCGCTTTCTACCGGGCAAATAAATTATGTTGATGCACTTTCGCTTGCAATCGGAGCAAATATTGGAACAACAATAACAGCGTTAGTCGGCGCGATGAGTTCAAATATTTCTGGTAAAAGGCTCGCCGGCGCACATTTAATTTTTAACCTTGTAACCGGTATCGTTGCCATTGTATTAATTAACCAATTTAAATGGATAGTGGATATACTCGCAGATTCGTTTGGAATTGCTCAAACAGATTACACTCTCAAACTCTCAATATTCCACACTATATTTAATTTGGTTGGTGTGTTCATCATGATTCCATTCATCCATCGGCTAGAAATTTTCCTTTTGAGAGTTTACAAAGAGAAAAAGGCGGATATTTCTCAGCCCAGATATTTAACTGATGCAGCAATTACTTATCCAGATTCTGCAATACCAGCCTTGCTGAAGGAAACGCGTCATTTGTTCGAGAACTCTTTTGAAATTATTTCACACGGAATTAATCTTCACAGACGTGATATTATTTCAGAAGAAAAATTGAAGGCTATTGTTCCTTTTTCGGTGAAGGATTTGGAAATTGATATCGACGAAATTTATTTTAGAAAAATTAAAATTCTTTACAGTAAGATCGTGGAGTTCGCAACAAGCGTACAGGCAAACAATCTTTCCGAAGAAAACATAAAACTTATTCATCATATTAAGGTTGCCAACAGATACATCGTGGAAATTATAAAAGGAATAAAGATTCTCCAGCCGAATATCACAAAGTTCATGGTTTCTGAAAATCCATATATCCGAGATGAGTATCACATTTTAAGGAGGAGGATCGCAAAGGTTATTCGCGAAATCTATAAAGCTCAAAGCGCAGAGGATATTGAGTTTCAGCATGAACAGCTTTTAATTCAAAAGCGCAAAGCGAACTTGCACGATGTTCTAGTGAACGGAACTTTAGATAGACTTATTAGAGAGAGACTTATCACTACAGAAATGGCTACATCTTTAATGAATGACAGTTCCTTAATTGCAACGATTTGCGAGAAGATGATTATTATTTCCGAATTGCTTTATTTCCATACGGATAATATTGTTTTTCACGAAAGAATTACCGTAACCGAAACGCCCAATGTTGCCTAAACTTTAATTAAGGGCAGAGGCATCCTGCAACTGATTCTGTAGATTGATAATCTTTTTTTTGCTTTGCTGCCTCACGGAGATGAATTACTCAATCTATGAGATTGCTTTTTATTGCATATCTAGCAATATCCATGTTATTCTTCATCTGCATTTTTTCTAGTATTCTTGCTCGGTAGGTATTAACTGTATTTACACTTAGTGAAAGCGCATCTGCAATTTCCTTAATTGATTTACCTAAGGCAATTTTCTGCATTACTTCAAACTCCCGGTTAGAAAGAGTTTCGTGCAGCACGGAATGCGTTGGCTCGGCTATTTCAAAAGCAAGTTTTTCCGCTAAACTTGGCGTTATATATTTCCTTCCGGAATGAATTGTTCTAAGCGCTTCAATTAATTTATCTGCATCTTCTTCTTTGGATAGATAACCGGATGCGCCTGCTTTCAACGCCCGGATTGCATATCTTTCTTCGGGGTGCATGCTGTAAATTAGAACCGGTAAGTTTGGTTTTAGTCGTTTTACTTCGGGCAAAATATCGATTCCGCTTCTTCCCGGCAAACCTATGTCGAGTAGAAGAATATCAAAATCCTCATTCATGATCTTTTCGATTGCTTCTGCAGAGTTTTCTGCCTCAACAGTCACGCTAAAATCAATTTCGCTGCCGAGGAATTTTTTAACTCCTTCCCTAAAAATGGGATGGTCATCAGCAATCATTATTCTTATCATTAGTCAACCCGTAAAAATTACTTAATCCAGCACATCCGAAGTTACAAAATCAATAATCTATTATCACCACAAAAGATTCGAAAAATCAAAAGTAGAACTAAAATATGCAATTATATTTTCGTATCTTATTTTTCGAAAACTACCGATTCAAAGTGCAACATAAAAAATAGTTATTTTTGATTATGACCATTAGCTGGCAAAAGAAATTATATTTTATTGTCATCCTTGTTGCTGTAATTCCATCGGCAATTATTACAACCAACATTCTTGATATTATTCAAGATGAACTCACAAGTAATACCAATAGTGAGCTTCGTTTATCTGCTGAAAGAATCGCCGGTGATATAAATAATTTTTACAAGAGTAACCTTGTTTCAAATTTAGTAATTCTTCAGCGGGTGTTAGAGAATCAGAATTTAGGTTCGCATGAAAAAGTTAATTTGCTTGTAGCGCAGCTCGAAATCATCGAAAATTTCATTTCATTCCAAGTGTTAATAAAAGATAAAAATGATAATTGGAATTCAGTTCTTGAAGCGAATAAAAAATTAAACGTCAACGCCGATCAGTATGATAATATTTTCACTTTTTCGAAAGAAGAGATTAATCAACTCCAGAATGAAGGGGAAGTACTTTCAAAACCAAAATACTTTGAAGATGCCGATATTTGGATTTCGTCTCTCATACTTCCATTGAATCTTCCCGCAGCGCCTACGGCATATCTCGGAGTAAAATTTCACATAAATTCATTAGTTGAAAAAATAGAAAAATCTCCTTCGAGCCAATCTTCGAAAATTTACATTGTCGATAAATCGGGAAATCCAATTTTTAATTCTAATGCAGAGGATGTTTCTAATCTGGAAATAATTAAAGAAGCGACGAATAATCTTAAACACGATATACGCGTAAACAAAGTAATGAAGTATGCTGATAATACGGGGGATGAATTCATTGGGTGTTATGCATATCCGGAAAATTTAGACTGGGTTGTTGTTTCTATTATTGAGGAAGAATCTGCTTATATAGCGGTTTATAAAATAACATCAACCGTTGTCATGTGGATTTTATTCGGATTAATAATTGCCGTTTTAGGCGGAGTATTGTTTTCGCGGAATTTAGGAAAACCGATTAAGCAGATGGCAGCAGCTTCCAAGCAGATTTCTTCCGGAAATTTTGACGTTAAAATTGATTATAGATCGAAAGATTCTATTGGACTTTTGAAAACTTCATTGCTCGATATGAGTGCGAAATTGAAATCGAATATCGAAAAAATAACACAGCAAAACTTAGAACTTGATAATTACAGCAAAAGTTTGGAGAAGCGCGTTGAACAGCGGACGGAAGAACTTCACAAATCCAATGAAGATTTGAAAGACGCTTACATGAGAGTTTTAGACCTGAATAATGAAAAAAATGAATTCTTGAGTATTGCAGCTCATGACTTAAAAAACCCAATAGGCACGGTAAAAGGTTACGCAGAATTCATACTAGATAAAAACGATTTGAAAGAAGAAGAGATTAGAGAGTATTCCAACATTATTATTCAAACTTCGGAAAGAATGCTGAATATTATCAGCGGGCTTTTGGATATTAATGAAATAGAAGACGGCGGAAGAATTTTTGAATTAGAAGAAATTAATTTAGCGAGCATAGTCATCAATGTTTTGGAGATTAATGCTGGCAATGCTTCACAGAAAAATATTCTCATAAGCTTTGAGAATGATAACAATACTTATAATGTTTATTGTGATATTTCGGCTACAGAACAGATAATTGACAACATAATTTCGAACGCAATAAAATTTTCAGGAAATGGGAAAAACATTTTTATTTCAATAAGCGCAAATAATGCAAATATTATAATATCAATAAAAGATGAAGGTCCAGGTTTCACAGAGAAGGATAGAGAAAATCTTTACAGAAAATTTGCTAAATTGTCAGCGCGTCCTACAGCAGGCGAAAATTCAACAGGCTTGGGATTATCAATTGTAAAAAAACTCGCTGATCTAATGAACGTTGAAATTGAGTGCATAAGTGAGCACGGTATTGGCACTGAATTTAAATTGTATTTTCCCATTGACGCAGAAGTTCAAAAGAAATAATTACATGAAGAAAATAAATATGATTAGTTATGTAAAAAAAATAATTGTTCTGTTACTCTTTTTCGTTTGCAATTCTATATATTCTCAAGCGAAAGATGTTATAGAAATATTAGTGCAAAAGAACGAAAACGCCAGAGACATTGCTCAAAAATATTTTGATGAACCGGATTTATGGCAAGTAGTTCTTAAGGAAAATAATTTGGATTCGCCTTCTAAAATAGTTAAGGGACTTAAACTAAAATTGCCTTCGGGTAAAATCAAACAAACCGCTCAAAAAATGCGGGAATCTCTGGATAATATTTCTTCGGCAACTAATCAAGGCGCTAAACTTTTTGCAAAAGATTTAATTTCTAAATCGTTAGATAATTATAATAAAGGAGTTAATTCCCGGCAAGAAGGTGAGTGGAGTAGGAGCATACAGTTTTTTGAATCTTCCATAAAAGCTTCCAAAGAAGCAGAAGTTCTAGCTAAAAAAAATAGAGAAGCAGTTTCTGAGGCGATTGTTTCTTTTAAAAAAGGAAATGTTGAGAGCAGAACTCCAAAAGATAGATTATGGAAGGATGCAGAAATTAATTCTAAATTGATAGAAGAAGATATGGCGAGAACTCTTTCTGATTCTTACGCAGAAATTTCGTTTGCAGATAAGAGTAAGATACGTTTGAATGAGAATTCGCAGGCAGTGATTAAAAAATCGCGCGTTGATCTCTTGAAAAATAAAAAAGAGACACAAGTAACGTTAGTTAAAGGCGATGCATTCGCCTTACTGATGAAAAATCCGAAAAAGAAATTTGATTTGGAAACTGCAGGTATCAGCACCAAAGTCAATTCAAAATTTTTCTGGGTCAGCAAGAATGAGGAATCCACAAAAATTGCCAACTATGATGGCGAAATTGAAATTCAGGCTAAAGATTCAATGGTTGTCGTGAAGCAAAATCAAGGATCAATTGTGCCTAAAGGCGGTGTGCCTTCACAACCAATTGACTTGCTTCCGCAGCCAAAACTATCTGCTCCGGATAACAATCAAGTCCTTTTTGCGGGTGCAATTAAATTCGAGTGGGGAACGGTTGAAGATGCGCTAGGATACTGGTTTATACTTGCAGAGGATAAAGATTTTACCAAGCTGGTTAGACAGGAAAGGAATAACAAAACTAACGCTATTAGTTCAACTGGATTATCTGCAGGCGCTTATTATTGGAAAGTTTCCGGCATTGATAAATTTGGTCTGCCCGGACAAGGCAGCGAAGTTAATTTATTCGTTATGAAGTATGATGAGTATCAACCTTACTTGAGCATAACCGAACCACGGAGTTCTGCGGTTACAAAGGACGAAACGATTTTGGTTTCCGGTATTACAGAAGTAAATGTAATCTTAACCATTAATGAAGAGAAAATAGAAGTTTCGGACAGCGGAAAATTTTCAGCTTCAGTTAAGTTAAGTGATGGAGTTAGCAGCATTTTAATAAAAGTGACGGATCAAGCCGGTAATGAAACACAAATAATTAGGGACGTAGTTTATGAATCGAGCCCTGATTTTGAAATTCAATATTCGGATGAGTGTTTGCAAATAGAAAAAAATCATTTTATAACATCTTCTAAGTTGTATTCATTAATGGGAAGAACCAGAGCGTATTCCACTGTTCTTCTGAATAGTATTTCTAATTCAACAGTTTATAGGGCGTACGCAGATTCATCGGGGTATTTTACGTTTAATATGCTGGAGATACTCGAGAAAGAAAGTTTTAATATCAAGGCGGTTTCTCCGGCTAAATATGAATTCGGCGAGAATATTGTTATTGAATATGATGGAACTCCGCCTGTTATTGTGCTGGATGCGGAAATCCCGAAAGTATCATCTTCTCAATCCGTTCTTATTCGCGGTAAGGTTTCGGGCGCTGAAAACGCAAACATTAATTCTGAAGAAATTAAACTAACTGAAAACAAATTTTCCAAAGAAATCAAACTGCATGCGGGCAGTAATCATATTATAATTACAGCAGAAGATGTTGCTGGTAATATCTCCAAATTAGAGAGGGAAGTAATTTTTGATAATTCGCCGCCAGCGCTGATTGATTACAAAATCAGTAAGAAAAAGATTTCCGCAGGCAGTGAGATTTGTATTGAAATTAATTTCCAGGATGATTCTCAAGTTAAAAAAGTTGCAAAAGTTGTTTATTCAGCGGATTCAAAAAAGAATACAATTTTTGCCCAGCTTCAAACGGGAAAAATGGTTTATTCGGGCTGCGGATTTGTGCCGATTGCAAATCCGGAGATAAAAATTAATTCTATAACACTGGAAGATTATAACAATAACTCAAAAGAATATTTATTTAAATAATGGTTGTGAATAATAAAATAAGAGATTTGAACGGAGTAAAAATGAAGCATATAATTACTTTATTAATTTTATTGACGTTAAATACAGCAAACATCCTTGCCCAGGATAATCTGTACTTAATTAATTATGGTAAGGGCGCTGAACTTAAAGAAGGCGACGACGATTTTTCTCAATCCGTTTATTTTAAGATACCTTTCAATAAAACTGAGAAGCTATATTTTTGGCTCTTCGATGCAGATTGCGGAGGTGAATTAGATCATAAATCGGGTGCGGTTTTTAATACCGAAACAAAGTTTACACTTGCGGGCGGCAAAGGAATTGTGAATAAAAATATTTTTGAAGAGTCTTTCCCGGTTGACAGCTTGATCATTTTCTCCGCTGCAATAAAGGATGAAATTGAATACGACAACTCGTGGATAAATTTGGCTGAATTAAATCCTCGTTTCGGTTTTAATGACGGCGGCTATTCTGTTTTCAAATTTATTGTTGAAGGAAAATCCGGCGATGATGGCAATATTTTTGACGTAAAAGTAACAAAGGATTCATTGGGTCTTAATTCGGAGGAGGATGTTAGTATTTATTCCTATTCACCAACAATTCATTTAAGCGGAATAACCGCGCTCGGTGTTGCAAAGTTTTTAATTCCCGATGGAACTGAATCAATCAACATTTTGAACTACGATATGGACGGCGCTGAATATCATTTTGAATCGGCTTTCAGATCGAACGTTCCACTAACATCTTCCGCTGAAGGGAAGTGGGAAACAGACGTAATTCAAGTAAACAAATTGGAAGTCTCACGTTTTGCCTCAGTAAATTTTGGACAAGTGGGCAGCGCAGCTAACGATGTAACTTTTAGAATTACCGATAAATATTACAATTCTTTGCCCATTTTATTGCCTCCATACTTGAGGAAAAATAATAACCGGCCTGTCGTTAAAATTAATATTTCAAATTTGCCTGACTGTTTTTCATACAAATTCGATGCATCTGAAACCAGTGACCCGGACAATAACAAACTAAGTTTCCACTGGCAGTTAAGCGATGGCAAATCTGAAAACGCATCAACGTTTACACATACTTTTAAAGAAAAGAAAATGTATACGGGTCAATTAATTGTTACCGATAATTCAGGCGAGGTAAATAATTCCAGCGTAATGGAATTTTCTGTGAAGGTGAATGAAAAGCCTCAGGCAATTGCTACAGCTAGAACTTCAGCCTCACCAAATGAGGTTATAACTTTTGATGCAGCGCGTTCAAGAGATTTGGACGGCAGCATTAAAACTTACAATTGGGATATGGGAGACGGTAATAAATTTGACCAAGCAGTTATTAAGCATAAATATTCTCGGCCCGGGAAATATTTAGCAGTTTTAACTTTGTGGGACGATTCCAAATCGAATTGCAATTTTGACACAGATACTTTGAACGTATGGATAAACTCTGCGCCCATTGCCAATGCGGGTGAATATAAAAAAGGTGCAATTGATGAAGTTCTATCCTTTGATGCAGGTTTGAGTACAGATGCTGATGGAAAGATCCAAAATTATGTCTGGAATTTTGATGGAATTTTGAAGTCGGGCAAAGTTGTAAATCACTCCTACAAATCGCCGGGTAAATATAAGGCTTTACTCACAGTAAGTGATGATGCAAATGTTTCCAATAGCAGCTCCACTAGCGAAGTTGAAATTCTAATCAACGAAAAACCAATTGCTGTCGCTGGAAAAGACGTTAGTCTTGCTTCAGGAGAAAAGTATAAATTCGATGCATCGGGCTCAAAAGATTACGATGGACAAATCTCAGAATATTTTTGGAAATTCGGCGATGGTTCAGACGGAAGAGGAATTATTGTTGAGCATGAATACACAAATCCAGGTAAGTATACTGTTGAACTAAAAATTGCTGATGATTCCAAAACAAGTAACTCGGAGAACTATGCCTATTTAACAGTTACGGTAAATGCACAACCAAAAGCTGTGGCGGGTGAGGATGTTCATATCACTCTTGGCGAAGTAAAGTTTGACGCATCAAAATCTACCGACGTAGACGGTGAGATTAAAGAATATAAATGGAATTTTGGAGACGGCACATTTTCTACTAATATGACTACAAATCACATTTACAATAGACCTGGTGTTTACACAGTTTCGTTGATTGTGGTGGATGATTCGCAAACAAAAAATAATACGGCAAATGATGAACTGATTGTCACTGTAAATAATCCTCCTTTTGCAGATGCAGGACCGGACGTTCTTTCTGCAAATGATGTAAAAATAATGTTCGATGCTTCAAATTCTTTTGACTCAGACGGTGAAATTATTTCTTATTACTGGGATTTTGGCGATGGTTCATCTGCAGATGAAAAAATTGTAAATCACGTCTATTCAATTCCAGGTGTTTACGCTGTTAAACTAACTGTTAAGGACAACACAAATCAAGAATTTGCTTTTGGAAGCGATGAAACTATTGTAACAATAAATGCGCGTCCAACGGCAAAAGTTGGAAAGGAAATTGTTGCCTCTCCCAACCAAGTTGTTAAACTAGACGCTTCTGCTTCTTTCGATCCCGACGGATCAGATCTCAGTTACGAGTGGAAATTCAGCGATTCGGAAATGATTTACCGGCAAAAAATTGTTGAACGGAATTTTGTAAATCCGGGAATATATACCGCAGAACTTACTGTAAATGATCAAAGCAATGCAGCCAATTCAACTGCAAAG
>Ga0180009_10004637_pt1 | contig 15075 bp, 12 predicted proteins | sample OS_PC_MetaG_FD_123537 | JGI IMG/M metagenome (GOLD analysis project Ga0180009, IMG submission 123537) | Groundwater microbial communities from the Aspo Hard Rock Laboratory (HRL) deep subsurface site, Sweden - OS_PC_MetaG | ecosystem: Environmental > Aquatic > Deep subsurface > Groundwater...
CCCATACAACTCTTCTTTCGCGGAAACCCTGCTCTCACCCGATATACCAATACAGATACCTTGTCAGCCAGCTCAAATGCCCTAAAAGCCTTCCACCTTCAGTCTATCCACCTGGGCAGTTACAAACCTCTTTTAACAATGTTTCTATTCCAGATGAGAATGAGTGTCGATCAATCTGATCATGAATCAATCTCTCCTCATCTTGATTCTTCCTTACACATATCATATTATGTCTCAATGAGTGAGCGATACCAAATATTTTTCAAAACCTGCCGCCTGTGCCCACGGGATTGCGGAATCAATCGACTGCAGGAAAATAAGGCCTCCCATTCCGGATTTTGCAGGGAAAGCCGGCATCTTCGAGTGGCTCATGTGGGAGTCCATTTCGGTGAGGAACCACCCATAACCGGGTGGAATGGTTCCGGAACCATATTTTTTACCGGATGTTCTCTCAGATGCTCGTTCTGTCAGAATTTCCAGATCTCAATGGATGGCCTGGGAAAAACCATGGATGTGGATGAGCTGTTTGAAAGAGTGAAAGAGATGATTGAGTTGAAACGAGTCCACAACATCAATCTTGTGACTCCAGATCACTTTTTCCCCCATACATTCCACCTGGTGTCCATACTCCGCAGAAGGGGATATGACCTTCCTGTGGTCTATAATCTTTCCGGCTACCAATCCAGGGACATATTGAAGATGGTAAATCATTACGCGGATATCTATCTACCCGATTACAAATATTCTGATCCCACCCTTTCAGCAGTATTTGCAAGGTGCAAAGACTATCCAAATGTCGCCCTTGAGGCCATTGCACAGATGGTCAAGCAAAAAGGATTCCTTGACTCATCCAAAACCAATTCTATATTGGCGAAAAAAGGGGTCCTGGTCAGACATCTGATACTGCCGGGCAAGATTGATAACTCTCTAAATGCATTGACCACCCTTTTTCTGGAGTTTGGGGCCAAATTGCCCCTCAGTCTCATGTCCCAGTACCAGCCAGTCCTCCCTCAAGAGGATAGGGAGCTAAATCGCCCCATCACCGAGGAGGAGTTTCAGAGGGTCTATTCACATGCCATGGATCTGGGTTTTGAAGAATTATATATTCAATTTCCTGAAAATAAAGTCTCTAATCCCCCAAATCCCTCCGCATTTTTACCCGACTTTCGGCAAAAAGAGCCTTTTTCATGTAATTTTCCCCCTGTTGACATGGGGAATTGGTATTGTTAAAAGATGACCATTCGGTTATTAAGATATTATCAATTTGAATGGTTTCAACAGGTTTTGGGGAACAATCACGTATTTCTCTTCTTGAGGCCGTCTATCACGTGACTGGTGAAATGAAAATAGCTTACCTTGATTGCTTTTCAGGTATCAGCGGGGATATGTTTTTGGGGGCCCTTATTGATGCCGGTCTGCAATTTGAAGTGCTGAAGAAGGTACTCGGTACTCTTCCCCTCGATGGATATCACCTTGAGATAAATCGGGAGAAGAGAAATGGTCTCTTTGGAACCCGATTCGTGGTAAAGCTGGAAAAGAGAGAGCAAGGAGATAGAGGACTGAGAGAGATCAAAAAGATCATACGTGAAGGGGACTTGAGCAAAAGTGTAAAGGATAAGAGTATCGAGATATTTGAATCCATCGGCCGTGAGGAGGGAAAAATCCACAATCATTCCCTGGATCAGGTCCATTTCCATGAGGTGGGAGCCATCGATTCCATCATAGATATTGTGGGGACCGTATTTGGTATAGAATTCCTAGGCATTACCTCTATCTCCGCCTCTTCACTTCCCCTCGGATCCGGGTTCGTAGAAACAAGACATGGCAGGATTCCCATTCCTTCTCCTGCTACTATAGCTCTCTTAAAAGGTATTCCGGTTTACGATTCAGGTCTCAAGTATGAGTTGGTAACTCCGACGGGGGCTGCCCTGGTAAAAGGACTTGCCGATTCCTTTGGGTCCATGCCCTCCATGATGGTGGATAGGGTGGGTTACGGGGTGGGCAGCCGGGATCTGCCTGACAGGCCCAATCTACTTCGCATCATAATGGGCAGAGAACAGACCCAACAACAGGTGGAGACCGTGATCATGCTGGAAGCTAATCTTGACGATACTCATCCCGAATGGCTGGGCTTTCTGATGGATCGATTATTCCAGGCCGATGCATTGGATGTTGTTTTTTCCCCCATTCAGATGAAGAAAAACCGTCCTGGTACCCAGATACAGGTTATGGGAAGGCCGGAGCAGATGGATAGCCTTATGAATATCCTTTTTAGGGAGAGCACAACCCTGGGAATCCGGTTTAGATACACCCAGAGAAAGATACTCAAAAGGTCTCAGATTGAGATTGAGAGTCCCTGGGGAAAGATGTGGGTGAAAAAGATTACGAACCCGGATGGCTCCTCTTTTTTGAAGCCTGAATATGAGGTCTGCCGAAAGATTGCCGAGGAAAAAAGTATCCCGTTAAAGGAAATATATTTCTGGATCATGTCCCTGAACAGAAACTTGACATAAATTTTAAGATATTAGCTTATGTAGACGGCTAGTGCCTGCTTGATGTCTGAACCTCGATCTGATAACTTGACCCTAAAGGAGTCGTTCGAAAGAGCTGATTTTATCAATAAAAATGCTCTTATCTTATCATCCTGGTTCGGTACTGGTCTGTTTCCGAAAGTGCCTGGAACAGCCGGTACGCTGGCCGCTATACCCATGGCCCTTGTCATGAACCATCTCGGTCCATTTTTTGGGGCCATATTTCTCGTAATCTTTATCCTTGCAGCTGTCTGGTCATCAGGTATTACCGAAAGACTCATGGGACAAGATGACCCCAAGGAGGTGGTTATTGATGAAGTAGCCGGTTTTCTTTTAACCATCTATCTATTACCCCTTTCATGGCTCAGTATAGCTTTGGGATTTATAATGTTCCGTTTTTTCGATATACTGAAACCCTTTCCAATAAGAAGATTAGAAAGGATAGGAGGAGGGACAGGGATAGTCATAGATGACCTTGTGGCCGGAGTCTATGCGAGCCTGAGTATAAATATCCTTTTCCTTTTTTTGTAACTATTTAGCATTTTTCAAATATTTCGGGGCCAGCAGTCTCTTTATCTTCTTTTTTATCCTCGAGCCCCACTGAACCATACAGGTTTTCAAAGCTAAAAAATGTATGGAGAGATCATAACCATTGGCAATGAGCTTATTTCCGGCAGAATCCTTGATTCAAACGCTTGGTATGCCGCAGGGAGACTTACGGCATCCGGACTGAGTGTAACAAGGATTACCACTGTTGGAGATGATCCTAATAGGTTGTCGGAAGCATTAAAGAGCTCCCTTAAGGAGTCAAAGTTCGTTATAGTGACAGGCGGTCTTGGTTCCACCGAAGATGACATGACCAATGAGATAGTAGCCAGTGCCTTGAACCTGCCTCTAAACCGTGACAGGGAGATGTTTCAGCAGATCGAGAGTTATGTTGAGACAAGGGGCATTGAAATGACCGCTTCCCTCGAAAAGATGGCATGGATGCCGAAAGGTTCAAAGACCCTTAATTGCAAGGGGGCTACCTGTGGCTTTTATCTGACGGTAGATCATGTGGGTCTCTATTTTCTACCTGGTGTTACAGATCAGATGCGGTATCTTTTGGACAAATTTGTCCTTCCTGATATCTTAAGGCAGTACAAGACACTTCCTGTCCTGAGACAGAGGATTTTAAAACTTTATGGACTGATTGAACCGGGCATTGCCGAAACATTAAAAAACTTCTCAGGGAGAACGGAGGATCTGATCTTGGGCTTCTATCCACACTTTCCTGAAAATCATATTACCATCACCCTGCGTGGTCATGACGAGCCAACCGTCCTTAGTGATCTGGACAGGGTGGAGAAAGAGATTCGAAATCTTGTGGGATCTTATATTTTTGCCACAGGAAACCAGAGTATGGAAAGTGTAGTCGGTGATATGCTCACGGAGAGGAGGCTTACCATATCGGTTGCAGAATCGTGTACAGGCGGTCTTATCGGAAACCTGCTGACAAATGTTTCCGGAAGTTCCAACTATTTTCTGGAAGGTCTTGTGGTATATAGTAACCAATCCAAGGTGGATCGACTCAACGTCTCTCCAAAGACCATTGAAAGATATGGGGCTGTGAGTGATCAGACCGTTCGGGAGATGGCCAAAGGTGTGAAAAAATCTTTAAATACGGATATAGGTCTTGCCGTAACAGGCATTGCAGGACCTGATGGTGGTAGCAAAGAGAAGCCGGTGGGGACAGTTTTTATAGGGATGACCGCCGGCAATGAGATCTTTTCAAGGAGATACCTCTTCTGGGGCACCAGGGAACAGGTCAAACTAAATACCGCAATCATGGCCCTTGACTGGGTTAGAAGGTACCTCAATGGCGATCCGTTCCTTCCTGGCATTTGATCTGCCTCCAGAGATTAGAAGAACCATAGCTCGTGTGTCTGGGGACCTCAGGAAATCTTCCCTTGACGTGAGATGGGTGAAAGTAGAGAACATCCATCTTACTGTGGTGTTTATGGGAAATATTAAAACGGAAGATATTACAGCCATTGGTGATGGGGTTCAGGAAGTCTGCTTGAATTCCGGTCCTTTTGATATATCATTGAAGGGATTGGGATCTTTTCCCAACCCACGAAATCCGAGGGTCTTATGGATCGGTCTTGATGGGGATCTGGAAAGAATGTCTCATTTCAGGGATGCCCTTCAGAAACAGCTCAAACCGTTTGGGATCAAAGAGGAGAAAAGGAAATTTAAACCTCACCTTACTCTCGGGAGATTCTGGAAGCACAAGAGAGGTGATTCTCAACTGGATGAACTGATATTGAGATATCATGATCTCGAAGATCCTGTTTTTTCTCTCAATGAACTAAGTATGTTCAGAAGTGATCTCAAACCGGGGGGAGCAGAGTACACGAAACTGGAATTATGGCCCTTGTCGGGGAAGAAATGAATTGATAATTGAATATTGACGATTGAATATTACATATTCCCAATTGACGAATGATAAATATTCAATTTTAAATTTTAAATTAAAAGGGAGGGTAAAAGGCATGGCAGACCTTATGGATAAGGAGAGAGCTGTTCAACAGGCCATTTCACAGATTGAGAGGCAGTTTGGTCGGGGATCCATCATGAAGATGGATAAAGACAGAGTGATGGATATACCCGCCATCTCCACCGGTTCTCTTGCTCTGGATCTGGCCCTGGGTGTGGGTGGGGTGCCCAGGGGAAGGGTAGTGGAGATATATGGTCCTGAATCATCAGGAAAAACAACCCTCGCCCTTCATATAGCCGCTGAGGCCCAGGTCCAGGATGGCATGGTGGCCTTTATAGACGCTGAGCATGCCCTTGACGTGGGATATGCCAGGAGACTGGGGTTAGATGTGGACAGCCTTCTGGTCTCCCAGCCTGATACGGGTGAACAAGCCCTGGATATTGCGGAGATACTGGTCAGAAGTGGGGCCATCGATGTACTGATCATCGATTCGGTGGCAGCTCTTGTACCCAGGGCTGAGATCGAGGGCGAAATGGGAGATCAGCATCTTGGTCTGCAGGCAAGACTTATGTCCCAGGCATTGAGAAAACTGACCGGCGCAATCAGTAAATCCTTAACATGCGTCATATTTATCAACCAGATACGGATGAAGATCGGCGTCATGTTCGGGAGTCCCGAGACAACCACGGGAGGAAATGCCCTTAAATTTTATGCTACTCAGCGGTTAGATATTCGCCGAATAGGAGCCATCAAGGAAGGTGCTCAGATTGTGGGCAACAGAACGAAGGTTAAAGTTGTCAAGAATAAGATAGCCCCTCCATTCAAGGAAGCTGAGTTTGACATTATTTACGGACATGGCATCTCGAAAGAGGGGGATATCATCGATTTGGGAGCATCACTTGGGATCATTGAAAAGAGCGGCTCCTGGTATTCCTTTGCGGAGGAGAGGATAGGACAGGGAAGAGAAAATGTAAAAAAGTTTTTAACAGAAAATGAAGATATCAGAAAACAGATCTCGGACCTCGTGAAAGAGAAGACAGGCCTAAAAAAAGTGGGGAGAGAAACGAACCATCAACAGAAAGAAGAATCCGATAATTAACGTCTCGGAAATTATACAAATTATTGAATTTATAGGTGTTTATCGAGGTCTGAAATTTTGCCTCATACATGGAATAATGGCCCGCCCTGGCGCGACTTGACTGGAGATCCTTTTTATCGCTGCTATATTTCTAATGTAGAGCCAGTAGAATTTTAACCCTCCAAATCAGGTCTGGGCCAGGGAATGATGGAATGATGGAAGATTGGAATGTTGATTTGAAAAGGAATATTCATAATTTATGAGCATTTTTGTTTTTATGTCAAGATGAATTTCCCCATAATAACACTCAACCATTTTCCCAAAACCCATTATTCCCTGGCCCAGACCTGATTTGCATGATTTGAGTATTAAGGTTTATGTTACCGAAATATTAAAATGAAAGCTTCTGTAACATCTGAGTAGCGCCAGGGCGGGCCATGATTCCAGTATTCCAACATTCTCCCGCTGGAAGCGGGATGAGCGAAGCGAACTAACTTGTCCATCTGTGATTTCTTTTTATAAATAGACAGGATATTTCAATGAATTTTAGGGATATTAGACAGAAATTTTTGGATTACTTCAAGGCTTATGACCATGAAGTGGTGGCCAGTTCATCGCTGATTCCCAGGGACGATCCCACCCTCCTTTTTACCAATGCAGGGATGGTTCAATTTAAAAGTCTATTTCTCGGAGAGGAGAAAAGAAGCTACACCAGGGCCGCTACTTCACAGAAATGTGTGAGGGCAGGGGGAAAGCACAACGATCTGGAGAACGTTGGCTATACCGCTAGACATCATACCTTTTTTGAGATGCTCGGGAATTTCTCCTTTGGAGATTATTTTAAGGAGGAGGCCATCTCCTGGGCTTGGGAGCTTTTGATCGAAGGATACAAACTACCTTCGGACAAGCTTTGGGTCTCTGTTTACGAGGATGATGATGAGGCCTACAGGATCTGGGAAGAAGATATTGGCGTACCCCCGGAGAGGATAGTCCGATTGGGGGAGAAGGATAATTTCTGGGCCATGGGCGATACGGGCCCTTGTGGTCCTTGCTCTGAGATTCTTATAGATCAGGGAGAAGCCTTGTCTTGCGGTAAACCGGATTGCGCTGCGGGTTGTGACTGTGACCGATATCTAGAGATATGGAACCTGGTATTCACTCAGTTTGATCGTGACCCTGAGGGTAATCTGAATCCTCTCCCAAAACCCAATATCGACACGGGTATGGGCCTTGAAAGAATTGCAGCGGTTGTTCAGGGTGTAACCTCCAACTATGATACGGATCTATTCGGGGATATCATCAACAGGATTGAAGACCTTTCAGGGAAAAGATACGGGGAGGATAGAAAACAGGATATATCCTTCCGCGTAATCTCTGATCATGCCCGTGCTGTGGCCTTTTTGATAGGTGACGGCATCATGCCATCCAATGAAGGGAGGGGGTATGTCTTAAGGCGAATTATCCGAAGGGCCGTACGATTCGGGCAGGTTCTTGGCTTGAACGATCCCTTTTTCCATCAAGTTGCCAATAAAGTGATTGACGTTATGGGCCTGGATTATGGTGAACTGGTCAGCTCCAGGGGTTTTATTGAGGGAGTGATTATTAATGAGGAGAAGAGATTTGCCGATACCCTCTATCATGGGATGAAGATATTGAAGGATGAAGTGGATAAATTGAAGGATGGGAAGCGGAATTCTATTCCGGGCGCCATTGCCTTTAAGCTTTATGATACCTATGGATTGTCTCTGGATATCGTGGAAGATGTGGCAAGGGAAGAAGTGCTGAAAATTGATCTGGCCGGTTACGAGAAAGCCATGGCGCGCCAGAGGACCAAGTCTCAGGAGTCATGGAAGGGAAGCGGAGAGGAGGAGATCCCCGAGGCCTATCGTAAATTGTCAGCCAGAGGCGTTACCAGCCAATTTTTAGGTTACGAAAATCTGAGTTCAAATTCAGAGGTAATAGCCGTTATAGCTGATGGTAAGGAGTTATCTTCTGCCAAAGCAGGGGATGATCCAGAGGTTATCCTGAATAGGACTCCTTTCTATGGAAAAGCGGGTGGTCAGGTAGGAGATAAGGGATGGTTACTCAGTGATGGAATGAGATACAGAGTGACGGATACCCTGAAGTTCGGTCACAATTTCACTGTCCACCAAGGAAGAGTGGAAGAAGGGACCATCTCCCTGGGGGATGAGGTTGAGGCCAGAGTTGACGAGGAGCTGAGAAAAGCAACGGCCCTCAATCATACGGCAACCCATCTTCTTCATGCTGCCCTTCGAGAAGTCCTGGGAGATCATGTAAAACAGGCAGGCTCTTTAGTGTCCCCTGAGAGGTTCCGGTTTGACTTCAGCCATTTCACTCAAGTGAATCAGGAAAGGTTGAAGGAGGTGGAGATCCTTGTAAACAGACATATTAGAGATAATTGGCCTCTTACCATCAAAGAGATGTCCCGGGAAGAGGCTATGAAAACAGGTGCCATGGCAATCTTTGAGGAGAGATACGGTGAAAGGGTAAGACTGGTTCGTGTGGGAGATGGAATCAGCATGGAATTGTGTGGTGGAACCCACACTGCCAGGACAGGAGACATCGGCCTTTTCAAGATTGTGAGTGAAAGCGCTGTTGGGGCCAATGTGCGACGCATAGAGGCATTGACCGGAAGCTCGTCTCTTGAATATGCACAGAAACAAAACGACGAATTGGGGCAGGTGGCTTTACTCCTTAAAACTACGCCGGATCAGGTGAGGGATAGAGTCGAACGATTTATAAAGGAACAGAAACTGAAGGAGAGAGAGATTGAATCACTCAAGGCAAAGCTTCTCTCAAAACAGTCCGGGGATATCCTTTCCGGAGTGAAAGAGATCAATGGTACACAGGTGCTTGTCAGGGAAGTGAAGGCCGAATCTCCCAAGGAGATGCGCGAATATGCCGATCAAATAAAAGAGAAGCTCAGATCTGGAATTATTGTTCTTGGTGCCGAAAAAGAAGGGAAGGCCATGCTCGTATGTGTTGTCACACAAGACCTTGCGGACCGATTCAAGGCAGGTGAAATCATCAGCCGAATATCAAAGATGGTTGGAGGAAAAGGGGGAGGACGTGTGGATATGGCACAGGGGGGAGGAAATAGACCCGAGGAGCTCGAGCGCGCATTTGAAACTGTCTATGAGATGATAAAAGGATCGGTGTAACGTCTTCCAGGAGCGCTTTTCGCAGACATTTAATCCTTCTTAAGAAATGGAATTAATTTACGTAGTTTGCCGGATATGTTGGTTTTTTTCTCTTTTTTAGGGGGAGGAGTCTCTTCAGAAAGTTTCTCTTTACATAGGCGTATGTATTCCAGGGCAACGTTATATTGCCCCATATCAGGGTAATTCTTTATGATATTTTCATACCTGTCCTTAGCTGTTCCGTACTTCCCCATCTTAAAATAGTAGTGTCCCACATATAGTTCATATTCTGCCAGATAGATGAGACATTTCCTGATATTTTTTCTGGCCCTGTTTGCATAATCACCTTTGGGGAACCTTCCAACAACACGTTCGAATTCCTCTTTGGCCTTGAGAGTAAAAGACTGGTCCCTATCGATAGTCGTTATCTGTCGGAAAAAGCACATGCCTTCCTGATAAATAACATAGGGAATATCCTTATTTTTGGGGTGGAGTCTTTCAAACTCCTTGTAGGCATCGTAAGCTTGGTCGAACTCTTCTCTTTTATAGAGAGAATCCGCCATTTTCAGCTCCGCTTCAACAGCGAACTTACTATAGGGATACCTATCCTTGATCTTCTGAAAGGCCTCTGTGGAAGCCTCGTAGTCTCCCTTTTCCAGTTTCGCTGATCCTTCACTCATAAGTTCAGCCGGGCTCTTCTCTTCCTCTTCTCCGAAGAACCGGTCAAACAGGGCACATCCAGCAAGAAGGAAAACCAAAATCATACACACTGAAATATATTTAAAAATAAAACCCAATTTATGAATCTCCTATAAAGTTTAACCCCTCCAGATATCTCTCCACCGAATAAGAGGCGGCAGCGCCTTCCCCCACAGCAGTGGCAATCTGGCGGAAAAGCTTGGACCTGACATCCCCAGCGGCAAAAACACCGGGTATGGACGTTTCCATATTATTGTCGGTGATGATAAAACCATTTTCATCCAGTTTAACCATATCCCTTGCCAGATCCGAATTGGGTTGAGTACCGATAAAGATAAAAACGCCCTGAACCTCTTTGCGTGTAGTCTCTCCGGTCTTGACGTTTTTTAAGGCTATCCCTTCAACCCCATTCTCACCTAAAATCTTTACGGGGACTGTATCCCAAACAAATTCAATCTTCTCCTCAGTTCTAGCCCTTTCCTGAAGCAACTCTATGGCTCTCAACCTGTCTCTGCGGTGGATGAGATGAATCTTACTACAAAAACGAGTCAGAAAAATAGCCTCCTCTACGGCCGTATCACCTCCGCCTATTACGGCAACTTCCTGGTCCCTGTAAAAGGGACCATCACATGTTGCACAGTAGGATATCCCCTTGCCGGTAAGAAGCTCTTCACCCTCGATCCCGATTTTTCTTGGAGTAGCCCCGCAAGCAAGGATAACGGCCTTTGTCTCCAGGCGCTCTTTGTGGGTGAATACTATCTTCTTTTCATTTAACAACTCTAATCTCACAACCTCCTCATTGCGGATCTGGAGATCAAAATTTTCAGCCTGGGTCTTCATCTTATCTATGAGGTCAAAGCCGGAGATCCCATCTGGAAAACCCGGATAGTTCTCCACCCAATCGGTCGTCAACACCTGTCCCCCAGGAGCAAGTCTCTCCAGCAATAAGACATTTAAACGGGACCTTGAATTATAAAGACCGGCTGTTAATCCCGCAGGACCGCCACCTATGATAATGAGATCATACATCTATAGGAGTTTTTTGAGTTGTTCCTCTATTGAGCTCTTGGGCTGAGCCCCGATTATAGTCCGGGCCACCTCCCCTCCCTTAAAGAAGATAAGGGTTGGTATGTTCCGTATGCCAAATCTGGCCGGCGTTTGCCGATTCTGTTCAACATCCATCTTGGCCACTTTTATTTTCCCTTCGTACTCTTTTGCCAGTTCCTCAACCACGGGGCTCACCATCCTACACGGACCACACCATTCTGCCCAGAAATCGACCATAACAGGTAATTCGGAATTTATTATCTCCGCATCAAAAGTTTCATCAGAAACTTCCAATAAGTCACCCATCTGCTATCTCCTTTCCATGATCATTTTTTAAAGATGAATTAACATGACCCTTTTCCTTTGTCAACTGAAAGGGTTACTCTTTCTGTCAACCCCTATTGGGGTGAGAAACGCTACCCAATAGTCAACACAAAAAAAGCTAATAAGACCCCTCTTTTAAAAGAGGCCTTTATTAGCTTATAACTGTTCATATCTCCTAACGGATTATCCTTTATCTGTCCATTTCACTGTTTTTTTATTTTCTCTTCCCTAACACTCTCTTTAATAATTCTTGCCATCATTGAAGACCTTTTTTATTAGATTTTTCAATACCCCATCCGCTTGCGGTGGGGTATCCGCTAGTCCCCTCTCCTTGGGGAGAGGGTTAGGGTGAGGGGGACAAAATCAGTATCTTTCCTTTTCATACCCCATTATTAACCGTCTCATAATTGACCCGACACGCCGTCATTCCGGCGGAAGCCGGAATCCAGTTTGTTCCTGGATGCCGGATCAAGTCCGGCATGACGAATGATAAGAGTATTATGAGACGGTTAATAAGCATTCAATTACTCAGTCTTATTGTCATTTACTTTTTCTTTTGGGGCCTGATCTGTTCTAGTAAAATCACTCAAATACATATTGGTAAGGACCTGCTTTGAGTACACAAGTTTAATTCTTTCCAGCAACTCGTCATCTGGAATATCCTTTAAAATGGGGTATCTATCCCTCAATCGTGTTAGCGCCTCTCCTGTGTCAACCTGAGCAAAAGGTGTATGGAGGGCTTCTCTAAGAGTCCGATCAACCTTAATCCAGTCCTCATCTATGTTACTCATCTTCTTCCAGTTGTTGTCTACGAATCGCCAGGATTGGCCCGTCCATTTATCGATTTTGACCAGTGATAATCCCTCTTTTTTGACTTCGTATCTGGGTGCAAAATAATGAAAATAAAAAAAGGCCAAGATCAGGCCAATAAAAACACCAATAATAAAGGACTTTTTCCCATTTTTCATTTAAAGGCCTTTCTGCTTTAGCATGTCTTCACAATTTCCTTTGTTTCTGGGTTATACTCAGGCAGTATCTCTTTAAGCGTCCTCTTTATCTCTTCTCCATCCTGCTTAACAGCCAACTCCAGAAGCTGGTCTAACTTGCTGCTTATTAACTCAATATCACATATTGGTCCTTGTACTACCATGATCTTTTCGTGTGAAGTTTGGACGATCCCTTCCTCTTCCGTGATCAGTTCTTCACTTAATTTCTCACCCGGCCTTAAGCCAATATATTTTATCTTGATGTCTACATCAGGCTCAAAACCTGATAGTCTGATAAGATCTTTCGCCATGTCAGCGATCTTTATCGGGATACCCATTTCAAGAATAAATATCTCACCCCCTTTTCCCATTGAGCTCGCCTGAAGGATGAGCTGACAGGCTTCGGGGATAGTCATGAAGTACCTGGTAATCTCAGGATGGGTAACCGTTACAGGACCACCCTTCTCTATCTGCTTTCTAAACAGGGGAACCACGCTCCCCACACTTCCAACCACGTTTCCGAATCGCACTGTCACGAATTGGGTATTTGAAAGGCCACAGCCGTTCTGTGCTTGAACCAACAACTCGGCTACCCTTTTAGATGCTCCCATCACATTAACCGGTTGCACTGCCTTATCAGTGGAGACATATACAAATCGTTCAACATGAAACGCCTTAGCCTCCTCAATGATATTACGGGTACCTAGGATATTGTTTCTCATGGCTTCCCAGGGCTGAATCTCCAGCATGGGTACATGTTTATAGGCGGCTGCATGAAATACCACATGAGGATTTTCCTCATGAAAAACATTTTTTAACTGCTGGACATTAAGAATATCTGCCAGTCTTGGAATTATTTTAATGTATTGGAAATTATCCTTCAACTCTAACTCAATCTCAAAAAGGGGGCTTTCAGCCCTTTCATAAAGTATGATGCTCTCAGGAGTATATCGGCAAACCTGTCGACACAGCTCAGAACCTATGGATCCTCCGGCACCCGTTATCAATACCCTTTTACCCTTAAGATATTTCCCAATACTTTCCTCATCAAGTTTCACCGTCTCTCTGCCTAACAGATCCTTGTATGCCACATCACGAATTGCCTTGACCGTCACCTTACCATTGATGAGTTCACCCATCCCCGGGACAATCTTGAAAGGAATACCGCTCTCGTCGCAGCGATCCACAATGGTACGCATTTTCGCTGATGATGCCGAGGGTATTGCAATGAGTAATTCCTCAATGCCCATTTTATTAACGAGAAACCGGATTTCTTCCGTATTCCCCACCACGGGGATGCCGTGAATTTTAAGATTTGCTTTAGCGGGGTCATCATCAATGAATCCTACTACTTCATAACCCAAATAAAAATTATCATGAATCTCTCGGAATATCTTTTCGCCACAATCTCCAGCTCCAATAATCAAAAGCTTCTTGCCTCCACGATCATGTTTAAAAAATTGGGGGAAAAATCCTTTCCATATAAATCGAGTCGACTCGTCCCTGGCGCCCAACCAGAAAAATAACCGGATAGCTATCCTGTTACCTGAGATCAATAGAAGAGTCAGAAACCAATCTATTATGACTATGGAACGTGAAAAACCGGCAAAACCGTGAACAAAAAGGATCATCAAAATAATAACGAAGGAAGCGAAGCTGCATGCCTTGGAGATATTAATTAGGTCAGTCAAACTCGTGTATCTCCACATGCCTTGATATAAATCAGAGATATAAAAGGTCAAGATCTTTATACCGATAATGAGCGGTAAGATACGCTGGAAAGTGTTGATATTATCCTGTGGAATAGAGAAATTGAAGCGCAGTAGATGCGAAAAATACCATGAAAAGGCAACCAGGATAATATCAACAGCTAAGATAAAGAAAAAATTCTTATGAATGAAACGTTTCATAATTAATTATTCTTGATTTTAAATGATTATTTACTGATGGATAAAATATTTACCTTTTTTATTTAAAATGTAACCCAATTATTCATCATATCATCAAGTTCTTATAAATCAATCAAAAAAGATGATCTCTTCGTTCAACTCAACCCGTGTATCAGATGCATGGACATACATGATTTAACCTCATCACTCAATCTCCAATTCACCAATTCCATTTTCTGACTAGGTACATCTCTAATCTCCTCTCTCTTAATTTCTGTAAATTCCACAATTAATGACAAATCTTCCCGTTTACCCGCCGAGAGATTATCTACGACTCTGATTCGATGATTGTCGTGTCGATTTAAGAAGTGATAAATAAGATTGATCCCGATAAATCCACAACCACCGGTAATTAACAAATTCAAACTACAAACTCCTTACCAAGCAGGACTTAAATATAACAAATAATCATCGCTCTTTAATGAGGTCTTTTTCCATCTACTGCTTATTCCCTATTTTTTTTATAACTGAGATCACCCTATCAAGATCACTTTCAGCCATTGCCGTCCCCGATGGCAAACATAAGCCACGATTGAACAAATCCTCCGCCACCTCTCTACCAACCAACCCTGGCGCTACGTTTTGTCCCGTCAATTCTTGCGTTCGGTCCTCTGCACCTCAAAACCGAAAGTTCAAAAGTTAAGAGGGTCCCCACTGCCTACTTCCACAACTTCCAAATACCCTTACAACCCGAGCAAGACCCTCTCGAGTTATTGAAAAATTTAAGGGCGTCCCCCTTTGGGACTCTTTTCCTGCCGGCTCTTACTGACCTCTGACTTCTCTCTTCCCCCCTTAACCGCATTCACCGGTTCACCCCTTCA
>Ga0180009_10004638_pt1 | contig 15071 bp, 12 predicted proteins | sample OS_PC_MetaG_FD_123537 | JGI IMG/M metagenome (GOLD analysis project Ga0180009, IMG submission 123537) | Groundwater microbial communities from the Aspo Hard Rock Laboratory (HRL) deep subsurface site, Sweden - OS_PC_MetaG | ecosystem: Environmental > Aquatic > Deep subsurface > Groundwater...
CCCCTCACCCTAACCCTCTCCCGCAGGTAAGTGAAGACTCCGAGGGGAGAGGGAACTTCTTGGCGTTTCGCAAGAGGCTTACCCTACTCCAATAAACCCTCACCATACCAGCCATCCAGTGACCGTCAAAAGAAAAAATAAGCATCCAGATCCGTGCTCCTACCGGAAGAGAACCTACCGGAGTCGTGTTGCGCCCGGAGATCTGATCAGCTTTGAGGTGCGGATCAGGGAAACGGACCTGCAGATCCTTGCTGGAAAAGAGTTGCGGGATAAGGCCAACGATGCTGTTCTTCTCTATCGCAGCCAACTGGAAAGTTACATTGCCCGGCACCCGCAATTCCTCACCTCCCTGGCCCCCCTGCCTCTCGATCCTACCGCACCGCCTATTGTCAAAGCCATGCTTGTGGCGGGCAGGGCGGCGGAGGTTGGACCCATGGCCGCTGTGGCCGGGGCAATTGCCGAGTATGTCGGGTTGGATCTGTTGGCTGCGGGTGCGGGGGAGGTGGTGGTGGAAAACGGTGGCGACATCTATTTTTGCCGCAATCAGGAGAGCGTGGTCGGCATTTTTGCCGGCACCTCGCCGCTCAGCAATCGGGTGGGCGTAAAGATTGCGGCCAGCCGATTGCCCATTGGCATCTGCACCTCTTCGGGTACCGTGGGGCATTCCCTGAGTCTGGGCAAGGCCGATTCGGTCACCGTGCTGGCCAAGGATACCGCCCTGGCCGATGCAGTGGCCACCATGGCCGGCAACGCGGTTCTGCCGGGAAAGAGTCTTGACTCCGCGCTGGCCAAGGCGTCCGCTGTGCCGGGGATTCTGGGAGTGATCATTATCCGGGGTGAGGAGCTGGGTGCCTGGGGAGAGGTGGAACTGGTGCCACTATAAGCTCCCCACCCTGCCCCTCCCCCGCAGGTGGGAAAGGGTTTTTTCACGCTACTGGCCTGGAGGCGGTGCGGTAATCACCGGAATCTTGATCGTGAAGGTCGTGCCTTTTCCTACTTCGCTCTCCACTTCGATATCACCCTTGTGGTTCTTGACCACAATATCGTAGACAATGCTCAATCCCAACCCCGTGCCCTTGCCCACTTCCTTGCTGGTGTAGAACGGCTCAAAGATATGGCTGATCTTATCTGGGGGAATGCCGCAGCCTGTATCGGAGATGCGGGTATATATCCAATCCTGATCCGCCCAGGTTTTTATCCTGATTTCACCCTTGGTTTCAATGGATTGGGCCGCGTTGACCAGGAGGTTCATGAACATCTGGTTGAGCTGCTGCGGAAAGCAGATCGTGGGCGGTAGATCTCCGTATTCCTTCTTCACCTCGCATTTGTATTTCAACTCGTTCCAGATAATGTTGAGGGTGGAGTCCAGGCATTCGTTGATATCGCTAGCCAGTTGCTCGGCCTGATCCACCCGTGAGAAATTTTTGAGTCCCTGGACTATTTTCTTGACCCGGTCCGCGCCGTCCAGGGATTCGGTCACCAGATGCTGGGCGTCTTCCATGATGTAGTCGATCTTGAGTTTTTTGCGCAGTGCGGCAAGGTCCTCGTCCGGTGGACCCTGCAGGAGTTTTTCCTCAAGGGTTCGGATGAATTCGGTGAGCCGCTCCAGGTATTTTGCAAGTGAGCTTAAATTACTTGAAATAAAGCCCATGGGGTTGTTGATCTCGTGGGCGACGCCTGCGGCCAACTGACCCACCGAAGCCATTTTTTCCTGTTGGAGGATCTGGGCCTGGCTCTGTTTGAGATTGTCGTGGGCCAAGGCAAGTTCCTGCTGCTGCTGGTGCAATTGGTCGTTGGAGGCGGCCAGTTCTTCGGCGAACTTGTGTGCCTCTTCAAAGGCCTTTTCCATGGCAAGCTCGTTTTCAACCTTTTCGGTGATATCCCGATAGCTTTCAAGGATGCCGACGAAGGTATTGTTTGTGTCAAAAAGAGGCACTGCGATGACCCAGCAGTTTATGATTTTTCCGGTTGAGCTTTCCTTGACGGATTCATACTCCACCCGTTTCTTGCCCCCGAGTATCTGCCGCATGGTGCATTTTTCGGTATTGCAGGCAGGCCCCCAGAACACATCATGGCATTTTTTGCCCAGAATATCCTTTTTCTCCATTCTCGTCATGGCAGCGAAGGTTCTGTTAACCTGAAGCACCGTAAAATTCCTGTCAACAACCCGCATGCCGTCTGCGGCGAGATTCAAGATCTGAGAGAGGAAGAGGTTTGCGGATTTGGCCATCTTTTCCGCTTGTTCCCGCTGGCGCAAAAAAATATCCGCCTGCCGGAAAAGATACGCCATTGCCCCGAGCACAAAAATGGTCATGCCGACCAGAAATATTCCGCTCTTGCCGAACAGTGCCTGGTACAGTCGTCTGTCAATCTGGGTATGCTCCTGAAAATAGCTGATTTGCCAGTCAGGCGAACTTGACAGGGGCGCGTGCGCAAAAAAATATTTTTTGCCATCGGGGAAATGGGCGGTTTTTTCGTCCGCATCAAAGGTTATCTGAATCTGGGTGGGCATCTCGCCCTTGAGCAGCCTGTTCTCGGCAATACCGATGAGTTCCTCCGCAGTGACGGATCCCAGTAGTTTCAGAAGCCATTCTTGTTTGTTGCTGGAAAAAACGATGTTGTGTTCATCGGTCAGGGCCACGATTCCGCTGGAGTTAGCGAAGATTTTCTTGATGTCGGCAAGGGGTACGGTGAGGAGGGCGACGCCCATTACTTTGCTTTTGGAAAAAATCGGATGACTGAGGTTGATTGCCGGTTCGTTGCTCGTGGCCCCTTGAACCAGGGAAGTGTGCGGTTCTCCTGCCAATGCTTTTTGGAAAAAAGGGCGATTGGAGTAATCATCGCCTATCCGGACAGGGTTTTTTTCGTTGGCGCTGGCGGCAATCACCAGGCCGTTTACATCGATGAGACAGCAGCGGGTGGCAATGTAGGCTTCCCGGAAATCATCCAGCACGGGCTTTACTTCGGCCAAGGTCTCCGGATTTTGCTCGGTGACGAAATTCTGCACCGACCACATCTCGGCAAGAACTGTCAGCGCTTTTTGATTGGTTTTCAGGACGGAAGAAATGGTCGAGTCGATCTGTTCGATACTATCCTTGGCCATTTCCATCACTTGCTCATGGGCCAGCGTGTTGACCGTGTGGAAATACACGGCTCCGCCGGTGATGGTGGCGGCAAGGGAAAGAATCCCGAGGGCAAAAAAGATAAGGCGGAATTTCATCTGGTGCGGTGGCTCCATGATATTCGCAAGGAGTTGGATCTCGACATTGTTATAGCTGCCCGGCAGCGGGAGACTCTCTACAGTTTGCTAAGAAAACAGTATTTTTCAATGGCATATTGATATGATACCATACTCTTGATATTTTTAAGGGATGATGATGTTTTTGTCCAAGCGCATTTTTCAGGAAAAAGAAACAAGACAACCAGAAAGGTGAGGCATACATCCACGGATATGGTGACAGAGCAGGAACATGAAGCGCTGCAGCAGCTTTTTGCCCAGGTCAAGCGCGCCAAAGACGAATGGACCATGGCCATGGACGGGGTTTCCGACCTGGTTTTGCTGGTCAGCGGCGTTGGGGATATCCAGCGTTGCAACAAGCCGGTGTGCGACTTTTTTGGAAAGCCGTATGGCGAAATTCTTGGCCGGAAATGGGAGTATCTTTTCCTGGAAGCGGGATTGCATCAGGACCCGGACCAGAGAAATGTCCATCCGGAGGAATTGTTCCATGACTCCAGCGGCAGGATTTTTCAGCAGGCGTGTTATTTCTCTAAAAGCAACAACGGCGAACCGTTGCGTATCGTCACCCTTCATGATATCTCCGAACGCAAGCGAATTCAGCTGAAGGTCGAACAGGATCGGAAAAAGCTCGAAGCCGCCTTGGGAGAGATTTCCTCTATGATCCACCGGGTCACTAACGGAAATGGTGGAGATATCTTTTTCACCCTGCCCCCGGATCATGACCCGTGCTGGGAGATGATGCAATGCGGCCAGGAAAACTGTGTGTGTTTCGGACGGGAACCTTTGCAGTGTTGGACAGTTGCCGGAACTTGTTGCAAGGGAAAGGTGCAGGGAAAGTTCGCCCAAAAGCTCAATAATTGTATGGCCTGCGAATTTTATCAGGAGGCTGCCGATGATCCGGTGGTGCGGATCGGCATCCAATTCAGCCATATGATGCACATCATAGAAAAAAAGAACAGTGAGCTGCAAAGCGCCTACGATGAACTGAAGGCAACCCAATCCCAGTTCGTCCAGCAGGAGAAGATGGCCTCCATAGGCCAGCTGGCCGCGGGCGTTGCCCATGAGATCAACAACCCCATCGGTTTTGTCACCAGCAATCTGGGCACCCTGCAGAAGTATCTGGCTCGAGTGGCGGATTTTTTGAAGGTGCAGGGGGAGATTTTTTCCCAAGAGGAGGGCGATGACCGCGCCAAGCGTCTGGCCGAAAGCCGCAGGCAGCTCAAAATCGAGCCGATTCTCGAAGATTTGCCGTCTCTGGTTGCCGAATCTCTGGACGGCGTTGAGCGGGTCCGCAAGATCGTCCAGAATCTGAAAAGTTTTTCCAGGGTCGATCAGTTCGAACACAGCATGGCCGATATCAACCAGTGTTTGGATGACACCTTGAATATCGTCTGGAATGAACTCAAATACAAGTGTACCGTAACAAAGAACTATGGCGATCTCCCTCTGACCCGCTGCTATCCGCAGCAGCTTAATCAGGTGTTTATGAATCTTCTGGTCAATGCGGCGCATGCCATCGAAGGCCAGGGCGAGGTAGTGATCACCACCAGGGCGAGCGAAACGGAGATAACCGTGACTATTGCCGATTCCGGTAGCGGCATCCCCCCTGAAAGTCTGGGCAGGATATTCGAGCCGTTTTATACCACCAAGGAGGTGGGAAAGGGCACCGGACTGGGATTGAGCATAGTCTATGATCTCGTGACCAAAAAACATGGCGGCAGGATTGAGGTGAGCAGCGAGTTGGGCAAAGGAACGACTTTTGTCGTGACCTTGCCCATAAAGACGGAGTGAGGTGGCGATTGTCTGGATAGGAAATTGATGGATTCGAAACAACACCCCTTCGACAGGCTCAGGGCGAACGGATATTTTTAATGAATTGATTTCCGTTCGTGCTGAGCCCTTCGGCCACGCTCAGGAAAGCCCTGTCGAAGCACATGTTTGCAACTCATCCTGATTTGTTGCGACTGTATCAAAATTACGGAGTGAGAGCAGTATGACTGAAAACGTGACAATCTTATGCGTGGACGACGAGGCTAATGTCCTGAAGTCCCTGAAGCGTCTTTTCCTCGATGAGAACTACGAGATTCTTACTGCGAAGTCAGGGAAAGAGGGGCTGGCGCTCCTGGAACAGCATCAGCCGATTCAGGTGGTGATCTCCGACTATCGGATGCCGGAGATGGACGGTGTTGTTTTTTTTAAGGAGGTCCACGACCGCTGGCCCGAAACCATCCGTATCGTGCTCTCCGGTTATGCCGACACCGCAGCCGTGGTGGCGGCGATCAATGAAGGCCAGGTGTACAAGTTCATCCCCAAGCCCTGGAACGACGATGAGCTTAAAATTACCATCGCCAAGGCCGTGGAACGGTATTTTCTGGTCAAGGCAAACATCGAACTTAATCTTGAACTACAGCAGGCCAATTACGAACTTTCCAGTATTGCCGCGCAGCTTGAAGAAAAGGTGGAGGAACGCACGGAAGAACTGCTGTTTCAGAACAAGGTGCTCAGGCACAGTCAGGTTATCCTCAACACCCTGCCCATGGGGGTGGTCGGTTTTGACCGGAAAGGAATTCTGGTGCAGCGGAATCGTTGCGCTGAGGAGGTGCTGCGGAACTTCCGCCACTCTTCCCTCGGCGCGCCGGCATCGGAAGTTCTTCCTCCGGAATGGGGCGCTTTACTGGAGGAGGTGCAGCCGGGAAAGGTTGTCAGTAGGGTGCTTTCCCTTGCAGGAGAGCAGTTCTGCGTGCGGGGGGGCATGATGAGTGAATCGGATGGGCAGGTCGGAGTGGTGCTGGTGTTTGACAACGGGAATTGCGGGCTGAGCATCGTGCCGATGGAACGCGGTTAGTGTCTATTTTGGATAAAAGATCGTCACCCCGGCGAAAGCCGGGGTCCAGAAGACCATCCGCACTGGATTCCGCCGGAATGACGGGGAAACAATGAGGCATCCGCATCATGCCGATGCCCCTGCCCCAGTTTGTAACAGGAGAAAGAACCATGAGTGAAAGCCCAAGCCTGTCTTCCTTGGAAAAGGGGAAAGTCCTCTTTGTGGACGATGAGGAAAATATTCTGCGTTCCCTGCAGCGGCTTTTTATGGACGAAGAGGTCGAGGTTTTTACCGCTTCCTCCGGAGCGAAAGGATTGGAGATTCTTGCCAGGGAAGGCGAGGTCGGGGTCATCGTTTCCGATCAGAGGATGCCGGAAATGGCCGGCGTTGATTTTCTGGCAAAATCCAAGGCGATTTCCCCCCAATCCATCAGAATTCTGCTCACCGGCTATGCCGATGTCAATGCCGCCATCGATGCCATCAACCGGGGCGGCACCTTCCGTTACTTGAACAAGCCCTGGAATGATGAAGAACTGGTCCAGACAGTCATGGGCGCAATGAAGATGTATCGGTTGCTCACCGAAAACAAACGGCTGGCGGCTGTTGTCAAGAAACAGAACGCTGAGTTGCAGAAGTGGAACACCGAGCTGGAATCCATTGTTCAGGAGCAGACCATGGAACTCCAGAAGAGTTACGATTCCGTGCGGGCGATAAACAGCAAGCTGCGGGTCAATTTCAAGAATACCATCATTGCTTTTTCCGGGCTCATCGAGTTGCGCGACCCAAGAATGCGGGCCCATTCCCGCAATGTCGCGGAGGTTTCGGTGAATGTCGCCAAGCAACTCGGCATGGAAAGCGAGCAGCGGGAAATGGTCATGGTGGCAGCCCTGCTTCACGATATCGGCAAGATAGGGATTCCCGACATTATGTTGGCGCGGGAGGCCGAACAGATGAATTTTACGGAGCGGGAAGAGTATTTGCAGCATCCGGTCCGCGGCCAGGCGGCCATTGACAGGATTGAAGAATTGCGGGAAGCGGGGCTGATAATCCGCGCCCACCATGAGAGTTATGACGGCAACGGTTTTCCCGATGAGTTGAAGAAGACGGACATCCCTCTGGGCGCGCGGATCATTGCCCTTGCCGATTATATCGACAAGAAAATGCGCAAAGCCTCAGGGGCGTCAGGTTTTGATTTCATTCGCAAGGAGGTGGAGCTTCAGAGAGGAACCCTCTTTGACCCCAAGATTATCCCTGTGGCCCTTGAGCAGGCGGAGGCTTTTTATAAAAAGATTCGGCCCAAGACCGACCATATTGAGATCGAATTGTTGCCTGCTGCCCTGGAGGATGGGATGGAGTTGAGCAGGGATGTGTTCAGCGGCACCGGGCTCCTGCTGCTTACCAAGGGAACCGCTCTTGCCAAGTCCAGCATCATGCTGCTGAAGCGCTACTATGAGCTGGACCCGCCGAATCAAGGGGTTTATGTCTGCGTCAAGGAGTGATGCTAAGCAAAATCTGATTAGCATCGAACTTCGGCCAGCACATGGTTCTTCCATGGCAACACCTTGCCAAAGTGTTGCACTTTGTTTGTGGATTTAGGGAATCCGGGCATGGGCGCTAGGTTTTCTGGATTCCGGCTTTCGCCGGAATGACGGGTAAAGTTGGCTGAAGAACAGTGTAAAAAAAGAAAAAAGCTGAAGGCTAAAAAAATCAAAGCTCATATGACCAGGTTTCAACGCACTGGGCATATTCATTTTTGATCTCCTGCAGAATAATGGGAAGATCCTGTTTGTTGATCCCGATGTTTCTCAGGTCGTCCGGTGTCACCTTTGTAATGTGTGGGTCGGTGCTTTCACCCAGATGCAGTGCCTTGGCTATTTTGTTGCCCAGATAAACAGCCATGGTCAAGGTTGCTATCCTGGCGTTGTCCCCGATGACTGCAACCGAGGGGGCGTGGTGCAATCTTATAACGGTCTGATATTCTTCCGGGAAGTTCCAGGCGTCTGCCATGGCTTGGCCAGCCCTCTGGTGATTGAATCCGAGGATGGTTTTCTCAATTTCGTGCTGGGCGACTGTTCCGTCTCTAGTTTGTTTGAGAATCTCCGCCATTTCGGCAGGTAGATTCTGGGCAAAGGCTATCTTGCCTATGTCGTGCAGGATGCCGCAGATAAAAGCCTGCTCCGGCAGGGCTTTATCACAGGTCAGTATAGGACTGTGCAGTGCAAGATATTTCGCCGTAATACCAGCCCCGAGGGAATGATACCAGAGGTCTTTCAGGTCAAGAAGTTGTCCTTCCCGCGTTTTGAAGACATGGAACACGGAAATGGAAAGGGCCAGATTTTTGATGGTGTCGAACCCCAACACTGTAACCGCCCGTTCAATGCTGGTTATTTCATGGGCCATTCCGTAATAAGCGGAGTTGGCGAGTTTCAGGACGGTGGCGGTGAGGGCAGGGTCACGGGTAATAATTTCTCCAAGGGATTTCGCGCTGAGCGAGTCATTCTTGTCGCGGGTATTTATCTCGTTCGCCACCGCGGAAATGGTGGGCAGGTCTTTGATTTTTTTCATGAAGTCGCGGATATTCATAACCTATAGAGTACGTTAAACAGGGCAAACAGGCAAAGAAAAATTGTCGCCGAGAAAAAGCATTTGTCCGCCCGTGTCGTAGTGGGGGCAAGGAGCGCAACCCTGGTGCAGATCATGCCCAAGGTTGATGCGTTAATGTGGCGCGGCAACGAGAGCAGGAACGAGGTGGCTGCGCGGCATAATGGGCCGGGTATCCTGTAGTTGATCTTTGTTAAACTTTTTTTCCTAAAAAGCCGAAACGTATCCTGAGGATGTAGCATCTTTTCCAGGGAGGGTTTCGTCATGAAAATAGTTGGTAGTGCTGTCAGTTTGGCAAGCACCCACGAAATACAGGAAGAATACGAGAAGAAAGAATCGCTTCGTCTCTGGGTGGGCAATGAGCGGCCTGTTTTTGACGGGGAAGAAGAGCCGTCCGGTGTTCAGGTACGGATTTCCTCTGAGGCTCGACAGATCCAGCAGGCAGCGTCCCCGTCCCCGTCTCCGGCTGCGGGAGCTTCCGCTACGGACCCGCAGCCGGAAATTACTTCGTCTCCTGAAGACCCCAAACTGAAAGCCATGCGTCTCATCCTGGAGGCGCTTACCGGCCGGAAGATCCGCATTTCCAGTTTTGAGTCGTTTTCTTCTGAAAATACCGCGTCATATCCTGGAACGGATCAGGGGGAAAACGCCGCAAACCCTCCTGTTGCACGCCAGGGTTGGGGGTTTGAATACGACCTTGTGGAAACGGTGAACGAGCAGGAAGCCATGACTTTTTCCGCAAGCGGACAGGTCGTCACCGCAGATGGGCAAACCATTGATTTCAAGATTCAGCTTGCAATGCAGCGGGAATTTGCGGCTACCAACAGTGTGCAGATCAGAGCCGGAGATGCCCTTTTGGTTGATCCGTTGGTGATCAATTTCAACGGCAAGGGGGTGGAATTGAGCAATATGCGGTTCGGATTTGATCTTGATGGGGATGGGGATGGGGATATGGAGCAGATCCCAGGGCTTGCTCCCGGCAGCGGTTTTCTTGCTTTTGATCGCAATCACGACGGTCTGATCAACAACGGGTTGGAGCTTTTTGGTCCGGCTACCGGCAGGGGATTCAGCGAACTGGCAAGGCTGGACAGCGACGGCAACGGCTGGCTTGACGAAAACGACCCGCTCTACGCTGAGCTGCGGATTTGGATGCGGGACGAGGCAGGAAGGGAATCACTGTCCAGCCTTGCGGAAAAAGGTGTCGGTGCCATCTTTCTTGATCCTGTGAAAACGGATTTCGCTTTGAAAAACAGCAGAAATGGTCTGTTGGGGCAGCTTCGGGAAAGCTCGATTTTTTTGGCTGAGAACGGCGGAGTGGGAACGGTGCAGGAAATTGATCTTGCAGTGTGATGAGAACGAAGGGTAGTAGTGGCAATGGAACCGCGGTTCGACAGGCTCACCGCGAACGGTAGGTCATAACGGAAGGATTTTAGGCTGCAGGCAAGGTGAAGGTAAAGCTGGAGCCTTTGTCCGGAGTTGACCGCACTGTTATTTCACCGCGGTGGGCTTGGGCCACGGTCTGACTCAGGCTCAACCCCAGACCAACCCCGGAAACGGAGGCTTGTGGTGAGCCGGGCGTGGCCTGGGCGCCCTTGGTGGTGAAAAACGGGTCGAATATCTTGGGGAGATACCCCTTGGGAATGCCGCAGCCGTTATCCGTGATCCGGACAAACACGTTATCGTCCTGTCTTCCGGTTTCGATACGAACGGTGCGCACGTCTTTTCCCAGAGTAGCGTGGCCGGCGTTGCGAATCAGGTTCATAATCAGTTGTTTGGTCAATCCGAAATTCAGTACTGCAGTGCAATTTTCCGCAAATTCGGTTTCGATCTGTATTCCCGCAGCTTCCATCTCCTTGCGGCAGAAGGAAAGAGCCTCGGTTACCGTATCCGTCAGGTTGCCGTGGGAAAATCCCCATTGGGAGCTCTGGTCGCTGAAGGTGGCCAGTTCCCGGACAATTTCCGTGCCGCGTTTGGTGAAGAGTTTGACCTGTTCCAGATATTCACGGACTTCGCCAGGCAGATCCTTGTGCAGCAGGGACATCTGCACATATCCCATGATGCCTACGTCGATGTTGTTGAACTGGTGAGCGATTCCGGCCACAAGATGGCCCAGAGCCGAGAGGCGTTCCGCCCGTTGGATCTGTTCCGCAGCCTGACGGCTGGCGGCCATGGCCTCATGGTACTGGAAGGCATTGCGCACGGCCATGACCAGTTCCCGGTTGTCCTGCCAGGGCTTGGTGATATACCGCCACACAGCCTCTTCGCTCACCGCTTTCATGATGCTGTCGATGTCCAGGTACGCGGTGAAGATCATGCCGACAAAAAAATGGTTTGTGTGGCGGGCTCGGCGCAGAAATTCCAGGCCGTCCATGCCGGTCATCCGCAGGTCGCTGACAATTACTTGCGGAGTATCCTCCTGCACCAGCCGAAGGGCTTCTTCGCCGCTACCGGCGAGCAGCACCGTATAATCCTCTTTGGCAAAAGCCACTTCGATGGTTTTGAGGATAACCGGATTGTCATCAACAAAGAGCACGCTCTGGCGCATGAATGCTTCCTGGCTGGAAAATTTGAACTGCTGCTACTACCGTGTATCAGGATATAACGGCGTAACAAGGCCTGTCAAGCAGGCTTCGCAACTTTCCGACCGGTCTTGGCCTTGATGGAACAAAGATTTAATGGAGTTCCTGGCCGGTGGTGGTCATGACCAGCTGGCCATGTTTGACCCCTTTCACCCCAATGAGTTCGTTGGCGATTCGTTTCACTTCCCCGACCGGCCCACGCACCACCAGAACCTCAAGACAGTTATGCGCGTCGAGATGGACATGGAGCGCCGAAATAACCCGGTCGTGGTGGGCGTGCTGGTGTTCGGTGAGTTTATCGGAAAGATCCCGGACATGGTGGTTGTACACCAGGGTGACGGTGCCAACCATTTCCGCGTCTGTGTCTCCCGCATCCCATTTCTCCTCTACCAGCGACGAGCGGATCAGGTCGCGGATCGCTTCGGAGCGGTTCATGTAGCCTTTGGCTTCGATGAGCTGGTCATAGCTTTCCAGCAGTTTTTCATCGAGCGAGATTCCGAACCGGATGGTTTTTCCCATAGAGCGTCTCCTTGTAAAAACGTAAAAGATCAGTGTTGATGGAATTGTAACAACTGCCTTCGACAGGCTCAGGCTGAACGGATGATACTTTTACGTGCCGATATTCCGTTCGTGCTGAGCCTGTCGAAGCACTTCCTTGATGTAAAGTTCGAATGGTTGCGACTCCATCAGTGTCCTCTGGCTCGCACCAAATTGTCATCCCGTCGGGGAGGGGCGGAGAGGCACGCTGATAACAATAACAAGTGAAAAACATACAGACAAAATGCGTTGACACCTATTTTGAAATATTGTACTGAATACGTGTCACCCAGGAAAAACTCGTGCTACCGAAGAGCGGTTGCGCGACCCAACCAAGGAGAAAACACCATGCACATGGCAGACGCATTGCTGTCGCCCGCAGTCGGCGGGACCATGTGGGCCGCTTCTGCTGGCGCCATCATATACTGTTCCGGAAAACTGCGCAAAGAAATGGATGAAGGCAAGGCGCCGCTCATGGGTGTTCTGGGCGCTTTTATCTTTGCCGCGCAAATGATCAATTTCACCATTCCGGCCACAGGTTCCAGCGGTCATCTCGGCGGCACCCTTCTTCTTGCGGTTTTACTCGGGCCTTCTGCGGCGTTCATCACCATTTCCTCGGTGCTTGTGGTGCAGGCTCTGTTTTTCGCAGACGGAGGATTGCTGGCCTTGGGCTGCAATATTTTCAATCTCGGATTTTTGCCGGCTTTTATTGCCTATCCTTTGGTGTATAAACCCTTGGTCGGCAGCGCTCCGAGTAAGACCCGGATAACAGTGGCCGCCATGGTTGCCGCCATCATCGGTCTCCAGATGGGAGCGTTTGGTGTGGTCCTCCAGACGGTGGCTTCGGGTATTTCCGCGCTGCCGTTCGCAGCATTCGCCGCCCTGATGCAACCGATTCATCTGGCCATCGGAGTGGTCGAGGGTCTGGTGACCGGTGCAGTGATTTTCTTTGTGTACCAAGCTCGCCCGGAAATTATCCGTGGGGTACAGGAAGCTCGTCTCCTGGCCAGAACCCCGTTGCGTAACGTCCTGGGGGCTTTTCTTGCCGTGGCCCTGTTGACCGGAGGGTTTGTTTCCTGGTTTGCCTCGGAAAACCCGGATGGATTGGAATGGGCCATTGCCAAGGTCACCGGTGTTGAAGAACTCGACGTTGCACAGGATGGGTTGCACACCCGGCTCGCAGCGGTGCAGGAATCCATCGCCTTTCTGCCGGATTATACGTTTAAACAATCAGGGCAACAATCGGAAAACGGAATCGGACAGGAAAGTTCTCTGGGTGTCAGCGTGGCGGGAATTGTCGGCGGCTTGCTGACTCTGATCATTGCCTTTCTGAGCGGGATTTTTTTAAGAAAACTGGGCCGAGTAGCCTGACGCGGCAGGAAAATCAGGACAATGTCTGATCAGGGGGAGGAGGCGTAATGCCTCTTCCCTTCATTTTTTGGGGGGAGCCGAATGGCGTCCATCGGCGGAGCGGTTAAGGAATTCAGTCAGCTTGACCTGATGGCCACTGCAGATACAGTCGTGCACCGGCTTGATGCCAGGGCCAAGGTGTTGGTAACGCTGGCCTTTATTCTGGCGGTGGTTTCCCTGGGCAAATACGAACTGGCCGCCCTGTTCCCGTTTTTTCTTTATCCGGCAGTGATCATGGCGCTCGGCAACTTGCCGGCACGCCATATTGCCGGAAAAATCATGGTTGTTCTTCCCTTCGCCCTGATGGTGGGCATATTCAATCCCTTATTTGACCAAACGGTGCTGGCCCGCCTCGGCCCCATCGGCATCAGCGGAGGCTGGATTTCCTTCGCCTCCATCATGGTTCGGGCGACGCTCACTGTCGGAGCCGCCCTCATCCTCGTTGGCGTAACGGGATTTCCGGCGATCTGCCAGGCTCTTGATCAGCTGGGAATGCCCCGAATATTCACAGTGCAGCTTCTTTTTCTGTACCGGTATCTTTTTGTACTCACCGAAGAAGGCTCACGGACTGCACGGGCCCGTGAGCTGAGGGCCTTTGGCGGTAAAGGGCTGGGGCTGCGTTCCTACGGCTCGCTGTTGAGCCATCTTTTGCTGCGAACCTGGCTGCGGGCGGAACGGATTCACCTTGCCATGCTGGCCAGGGGATTTACCGGGGAATTCCACCCACGACGAATAACCCGATTCGGGGCAAGAGAAGTTCTCTTTCTTGCCGGGTGGTCGGGGTTGTTTCTTCTTTTTCGTCTGGTCAATGTTTCCCACCTTTTGGGAATGATTGTTACAGGAGGGGCTGGATGAGCCATCATATTGTCGAGGTCACGAATCTGCGTCATGTCTATCCCGATGGAACCGAGGCGCTGCGGAGCGTTTCTTTCCGGATAACCCATGGCGAATCAGTGGCGATTATCGGCGCCAACGGTGCGGGAAAATCCACCCTGCTCCTGCATCTGAACGGGTATCTGGCCACCAATGAAGGCGCGATCCGCATCGGGGATTTTCCTCTGAACAAAGGTACTCTGCCTGAGATACGGCGGACGGTGGGCATGGTTTTTCAGGATCCTGACGACCAGTTGTTCATGCCCACGGTTTTCGACGATGTGGCCTTTGGGCCCTTGAATTTGGGGTTGACCGGGGCTGAAGTGGAAAAGCGGGTGGATGATGCCTTAAGTCGTGTCGGGGCCGGGCATCTGCGCGACAAGCCGCCTTATCGGCTTTCCGGCGGGGAAAAAAAGAGGGTGGCAATCGCCACGGTACTGGCCATGTCGCCGGATATTCTAGTCATGGATGAGCCTACCAGCGGGCTTGACCCCTTTGCCAGGCGGCAGCTAATGGCGCTTTTAAAAGACTTCCATCACACCAGAATTTTTACCAGTCATGATCTGGACATGGTTCTGGAGTTGTGCGAACGGACCATCGTCCTCCACGAGGGAGAGGTCAGGGCCGATGGCCCCACTCTGGATATTTTTCGCAACGAAGCGCTCCTTCGTGCTTGTCGGCTGGAAAAGCCTTTTGTCATGCAGGGCTGCCCGGTCTGCGGGCGGTAACCGTCTCTCTGGAGAGCGGTTTACGGGCAGGGCACCACCAGCACGGTGCAGGGCGCATGTCCGATGACTCCTGCCGTAGTGCTGCCCATGAGCAGCCGCTTGAGTCCGGTGCGGCCATGGGTGCCGAGGACGATCAGGTTGATCTTCTTTTTTTGGGCTATTTCTACAAGCGCTTCCCGGGTAGAGGTTGAGATGACGATCTTTGTTTCACAGGTGAGTCCGGCTTTTTTCGCCCTTGCTGCAGCCTGATCCAGAACGGCCCGGGCATCTTTTTTTATAAA
>Ga0180009_10004639_pt1 | contig 15069 bp, 14 predicted proteins | sample OS_PC_MetaG_FD_123537 | JGI IMG/M metagenome (GOLD analysis project Ga0180009, IMG submission 123537) | Groundwater microbial communities from the Aspo Hard Rock Laboratory (HRL) deep subsurface site, Sweden - OS_PC_MetaG | ecosystem: Environmental > Aquatic > Deep subsurface > Groundwater...
TAGCCTGTGCCCGCCCGCCGCGACCAGGGCCGCCACATAGAAGCCGCAGACAAAGGGCCAGACACCGCCGTTGTGATATTCGCCGGGTCGGTTGTACCTGGCGTACCTGGGCTGCCAGTCGGGGTCTTCCGGGCGGATGTAGGGGAAGCAGTTCGGAGGAAGATCCAGAGCCAGTTCGCCGCGATCCCGCAGCACTCCACACTCTCGCTCGATCCACGTTACCAGCGCCCGCGCCCTGGTGGGACCGGCGATGCCGGAGAGGATCGCCAGAGAGTTTCCCAGCAGGTCGAACCGTTCACTTCCGTACACCTTATAGGACCAAAGGGCATAATAGGGTTTACGGCGAAGTTTCAGACCTTCGTGGACGTGCCGATGTTTGACTTCGGCTGTGATCGTGAATCGAGTCATTAACTGCCGCAGACGCGAGGCCTTTTCGTGCTCATTGAACAACCGCAGGTAACTGTAAACGATAGTGTTGACATAAAGCCCGTATCCAGCGACCCACTGCTCGTCGCGCCAGTCGCTTGTGGGCAGTTGGGCCACCATCACGCGGTCTTCGGGGCTTTGATAGTCCATCCATCTCATGCCCCTGTCAGCCGCTTCGGCGAGGAAGTCCGCCTCGCCGGTGGCCCTGCGAAAGCACCCAAGGGTCAGCAGGAACAGTGGCGTGGTGTCGCTGGCTCCCCGATCCTCTGGGTCGTGGACCAGGGACGGGATATGCCCCAGGTTAGACTGGTTCTTCGCCAGAACCTCCAGGACGCGACGAAGCCGTGATATAAGCCGTTCGTTGCCGGATGCGAGGATGCCGAGACCGGCGATCATGAGGTCGCGCGTGTAGGGCTCGGGATAGCCCCATCCGGCGGTTCGTGGTAGGCCATAGTATGGCCCACGGGCGTTATGGAGAAGAACCTCCAGTGCCGCGTTCTTGGCCTCGGTTGTGGGGTCGCTTCGTCGTTTCTTCATATCAGGATATTCCCAGACGGTCAGTCACTATTTGAACGAACTTCCTTGCTACAGCACGGTAGTCAAAGAGCTCGACGACTCTCTTACGCGCCGCCTGGCCGAAATTCTGTCGCAGTTGGGCGTCGGCCATGAGGTCCATCATATAGTTGGCAATATCGTGAATGCTGGCGCGATAATCCGCTGTGCGAGCCTTCTTGAAGACCACGCGGTGCCCGGGCTCGTATCCTTCGTCTTGGCCAAGGGTGGTTTCCTTTAGCCGTATCTCCTGGGCGACTCCGGCCAGGAAGGCGGTCTTGCCGTGGACCAGCGTGTCCAGCATGGCCATGGCCTTGATGCCGATGACGGGTTTGCCGCACGCGCCGGCCTCTACCTGGGGCATGCCGAAGCCCTCCAGTCGCGACGGCGCCGCGTAAATGTCGCAGGCCGCCATCAGGTAGGGCATGAAGTTCCGCGAGAGCTTGCTGGCAGTGAAGACCACGTTCTTCTCGATTCCAAGGTGAACGGCCAACTGCATGTCGTGGAGGTTCTGCTGCTCGGTCCTCGGCTGGGGCCAGACCTTGCAGACATATTTCCAATCGGGGGCCTTGGTATCTATGATTGCCAGGGCCTGCATGACTTCTTGTGCGCCCTTTGATGCCGCATCTCCACCCACTGTCAGGATCATGATCTGGTCGTCGCCAACCCCCAGCGTTTCGCGGACGGCCAAGACTTTCGGGTCATCTCGATCCCTCGGAATGAACGCATCGGTATCACAGCCTACAGGCAAGACTTCGATCTTGCCGGCATCCAATCCGTCACGCACGTACACCTTCTTGACCCAGTTGGACGTAACCAGGATCAGAGGCAAAGCGTTCAGAATCTCCAGATAGTTTCCCAAGTACCCATCCGCGACCAACCATGGCACCGGTTGCACGCCGTAGCGTTGTGGGTGAAGCACAAGATGCGACGTGTGGCCCCAATAACCTATGCCGACGACCACGTCGGGCTCAAACCAGCGGTAGTACCATTCTTTCTCCTGCGCGGATTCTAAGTTGACCGCGCAGACATCCACGCCTATTTCTTTCAGGCCCTTGTAGAGCAGGTCGCCCTGGGTAGCCAACCCGCCCGGCGACGGGGGGTAGTCATACAACACCAGTACTTTCATCGGATATACTCCTCAACTGGGCTTTCCCATCTGCGGAAAGCCTCCGGGGAAATACATGCGCAGAGTTCAAATGAGTCTTCATCGTATCCGTACACTTCTCGGACAATTCGGCGTTTCTCGCAAAGTTGCTCCTCGCTCAGCTCGACGATTATATCGGCCTGCGGATCCGCGCAACAGGTCCCGGTACCGGCATCGCAATCGTAAGCGAATGTCCAAAGATCCTTGCATTCCAGGACTCCGTCATTGATCAGGTCAAGCACTTCGGCGTGCACTTCCTTGTGTCTTTGATGCCCGTATTCACCGTTGCGGCCATGTGTGATGCAAAGGCCCCAGGGTATTTGGGGTAAATATTCCCTGATTCGTCTGCCGATTTCCCTTCGTCTGTTGATTGGCTTGAGCGGGTCGCCGTCATCGAGATCGGTGATGAACCCTCTGACGCCTATCAGAGTGCAGACAGACTTGAATTTCGGGTACCGATCCGGATCGTCTTTGCGAGACAGGCACAAGACGGTCCATTCCCATTCGGGATGCAGCAGAATGAGACCTCCACTCCAGATAACCTCGTCATCGGGGTGGGCTACGATAATGGCGGCATTCATGGCGTTTCGCCTTCAACATGGAAAATACATTCCATCCGAAATACAAGCAGTCTACGCACATTCAGGCAAACAAAGCGTTTTCCGCTGTAGTATTCCGTCCGCAAATTCAACTACCCAGTAGTTTCCGGTGTGATAAGAAGTCCTTTTTTTGAGGCCAAACTATAGGCGATTCGGCCTTGTGTGTCAAGCCAAAGTCAACTAGATTGTCTTATCCCGGCCCTTCACATAATAAGCTACATCTGGGGTCGGTCTGCCCGCGGTTCTCGATGAAATGGAGCGGCAGTTTTTCGAATTGCCGCAAACCGAAGGCAGTGTCGCCCCCCCCGATTTCGATACTCCCGGCGTTGGCTCGCTATCGCCCGGGACTTGAGCGGAGGTGACAATCCCTGCCCCGCCGGAATCAGACGAGAGGATCACATCAGCGTGTTTCGCTGCACGAGCCGCACCGAAGAGGATCACGAGGAATCCAATCCCTGCCAGAAGGGCGTAAAGGTATTTTTCATCACGGCTCTCCCTTGTCGTTTAACACGTTGAGGATTTTGCTGGTTTTCACTATGCGCCCTTTGCGACTTGGCGAGAAACCAAAACACGCGGTCAGTATTGAGCTTGAGGGATTGTGGACAGATCTGCGAAGAGCGGCTGCAGATGGCCGTGATCAGAGGCCCAACAGGGCGTCGATGCGCGCCCTGTCGAACCCAGTCACCACATCGCCGTCCACCATCAGGGCGGGCGCCGAGCGAACACCCAGGCTGAACAATTCCTCCCGGGCCTCTTCGTCGATCATTAGGTCTTTTCTCACGAATGTTACCCCTTTGCCGGTCAGATACTCTGCCAGTGCGGTACAGGGACCTCAAAACGGCTGCGAATACACGATAATTTGGCGGTTTTCCATATGGGATCCTTTTGGTTATATTCTGTTTGAAAAACCTGGCCCTCAGGAACCGTCGCAAATCCCGTATAGCTGAAGTCACAGGAAGACGGCTGGTGTCATCCGTGGTGAAAATATCCCGCCTGTTGCGGCGTAGCCGAAAGGCGAAGACGGGCCCGTCGTGGCTTAGCTCGTCGTAGTATAGCCGGATAACTCGGACGAGGACCATCTACAGCAATTGCCTGGCCTTCTGCTCCCGTGCATTTTGCAGTAGCTCCTGCCGCTTGGCCTCCGCATCCTCGGAAATGAAGGGGTGCTCGTCGGTCATGAATTTTTCCATCCACTCGCGGCTGTCGGACCACGAATAGGGCGGGTCGACGATGATCCCCGGCCTGTCGGCATTTTCCAGCAGCTTAAGGCCCTCGCGCAGGACACTGCGCTGGTTTTCGGGATCTTGGGGCCTTCCTGCAGGGTTGCCCAGGGGGTAGTTGAGAAAGATCTGCCGCGGGTTGCCGGCGCTGGCGGCGATGTCCCGGGCGTTGGTGTAGGTGACCGTGGAGATGCCCCCTGCTTCCAGCACACGGGCGACCAGACTCACGGTCTGGTGACAGATGGGTCAGACAGGCGTCAACAGGGCCACATCCACATGGTCCTCCCGGCACTGCCGGAGGATCTCCGGTCCGTCCACTTCGGTGGTTTTGCGATGGCTGTAGTTGGGCAGGGTCCGGTAGTAGTTCCTGCTCAGGCTGCCGAATACCCCTTCATCGAGAAACTCCTGCAATCGCGTGATGGGGAAATAGGCATTCACATCCGCCATGTCCGTCTGGTAGCGGTCGTGGTCCTCACTGGTAGAGAGGATGCGGTCGGCGGGCCAGTCGCTGGGCGCCGTGAACACCTCCAACTCATTGGTGCCGAGCATCCTGGGTTCTTCCAGGGGAAGGCCCCCCTCGTCCAGCAGCAGGAAGGATGCGGTTGTCACCAGCGTCACCCGGCATTCGGAGAGGGGCTTGTTCAACGGGGTGAAGGGGATATCCTCGTTGTGCGCGTAGTTGTAGGTCTTGTCGTAGCCCAGACCGCGGTAATATTCATGGGTTTTTTCGATGTAGCGAATGTAGTCCATCACGGGCCTCCACGGACTTATAGGATTGTCCCCCATACCCCAGGGCTGCGCCAAGGCGTATCAATCCCATTCTTTACTCAATGGCCAAAATTAGAATTGCTGTCTCCCTCCCCCCAGCGTCGAAAAAGGTCGTGCTTTATGCCAAGGTAATCAAATATTTTTCCAATGGTCTGATCAATAATGTCATCTATGGTCTTTGGCTGATGATAAAAAGATGGTACAGGGGGCAGTATATGGGCGCCCATGTCTGCGGCCATGGTCATGAGCCTGAGATGCCCCTTATGTAGAGGCGTTTCTCTCACCACAAGAACCAGCTTGCGCTTTTCTTTGAGCGTCACGTCTGCGGCCCTTACAAGGAGGTTGTCAGTATAGGAGTTGGCAATCCCGGATAAGGTCTTTATGGTGCATGGAACTACGACCATGCCCTCGGTCAAGAATGAACCGCTCGCAAGCGCCGCGCCCACATCCTTGTTGTCATAAGTATAGTGTGCCATGGCCGCCACTTCCTCGGCCTTATAGCTTGTCTCGATCTCGATGTTTTTCTTACCGGCTTCGGATAATATGAGATGGGTCTCGAAGTCTTTTTCTTTAAGTAAACTGAGCATCCTTACGCCGTAGATAACGCCGCTTGCACCTGAAATACCGATTACGATTCGCTTTGACATTTAGTTCCGTCCAGTTCTTGCCTTCCCAAGCATGAAATGCTAATCAATCAGGTCGCTCACATTGATCTTGAGCATTGTTGTGCTGGCCAGTATTCGCTCTGCATTACGCTCGATCGCCTGGATTCCCTGGGCTTTTTCAATCAATCCATTTGCAGCGGTTTCAATTTCGTCTATCATTTTACCAAGCTCTTTTATATCCAGTATATTATCCATATCTGTCTGCCCCTGTTAGTGATCTTTGCGGAGATCTTTGAATCGTTTGGCCTTAACATCATATCTGGGTAATGAACCATATGGATGAAAAGAGATATTATAGCGCAGGTTGGTTTTAAGCCTTAGTTGATCGTTCAGTTTTGCCAGGACCTTTTCTTTGAGGTTCTCCGCCTCAGTCTGCAATTCCACCTTTAAAGAGATATCATCGGTATCTCCTCTTTTGGTTACTGTCACTTCATATTCATCTCCCAGCTCAGGAACCCCTCTAACAGCCTCTTCTATGGCCGTTGGTGCAAGCAGCACCCCCTTGACCTTGGTGATATCGTCAGCACGACCTACAACTCCCCCCTTAATCATGCGGAAAGTCCGACCGCAGGGGCATTCCTGTTCGTGCCACATGATGATATCCTTGGAATCAAATCGAATGCATGGTTGGGCCAGCCGGTCAAAGGCAGTAATGACCATTTTTCCTCGTTTGTTTGGCTCCTCAATGATCTCCCCGGTTTCTACGTCCTCAATCTGCACCAGGAAAAGCCCCTCGTTCACATGAAGACCTCCTGGCTGTTCTTCGCACTCATAGCTCCAGGCCCCGATTTCCGTGGCACCAATGTGATCATACACCTTGGCACCCCATGCCTCTTCCATCCTCTTTTTAGTGGAAGGGATACTGGCGCCGGGTTCACCTGCACAGGTGATCTTTTGGATGTTAAGGTCTGTAGCAGGATCAATCCCCAGTTTTTTCCTGGCAATATCAGCCATGCCGAGGATATAGGTGGGAGTAGCCATGGTGGCAGTGGCCCTGAGTTCCTGCATCTTAAGAAGACGGGCCTCTGTGTTGAGGACACCTCCTGGGACAACTTCGCATCCCAGTTTTTCAGCGCCATAATGCCCGGCCCAAAATGCAACAAATATGTTATAACCAAATGGAATAAATACCCTGTCCGATTTCCTGTAGCCCTGGGAATAAAGGATATATGCCCATGCTTCGGCCCACCATTCCCAGTCCTGCCATGTATCCGGTTGATATACGGGTTGGCCGGTTGTGCCACTGGTCTGTCGAAATTCAGTGACATCTTCTAATGGAACACAAAGCATATCACCGTATGGGTAAGGGTCTTTTTTCTGAATACCGCGCATCATGCTTTTTTCTACTTTGGGCACCCGAGCGATATCTTCCAGAGTCTTAACGTCCCCTGGCTCCATGCCAGCATCTTTATATAGCTGATGGTGAAATTTTGAATGCTCAAAGGCCCATTTCATTATCCGCCTGAATTTTTTGACCTGTAGTTCTCTGATCTTTTCCCTTGGCAGGGTTTCAAGGAGAGGATTCCAGAACCTGTCTGATTTTGGGAACATTGATATCCTCCATGCTGATGGTGGCCTCCCGGGTCTAATTATTATTTACCTGCCTGATGTTTAAAGCTGTCCTCAAGGGCCTCAACAACGGCCCGGGCAAACTCCGGTGTGTTTATGTGGGTGTCAACCTGGATGGTTTCTATCTGGGGGTCCAGGTTTTTTATTAGTTCTCCAATGAAGGTCTTATCTGAGTCAGGATCATAAAGGGCGCCATCCTCGACGCTTAACGAGGAAAAGCCTTTGGTGGGCACAACGAACTTTACCAACTTCTTATCCTTATACTTATTCAGTTTTTCAGCCACGGCCCGGGCGATGGTCTGCATCTCTTCAGGACTTGTCCTTGCTTGAACTCTGATGGCGTCTTGAATAAGGAATTTTCTTTCGGCCAGTTTACGAGAAACCCAGAGTGGATCTCCTTCGTCTCTCCTCTGAATGGGACCGCAACTAATCATGTCAAACCCGCATGGAGACAGGATATAGGGTTTGCCTTGATTGCAGGCTGCATCGAGCCTGTCCGGCCCGGCTGCACGGTTTCCCCCTAAGAGATATTCACTAAAGCCGCCCGGCACGAGATCAATAAAGGCCTCAAATAGGCCCTGGCCGACCAGGTCTACTGCCGCCTTCTCACCTATCCCGGTAGCATGAAAAGACACAATATTATAATCTTTTTCCAGGGATTCTCTGACATAGTGGGCACCCTTATCGCAGAAGCCAAATTCGGTAATAGCAATTGACAGTTTTTCCTCCTTCTTAGGCGCCTCATACTCCTCAACCATTCCGCTTATTGCTCCAGCGCCATTGATCATCAAATTCCTGACCAGCGGATTTGCACCCACGGTATCAACCACACTATGCATCACGGTGATATCTCTGACTCCGAAATATTCTGCAAGCTTCTTTGCATATGCCGGCATGGCCGCCACACTCGAGATCAGGAGCTTGGGCAGGCCGAAAGGCAACGATTTCATGGCTGTGAGGGTAATGAACGTTCCTGTCATCCCGCCTACGGCTATAACGCCATGCAGGCCTCCTGTCTGATAAAGCCCCTGCAACTTTTTGCCCAGACCTTCAGCTACAAGCGAGGTAGCCTTATCCCTCTCTTTGGCCAACATGTTTCTTATGTTATCAACCGTTGTCTCACTGATACCGGCTATTTCCTCGCAGTTGACGTCTGCCTTCAAGGCAGACGTAATAGCGCCGGTACCGATGCTGATATCAATAAGTATGGTTTTATGCCCTCTTCCCTCTATGTGATCCTTTATGAGCTGCAGGCTTTCTTCCCTCTCATCGAGCATGCCGATCACAGCTATTATCATTGTTCACCTCCAAACTATTGCTGAAGAACACCTCCTCTTGATGCCAGTTTTTACCCTACTACATCTTGAGGAGGCATCCATAATTTAAGTACGTTCTAAAACCCTAATTCAGACCATCTGGCCTCTATTTTTTTAACTACATCCGGATCAAGCTCAATGGGTATTGGTTTTTCCTTCCAATCATAGGGGATGGTTGCATCTAAGAGCAGCCTGCCTGTTATCTCCCTTGCGTTTATGGGAAGGGAAGGGTCTAACGGTGTGGATCTTCCCCGCTTGATGACCTGGGACCTGTTGGGCTGAAATCTGAAGCTCAAGGCATACATGACGCGGGAGATATCCCAGGGGTCAATATCATCATCCACTACAATGACGGTTTTGAGACCATAGGCCCCCATCTCCGTTGAGATAGCAGCGGTGAGTACCTGGTCGGCGTGCCCGGGATACATCTGCTTCACGGAGATGATGGCCAGGAACCTTCCTGATCCCTCGGGCGGGCAGTAGATAGCCTTGATGCCGGGTATCTTCATGGCCACAAGCTGCTGCCACAGGGTGGAGCCATAGGTGAGGGCCATGGTCATGTGTGTGTCCGTAACGGCCCGGCCCACAGTTGTAGCCATAAAAATGGGGTTATTCCGGTGGGTGACGCAATTGACCTTTATGTAGTTCCGGGGATCGGTGCCTACGCCTGAATAGTAACCCGTGTACTCCCCAAATGGACCTTCATCCATAAACTTATCAGCATCCACTTCTCCTTCCACCACGATTTCGGCCGTGGCCGGGACAATCAGGTCATTGGTCTCGCACTTGACAACCTCAATGGGTTCCCCACGGATAGCGCCGGCTAAATCATACTCAGATTCAAAGGCGGACAACCGGGCTGCGCCCATGAGGAACAGGAGAGGATCACACCCCACCACAACTGCTACGGGCATGGGTTTGCCCTTGGCCTGATATTTCTTGAGCATGATATCGGAGTGCTTTCCTTTAATAAACTGTGTTCCAAGGTGGTTCTTGTCGAGGAGTTGCAGTCTGTAAGTTCCCAGATTGACCCAACCCGATTCAGGGTCCTTAGTGACCACGAAGTGGGCTGTTCCGAAAAATCGTCCACCATCCATGGGGAAGAACTTGGGCACGGGAAACTTGAAAAGATCGACCTCGTCGGCCATCATTTTGTTTTCCTTGCAAGGGCCTGTATCAACTAATTTAGGAGGAACCTTGGTCTCTCCTTTTTCTACCCAATGCCTCATAAGGTCTACTAAGGTTGAATCCTTTGGCATACCCATGATCAGAGACAGTCTTTCCGTGGTGGTGCAGACACTGGTTAACACAGGAGAATCATAACCCTTTACATTCTCAAAAAGAAGGGCCGGCCCCTGTTTTTCCTCATTGAGCTTGGCAATGTGGGATAATTCCAGATCCCAATCCACCTCTGCCTTGATCCTTTGAAGCATTCCCTCTGATTCAGCCTGTTCAATAAAATCTCTCATGCTTTTCATTACAGTATTACCTCCCTATATTTAAGATTTTATTCCTGTATCTTTATCCGTTTCATGGCCCTTGCCATCAGCAGCTCATAACCGCTCTTCTTCCCCAGCACTGATTCTTTCTTGCGTTTACTCCATACTTGCTCTGGCCGGCATTGCAGCATAAATACATTCTCCGGGAAGGGAAGGTCATCATCTATAGCCCATTCAGTATCTTGAGCTATCCCGTAGTGTTCTTCCACTTTCATACCTGTCTTGACCAACTCCAATATCTCTTCTTTGCTCAGGCAAGGGACATTTTGTCGCTCGGGGGGAAGATCAACCAACATGGTCCTGCCTGTCTTTGTATCCAATAGATATTCCTTGAGCTTAGTGGATACAGATGTCTTTACAATTTCAAAAATAACCTTGTCCACTGTCCACACATCAGGGGTAACCGCACCACTCACAACGCTCTCACCCAGACCCCAGTTCCCCTCAATTACAGCCACTGATGGGTCTCCGCTGACCGGGTTAAGTGTGAACATCACGCCGGCTGACCTGGCATTTACCATCTTTAGCACAGCCACACCAATGGGGTCATATTCCAGGGAAAGTCCCAGACGAGCACGGGCAATAATGGAGCGAGGATTAAATGTGCTCGACCACACCCTGATGATGTTCTTCATCACCTCCGAACTACCGCTGATACAGAGATAGGTTTCGTATTGCCCGGGGTGGCTGGCCGGTCCCGCTGAGCGTGTGGCCACGGGAACATCACTAATGCCCGCCATCTTGCAAACCCCATCGTAATACTGCCTGATGACATTCTCCATATCCTCAGGCATCTCTTTGGATTCCAAAATACCCCTCATCTCTTCAGATGCCTTGTCATATTTTGGCATATCTTCAGGGTTGTCAGGATCAGCGCTGAATGTGGCAAGGTACCGGCGAATATCTTCAATAGCGCCGGTCTCCTTCATAAACCTTTCATAAGCTCCCAGTGTCAGCGCGAACCCGGGGGGGACTCGAAACCCGGCTCTCGTCATCTCTCCCAGATTAGCACACTTCTTCCCCACTATATCGTTATGTTCCTTGCCTAACTCATCAAAACGATATATCCACTTCATGGAAAACACCTCTCTGATTATAATGCTGTGCTTGGAGGGCATGTGCTACGGCACATACCCTCCCAACAATTCAGCTATTAACACCTTTCCAGTATGGTTACAATTCCGCGATCGCCATCCAGTCTTATCTTATCCCCGGTTTTAATTACCGAGGTGCCGACTCCTGTGCCTGTAACCGACGGGACACCATATTCCCTGCACACGATGGCCGCATGGCTGGTGAGCCCTCCGATATCAGTAATCGCACCCTTGATCTTGGTAAATATAGGAGCCCAGGAGGGGTTAGTGGTGGGGCAAACCAGGATCTCTCCCGGTTGAATGTTCACAACCTCCTTGAGCAGCTTGAGGACACGCGCCGGGCCTTCAACAACGCCTGCCGAAGAAGCAAAGCCCTTGATTTCAAAGACATCCTCAGGCCTGACGTCTCCCTCTCCCATGCCTTTGAGCCATTCCTGGACTTTGTCGGTGGTGACGCCCCACAGCATAATGGTGAAGGGCTCTGCCACTTCTTCGGGTGGAACACCCAGGGCAGGGATCGGGTTCCATTCACCTGCCGCCTTGAGGATCTTCTTTCGCTTGTCAGCCTTGGCCTTGTAATAGTCGCCCCTCAGCGGAATATTCACGCCCAGGGCCCAACCGGTGGCCACCTCGGTGAGAAGCTCGGGTATTTCGTAGCGGTTGAACATAAATATGTCGTCCACCTCATTTATCATGCCGTTATCAACCAGGAGATTTCCAAATTCCCTTATTTTGGAAAACCATATGGTATGGAACCAGTGCTCAACCCAGAAAAGGTGGTCCTCGGCATACCTGTAAATGGTCCTTACGGTTTTGTAGGCGCCATCAAAGGATGCCCTGTCTTCATCGCTCTGTATCAATTCACGATATTTGGCAACGGTTTCGTCTCTTTCCTTATCAACCCCATCCAGAGACCGCTCGATCGTTTCTCCTTTTTCCAGCCGTTCCACGTAACTCTTGATATAGCTAAATGGAATATCCAGGTTAGTGATCCAGCTCCCTTCATGATGGAACCACCCGCTTCCACATGATACATAGAACCACGGGTCTTTGGCCTTATCAAGGGCCTCAAGCCACTTCTTCCCGTCCTCTGACTTTTCAAGCTCCGTAACCTTCTGTTCCGCTGTCTTTTCACTCTTGAGGATACCTGCTACACCACTTAAAGAGGTGGCTAATCTGGATAGCTGGCAGAGTTCTTCTTCGGGTCGGAACATGGATACATAGGCCCCTGCCACCATCTTGCCAATAGAGCTCTCACTAATATCGGGGAAAAGTTTCCTGGTTACATCGCCAAACATGAGGTAGGCAAGGTAGGTCAGGTTCAGCATCTCAAAATGATACTGCCATCCCTTGAACATCTTATGAACTAATGTATCGAATGCCGCAATAAGGTCATAGGAAACATAACAGCCTGTGGGGGCAGGAAGGACCTGGTCTTCGGGAACAAATTTCGGCAGTTCTTTTGGGACCTCAACCGCCTCCATCTCTTCACCAAGGGCCTTGAATTTGGTCAGCCACTTGTCCCACAATTCATTATAGTGTTCAAATACATAGAATACCCGCTTCTCAAACAACTGGGCCTTTTCGCCTATCACCTCATCCGGCGGAGGCGCAATCGCACAGATGTACATGTATGGCCCGATCATCCTCTGGGCGATTCCCTGGGCAGGTGGGATGCAGAATACCCTGGTAGTGTATTGGGAAAGAGAGATCTGCCATGCCTCCTGAAAGATCAGATCTAATGGTGGCATGGGCTCTGGGGCATGTATTTTGTCCAGATACCAGAATTGATTCTTCTCCCAATCTTCCCTTTCTTTGGAGAACAGATAGTGTGATGGATACATCTCTTCCCATCCTTCAAGTTCCGGGGGAACCTGATACTCATGGGGATCCGGAAACCTCCCTGCCTTTTTATCTGCCATTTTTCTCCTCCTCATTTAAATGTTTACGGTTGAATGGAAAGTGCTTTAAGTGAAGCTTGATGGTATCGTAAAAAGTCAAAATTTACAGCATTATTTAAGTTGGCACAACCATAACCTCCTTAAATAATTCGTAATTCCTAAATCCATGAAAAAATGATTTTCTACATATATATCATCTTTGATTAATAAAGAAAATCTGTCAAGTTCATTTTATTTATGATAATCATAAATTTTACTTATGATTGTTTTTGATCTATAAAATTTATTTAACGGTAGGCTCAGGAGGAATTTTACACCCGTGATCAACTTCAACCAGCTCAGGGTTTTTTATCAAACCGCAAAATATCTGAGTTGCACCAGGGCAGCCGAAAAGCTTTATATTACACAACCGGCTGTCACTGCCCAATTGAAACTCCTTGAAGAATTTTGCAGCCTTAAACTATTCAAAAGAAAAGGGCGAAAGATCTACCTCACCGACGAAGGAAAAACACTTTATGATTACGCGCGGAAAATATTCGAATATGAAAAAGAAATAGAACATGTGATCGGGGACATGAAAGAACTAAAACGGGGGGTGCTTCGCCTGGGAACCAGCAAGACCTATGCCAGGTACTTCATGCCGTTTCTCATGACTACCTTCCATGAATCTTATTCTAACATTAAGATCAATCTGGATGAAGGTAGTTCTCTGGACATGATTCACAGCCTGCTTGATCTAAGAAACGAAGTGGCGGTAATCGCCAAGGCAGAGGATAACCCTGATGTCTGTTTTATCCCTTTCAGCCAGGAAGAGCTGGTGGTCATACTGGCCCCGGATCACCATCTGGCGCATAAAAAAATCGTCTCTTTCAGGGAACTGGGCGAGGAACCGATTATCATGAAGGAGGTGGGCTCGGGAACAAGGAGGCTGGTAAACGAATTGTTTTCTCTGAATGATTGCGCTCCTGATATCCTTATGGAAACGAGCAATACAGAATTCATAAAACAATTAGTGCAGCGCGGTGAAGGGGTCTCATTTCTGGTGAGGCAGGCAGTAACTTTAGAGCTTAGTGCTCACTGATAAATAACTTTACATAGTTTTAAAGAAAGGTACCAGTAGAACTGTTATTGCATGTAGTTCTTTTGATGTTCTATTAAGTCGCAATACCCTTTATAAAAAGGTATATCCAGGCCCATTATTTTTATTGACATAACTTATTTATAATGGTATAGTTCCGGTTATTTATAACCCAATAAACGGAATGATACCATTATGAGAAAAGAGAGGGTCCCTGCAAAAGAGCTATTATCGCTATTTAAGAGAAAGAAAGTCAGTGATTTGGCTGAGATAAAAGAAGCTTTAGGTACTCAGAGTACGATGACTGCCTTTCGAAAACTAAAACAGCTATGTTATCTTACCAGCTATTCTCATCGTGGCAAATACTACACGATCAAGGATATTGCAGAATTCAATAACAAAGGTTTGTGGAGTTTTAGATCGATACGATTTTCAAAATATGGAACTTTGATGGAAACCTCAAGAGGTTTTGTCAATATTTCGGAAATAGGTTACTCCGCCCGGGAACTCGAAGAAGAACTGGAGGTCAGGGTTCAGGAAACATTATTTCATCTTCATAAAAATGAAAAGATTTTTAGAGAAAAGATGTCAGGTGTTTACATCTATGTATCGGCTGATCCCACTATTAGAGAACGGCAACTTTTATTACGCCGACAAATTGAATCAATCCCCGTCGATACTTTATCGATAAAAGCAATAAGCCATGAATTAAAGGCTGCCATTGTTTTATTTTATAGCATTCTTGATGAAAGGCAGCGTCGATTGTATGCTGGCTTAGAATCTTTCAAGCTTGGGTATGGTGGAGACCGAAAAATCGCAAATTTGCTAGGTTTGAATACTCATACTGTTGCGAAAGGCCGCAGAGGACTTTTTAGTCAGGATTTTGAATCCGAACGGGTTCGCAAGGAAGGTGGCGGCAGAAAACCTGTGGAAAAAAAACACCCCCAGTTATAGAACGAATTGAAGCGTTGATGAAATTTGCAACGGCTGGGGATCCCATTACAGGTTTAAAGTGGACTCGGAAAACAACGGGGAAAATAGCCAACGAGCTTAAGTCAATTGATATCCAAGTGTGTTCAAATACAGTTGGAAGACTGCTAAAGAATATGGGGTTTTCCCTGAGAGTCAATCATAAGAAGATTGCTTCAGGAGGAAAGAAAGTTACGGCAGAAGATCAAAGGAACCGAGACAAGCAATTTAGATATATTGGGGATCTGCGTGAAAGTTTTGCTAAA
>Ga0180009_10004640_pt1 | contig 15066 bp, 15 predicted proteins | sample OS_PC_MetaG_FD_123537 | JGI IMG/M metagenome (GOLD analysis project Ga0180009, IMG submission 123537) | Groundwater microbial communities from the Aspo Hard Rock Laboratory (HRL) deep subsurface site, Sweden - OS_PC_MetaG | ecosystem: Environmental > Aquatic > Deep subsurface > Groundwater...
ACATAAACCGGTTACGCGCTGTTATCGAGCACTTCTTTCAGTTTGCCGGCCGTCAGCAAGGTGTTCTCAACAATGCCGGGAAGGGTTTGATCATTAATGGCATCGGCAAATCCCACCACCCAAACGGCCAAAGGCAGTCCTCTCTGATTTCCAAGACTCACGGCCACGGCCCGAACACCCGGCAGATACTCTTCATCATCCAACGCATATCCTTGCTGTCTGACCCGCTTAAGTTCCTCGAGGTAGGCCTTCGGTGCGGTAATCGTTTTTTTCGTATATGCATGCAGTCCGACGTCATCAATGATTCTTTCGGCCTGGTCGCCGTTGAGACCGGCCAGAAAAGCCTTGCCCACGGCCCCGGCCAGAGGCGGGATAGAGGTTCCCGGCGGTGAAGATATTTTTAACGGGTTTAATGCATCAGCAGTGGCAACAATGACTCCGCGGGATTTGCTCAATACCCCCAGAAAGACGGTCTCCCCGATCCGGTCCCGCAATTCTTCAAGCATGGGTTGCGCCCGTTCCGTTACCCTCAGGTAATTCCAGCTTCTGAAAGCAAGCTCAACCAGTGTCGGGCCGAGATAATATTTTTTTTTCTGAGGATCTTCTTCCAAGGATCCCGTCATTACAAGGGCTTGTATCAATCCGTGGGTGGAGCTTTTGCTGAACCCCAGCATGTGTGCCAACTCGCTGAGGCCCAGTCCCTTCTTCGATTCCGCCACCACATTGAGAATCTGAAATGCCTTTTGAACGGCGGGTGCCTGATAACCCGAAGGTCCATTGGAAAACCCGGCTTTTAAATCCATTTAATAAACTTTCCGCCCATGAGTAAAATATTGCCTGTTTATACCGTTCGCTTCGGTAGTATTTTATCCGGATGCATGACTATATCCTGATGAAACGTCATGGATTCAGGTTTCAGGTTTCAGTGTTCAGTTCTTAAGCATGGATGTTTCCTGACACCCGAAACCTGAAACCTGAAACCAACAATTATGTTCACTATAGTGAACACAATTGCATTCTTACCCTCTCGCCCGTTATGTGTCAAGAACAAAACATTGAATTGTATGCCTTTACTATTAATGGGTTAATATCGATTTGCAATTAATTTTGATTGACAAACTATTTTATAATGATAGAATAGTTGAACTTATTTGTTCATTTCAGTGAACAGGAGGGAGGACTTATGAAAATCAAAAAAATCATGGAAGGCCCCAGAGACGGAGAAGTTCGTTGTCAGGCCTGTTTCACCCGTTTTCGCCCGAAGCCGGGTGCGGAATCGGCGGATTGCCCGAAATGCGGCATTGTCTGGCGGATTTCCTGGCCGTACCCCAAGACGGCTAAAGTCCGCGGACCCGTGTGGGACACATACCCCACAGAGATTGATGAAAATGTGTAGAAGCCATCTCAAAATTAGGATTTTGGTTCAAGGCCAAGGCGGGGCCGAGTTTCAATCCGCAGGCATACTCCTGTATGTCGAGGACTTGAAACGAGGGCCCAACGCAGGGATTGGACCAAAAGACTTTTTTGAGATAGCTTCTAAATCTTGAAAGGAGAGACCATGGCACTGAATCGAAAGATTGCCTATATCGATCTGACCACCGGGGACGTGGAGACCACCCCGATTCCCCTTGAGTGGCGGAAAAAATATCTGGGCGGGCGGGGTCTGGATGCCTACCTGCTCTATAAACACGTTCCTAAAGGATGCGACCCCTTAGGACCCGATAATGTCGCACTGATCAGTGCGGGGCTGCTGGTGGGAACCCTGGCATCCGCATCGGCACGAACCCACGTCATGGCGAAATCGCCGTTAACCAGCCTCTTGGGCTCGGCCAATATGGGGGGATTTTTTGCACCGGAGATGAGATGGGCCGGCTTCGATCACCTGGTGATCAAAGGTCGTGCCGAAAAACCCGTATATCTCTACATTCACGACGGGGAGATTGAGATCCGTGATGCGACAAACGTTTGGGGCGCCGGTGTTTATGATACACAGGATATTATCCGCAAAGAACTCGGAGATGAAGAAACCCAGACTCTCTGCATCGGGCCAGGGGGTGAGAACCTGGTCCGCTATGCCACTGTTATGACCGGGCGTAAAAATGCCGCAGGGCGAACCGGCATGGGAGCGGTTCTCGGCTCTAAAAATCTCAAAGCCATCGCCTGCCGGGGCACAATGGATATCGAGATCAAACACCCGGAAAAAGCCTTGGAATACAACAAAGAGATCATCGATCAGGTCATCTCGACAAAGGTTTCTCAGATCATGCAGCGATGGGGCACGAATTTTATCTATGGTGTAACCAATACCACCGGCCTGGTGAGAACCCGAAATTTTCAATACAACCAGCTGCCCAACAGCGAAGACATCGAATGTGAAAATCTCGACAACTATTCCTTCGGCATGGACGGGTGTTTCGGTTGCCAGGTTCATTGCCGGCACCGGTATATCATCAAGGAGGGGCCGTATGCAGGCACTTATGCCCAGGGGCCAGAATATACCAGCCAAGGGGCATTCGGAACGGAGGTCGGATGCCGAAGCATGAATACCATACTCGTGGGGAACCACCTGGTAAATGACTATGGCCTGGACACCCTTGAGGTGGGCAGCATGATCGCTTGGGTCATGGAGCTTTACGAGAAAGGAATCCTGACGGATGAAGATACCGGCGGTCTGAAGCTGGACTGGGGAGACGATGAGGCCGTATTGGAAATGGTCAAAAAAATAGCCTTCCGAGAAGGATTGGGTGATATTCTGGCCGAAGGCCCCAGGGGTGCAGCAAAAAGAATCGGTAAAGACTGCGAAAAATACTTGATTCATGTCAAGGGGATGAGCAACCTGCATTCCGATGAACGCCCCACCCCGGCCCTGGCGCTGAATATAGCCGTATCCTCCAGGGGCTCGGATCATCTTCGGGGACGGCCGGCCATAGATTTATACAATCTTCCCATGGAGGTGCTGGATCGGGTGTATCGAAACCCGGACGGTTATGACGGCCCCTTGACCAACAATTATTCCGAGTATGAAGGAAAGCCGCGGATGGTTCTATGGCAGGAACTCAATTACATGGCGGTGGATTGCCTGGGAGTCTGCAAATACCATACGATATTCTTAAGCCCCAACCATCCCACCTTCGGTGAGTTTGAAAAATTGATCTACCTGAACACCGGTATGGAAATCAGCACCCTGGACCTTTGGAACATTGCCGACCGCTGCTACACAATCGAGCGGCTTTTCAACATCCGGGAGGGAATGACCCGCAAGGATGACTGGCTCCATGACCGTTATTTTGACGAACCCACCAAGCTGGGGCTTCCGGTGGCCAGGGGAAAATCCATTGATCGGAAAAAATTCACGGCCATGCTGGACGAATACTACCAGCTTCACCAATGGAACGAAGACGGGGTCCCGAAGCCCGAGCTTCTGGAAAGGCTGGAAATCCGAAGCTTGTAATGGATCAACCCGCCGGTTTTGGTATTTAAAAAAAGAGTTATCTGAAAATAAGGAGATCGATTCATGGCAAAAAAGATGCTTGTGGTAGATCCGGAACGATGCACGGGGTGCAGGCTGTGCGAAATTACCTGTTCTGTGAAACACACAGGATTCAGCAATCCGACAAAAGCGCGCATCCATGTGATTAAATGGGACAATATAGGATTCTATCTGCCCATGCGCTGCCAGCAATGTCAGGATGCGCCGTGCATGGCGGTTTGTCCCAAGGAAGCGATTTATCAGGATCAAGAGTTGGATCGGGTCATGGTGAACTATGATCTGTGCATCGGATGCAAGATGTGCGTATCTGCCTGCCCCTTCGGAGCCATGGGATTTGATGCGGATCGCGGGCGGGTTTTCAAGTGTGATCTCTGCGATGGAGATCCTCAATGCGTCCGCTTCTGCGATATGAAAGCGGTGGATTATGTGGAAACCGCAAAACTCCAATATCCGAAAATGAGAGAAGCAGGCGAGAATTATTCCGAGCTCATGCGGAAACATGGATAATGACCATGGAATGTTGGAATATTGGAATGCTGGAATATTGGAAAAAGTGGCCTCGAAAATGAGGAATCTCCGGCAATGGAAATAAAGGGGGATTCTATGAAGATCACCGTTGAGTTTTTCGGTCTACCGAACCTCTCCGCCGTGCTCGGAAAGAAAAGCGAGATCGAATTTCCAGGCGGGACGATCCCGGATCTCACTTCATACCTCATTAGACGTTACGGCCCCAAAGTTCGGCAGATGCTGCTCGATTCGGACGGGCAGCTGGATTCCACCATTCAGGTCATGATCAATGACGATGGGTTTCTCCCTCGACACCAATTAAGCGAAAAAACCATTAATGAAAATGATATCGTAAGATTCATGCTGCTGGCCGGAGGCGGATAGACCCGCAAGCGGGAAAATTGAAAATCGAAAATTGAAAATTTTAACCATGTCTTATTTCGTCGTAAATGAAAAGTGCAACGGATGTCTGTCTTGCGTAGAGAACTGCCCGGCGACCGCTCTCCGATTTGAAGATACCGGCAACGGTCGAAGCCTGTTGCACAATATGGCCCAGTGCGCCCGGTGCGGTCAATGCTGGCGCATATGTCCGCAGGGGGCTATCGAATTTCAGCATCTCATGCAAAACCAATGGGATCATGTGATCACCCTGGATCTGGTGAGGTGTAAGGTCTGCGGGGAACCGATATACACCAGCGATTTTAATGAGACACTTCAGGAAGCGCTTAACGAAAGTCTCGATGCCCTGTGTCCCAAGCATAGAAAGAATAAAGCGGGCGCCCCATGGCCGAGGCTGGCACCCGGCAAGTCCATCCATGGAGATAAAGCACAATGATAACAGGGGATCTCAAACCGGTTGAAGAAATTGCGAATAGCATTTCCGGCTTTGATCATGTCCTTGTGCTCGGTTGTGGAAGCTGTGTTACGGTGTGCCTCTCCGGTGGGGACCGTGAAGCAAAAGCACTTGCCCAAGAGCTCGCCCGCTTTCGCTATTACGAGACTTTCCCTCCTGTTTTTCAGAAGGAAACGATCCAGCGGCAGTGTGAAAGAGATCTGATTGAAACCTACCTGAACGTTCCTCCCGAAACGGATGCGATCCTGTCTTTAGCCTGCGGCGCCGGCGTTCAAACCGTATCGGATGTTTTTGACACCCTGACCGTGATCCCGGCATTGAACACGACCTTTCTGGGAGCGGCGGATGCACCCGGTATATGGCGGGAAAAGTGTCAGGGCTGCGGAGACTGTCTGCTGGAAATCACAGGCGGCATATGCCCCGTGGGCCGGTGTGCCAAAGGATTGTTCAATGGACCATGCGGGGGATCGCAGGGCGGGCACTGTGAAGTTCACCCGGAAATCCCTTGCGCCTGGGCCATGATTTACTATCGATTAAAGAAGCAGAACAGACTTCATCAGCTCAAGGCAATCCACCGTTCAAAAGACTGGCGCCCCGGAGGCGCCGCCGGTCCCAGGGAGCGTAGACGCACCGGCATCGGCGGCAGCCCCGGGGATACGGCATAGAGCTAAGGGCAGAGGGCAAAGGGTAAAACATTCGAATCCCAAGGCGCTATTCTCTATGCGCTATGCCCTATGCTTCCTAGCCGATTTTTAAGACCATCGCGGCCGCCGTATCCCCTGCGGCGCATCCCGCCCAGAGCAGATATCCGCCGCCTTTCACGGCAACCTCTTCGATTCCTTCGATGATGCATCTCCCTGCGGTCGGTGCCTGGGGATGTCCGAAAATCAGGGAACAGCCGAAGTTATTGATGGTATCGGCGTCAAAATTCAGTTCCCGGGCGAGATAAATATCGTTTACCGCAAAGGGATTATGCGTTTTGATGGCAGCCGTATCCTGAACCGTTATCCCGGCCTTTTCCAATGCCATTCTGGCAGCCGGCACAACGGCCTTTGCCATAAATCCCTTTTTCTCCCTGGCGTATCCGTAGGAAATCACTTGAATTTCGATTTCAGGATCCCGGCTGAGCGCTTTCGCCTGATCCCGTGTGGTGACGGCAACGCCGCAATTGCCGTCCGCAGGATGCGTCTGGGAACCGAAGGTATGCACCCCGTCGGGTATGACCGGCCTTAAACCGGCAAGGCCTTCGGCGGTGCTCTCCGTTACCCCTTCGTCGGCTTCCAGAAAAATCGTTTTCTTTTTGGATAGTTTCACTTCCGCCGGAAACATGTACCGCTTTTGAAAAGCCCGGTCATCATCAAGACCGTCCTTATACTGTTCGTATCTCCGCAAAGCCAGGGCATCGCACTGCTCACGGGTAATACCGGCTTCATCCGCGACATTTTCCGCGGTCTGTATCATGGCATTTTTAGCCCATGGGTCTCGGCCAAAATTATCCATCAACCAGTTTTCGGACAGCACCTCGCCGCCGGGCCCCTTCGGGTTGGGCCATACGGTGTGCGGCCCATTTGAGCACCGGTCTACCATGAGACAATAGACATTTTGATACAGGCCGGTCTCCACCCCGACACTGGCCTGGCATATGCAGGTGGCGGACGTGGTACAGGCCTGGCTGATGACCATCCCCGGAGCCGATTCCGCCCCCATCAGAGCGGATGCCCAGGGTCCGCCGTAAAACCATTGGGGTTGACCGATGGTAATTCCCAGGTAAACAAAATCGAACATCGCGGGGTCCCAGTTTTTTTCCGCAAACCATCTTTTGGAAGTATCGGCACCGAGTTGTATGGCATGTTCATTGGCCAGGCTCCCCTGCCACCGGGCAAAGGGTGTACTGTAGTAACCTCCATAGGGAATATACACTTTTGTCAACATAGTTCAGACCTCCCGAATTTGATTTTGTGATAGATTCTTACTCGTTCATTTTAAGAATTCATCTCTCACATTTGCAGCATATTTAAACTCAAGATTGTTTTGAACCGCAGAATCCTGAACAAGGAATGTCGAATTTCGAAGTTTTCCTACACTTCTGCGGTTCTAAATTCCTTGTTCGATATTCGATATTCAAAATTTCAAATGTTCTTGGATGGGTTTTTTGAGCGTCATTACTTATACGAATAGTCAAATATATTTCATTCCGATCAGTCATCGCTCCACCTTCCGTGCTGCTCCCGGAGAATGCGGTGAAGTATCTTTCCGGTGGCGGTTCGGGGCATATCATCATCCTGGATGAAATCGATGTTTTTCGGGCGCTTGTAACCGGCCAGTTTATCTTTGGTAAAGGATAGAATATCCTTTACCAGATCTTTCCCCGGTTCATAACCGTCATTCAACACCACAATCGCCTTGACCGCTTCTCCCCACTTGTCATCGGGAACACCGATCACCGCAATGTCTCTTACGGCCGGATGAGCCCCCAAAACGTTTTCCACCTCGGACGGATACACGTTCTCACCGCCGGTGATGATCATGTTCGCTTTCCGATCCACCAGGACATAATAACCGTCTTCATCCCGATACCCCATATCGCCAGCAGAGGACCATTCACCATGGAAGGCCTCGCGGGTCTTCTCCGGTTCTTTCAGGTACTCTTTGAAAATCTCCGGGGTTCGGTAAAAAATCTCACCCACGTCTCCATCCGGCACTTCCTCGCGCTTTTCATTGAGTATCTTGATTCGATCCGAGCCGAACACTTCCCTGCCGATGGAGCCGAGTTTCTCAAACTGATCCTCGGGTCTCAGCAGCGTAATCAAGCCTCCCTCGGAGGTACCATAGGCTTCCCAGAGTTCGGCGTTCTTAAAATAATCCATAATGGCAAGCTTCAAGTCCTTGCGTGCCGGAGCGGAAGAAACCAGCAGTTGCCGAATGGAAGAGACATCGTACTTGTTTTTCACATCCTCCGGAAGCGCCAGCATCATGATGTAGTGGGTGGGCACCAGGGAAGTAAAGGTTATCTTATACGTATCGATGGTTCGCAGAAGATCTTCGGGATCAAAGCTGATCATGTTGTAAACAAATATCGGCGCCCCTACGAGGGTGTAGGGGAAAGAGTAAAACGTGGAATTGACGTGGCACATGGGCATTACCAGCATGACCTTGTCGTTCGGGCGAACGCCTTGGTTCATGACGGTGAGAACATACTTGGCATGGTTCCCCTCGTGAGTTCGAATAACCCCCTTGGGTTTACCGGTGGTACCGGAGGTATATATAATATTCCAGGCGTCATCTCCATCCACCATCAGATCCGGTTCATCCGGAGAAGAATTCTTCAGCCATGCCTCAAACCCGATATAGCCGGCCGGCACCGGACCGTCTCCCAGATAGACATAGGCGTCTTTGGGAACGGGAAGATCGTCCTTTATGGAATCGATGAGTTCCACAAAGGGAGCCTCCACAATGAACGCCTTGCACGCTGAGTGATTGACGATGTACTCGATATCCTGGCCGGTCAACCGGAACATGACCGGAACGGCAATCTGTCCTCCCTTGGCACAACCGGCATAGATATCCATCCATTCACCCCGGTTGTAGGCAATAATTGCAAAGGTTTCCTGACGGCCCACGCCGAGGTCCTTTAAACCGCCGGCCAGACGGCAGGCCCGCTCATTCCACTCCTTGAAGCTGAATTCTTTGAATTTATCCTGCCACCCCAATCGGTCCGGATAATGCAAGGCATTCATTTTCAGTACGGTTCCGGCATGCATCCACTTACTTGTCGTCATTTCAAATGCCTCCTTCCATTGCAAATAGGGCCGCCCCGAACGCACCTGAATATTGCGGAAAATCAGGGACCAGGACTTCCCGTCCGATTCGCTCCTCCACCATCTTCACCAGATACGGGTTGTACGCGACAACCCCACCGCTCATTACCACCGTATCTCCCAAAGCGTCCATCTCCAACAGTCGCTTGATGACCGAAAGGTAAAGTCCTTTGACGATGTCCGGGACTTTTTTTCCCTGCCTGATCTTTTCCAACACCTCGGTGGCTGAAAACACCGTGCAGTAACTTCCCAGTTCAACCTGCTCGGTCGCCTTCCGGGCCAGGCTGTCCATATCCTCAAGCGGTATGTCGAGCCGCATGGACATCTCTTCGAGAAATGCGCCGGTACCTGCCGCACATTTCCGGTTCATCTTGAAACTGATGCGGTTTCCTTTTTCATCCAGCTTGATGACCTTGTTGTCCTGGCCACCGATGTCGATGACGGTGATGGCTTTGGGAAAATGAAAATAACATCCTTTTGCATGACAGCCGATTTCCGTTTTGGTTCGGTCTGAAAACGTGACGTTATTGCGGCCGTATCCGGTGGATACTGTTTTTACGATATCGGTTCGGGAGCGGTTCGCCATCTTAAGTGCCGATTCAAGGCACGATACGGCGGTATCTGAAAAATCGGTCCCTGATTTTTTTTCTGCGCGGCCGATGAGGTTTTTCTGCGGATCAAGGATGGTCACTTTGGTACGTGAAGCCCCGATATCAACACCCGTAAAAATTGGAGACGCCATCGCCGTCACACCATTCCTTCTTCAAGCTGCTCGATGAATGCTTCGATGTTGGTTTTGGTCTGCTCTTCGGAATAACACCGCAGGTCGTTCAAATCACCGTTGATGATAAGGGCCGGTACACCCGTATTCCCGCGCAACCGCTCCGGCATTCCGTACCGGTTGTTGGAATTATTCGGGCAGGTTTTGGCGTCATGAAAAATAATGCCGTCAAACTGATAAAGATCATGGCACTCTTGAATATATTGTTCTTTATATGCTTCATCCCGAACGATGAACAGTTCGGTATAGGCTTGGGCCATGCTCTCAAATGGTTTTGCCGAATCGAGTTGTTCATAAATCCAGGTGTTACAGTAAGTCGATGCCACCACGCAGGCCTTAAGCCCTGACAACTGCTCTGAAAGGGCCCTCAATTTACCCCAGATGGGCATCCCTTCCCAATAGAGACGGTGCTTTTCACCTTCAATAGCAGCGATTCCACCTTTGATTCGTCCCTTCAACTCCTTGAGTAATATCTCATAGTAATCCACACCGGCCTGGGTTCCGCGGGCCACCACCGCAGGCGCCATGTGGATGGTGGCATCGAAAAAGGTCCATGGAGAAGGCACGGCAGATGCGGTTTCAAGGCAGGCACGCCAAAGCTGGGAGGTCTTTTTGGACAACCCCACCGCTTCCTTGAATCGATCCATGTCGAATTTGGCACCACCGGCGGCTTCAAGGTCGGGTATCAAATCTTCTATCTGTTTTGCAATCTCCTTGATCTGATCGTATCCGATTTCTCCAATCTCCCGGTAGGTGTGGACACCCACCAGCGGCACATTGAAATGCCTGGAGTACCAGGCAAACCAATCCTTCACGTCTCTGCATTGATTGGTATTAAAAACCAGCACATCCGGCCGTGGCACTGCTGAAATATTATAGGCTTTGGTGAGGGGGGTCTTTTCCTGGAGAAACGCTCCGATGTCGCTGGTCAGATAAGAGCAGATATCCGGCGAATACCCCTCTGCGTTGGCATAGGGGATAACGTCTGCAGCCATTCGGGATGCTCCGAGCATGGCGCCGTGATTTTCCGGATAATATACCAGAAATCCCATGCCTCTCAGAAGCTCTGCCGGACCGACGCTGCTGCACCAGGCAATCTTTGAATCGCCGGATTGTGACGCTCGATCCAGTTCCAGAAAATGATCCGCCATCACCTGTTTCAGTTTGCCGGAACACTCAAAGGTTTTTCGCTTGATGGTTTTTTGATCAGCCATTTTGCTTTAAACCCCTCTATAGTTCTACTTTGTCACTTTATTAGATTTAGGATCGGCGATCAGGACAATCTGATTTCTGTGTTGTTTTTGCGAGTTTTTGGTGTCAAGTGTCAGTGTTCAGGTATCAGTTCGCCGACTTTTTCTCTCTGAAACCTGACACCCGAAACCTCATCGTTTTTCAAATGTGACAAAGCAGAAATAGATAGTATTCAATATTCAATAGAAAATATTCAATTTCTAGTACTTCGGCTCCAACGCCTTAACCAGCGCCATCAGAGTGGTGTTATACGGAGTCTCCATTCTCACCTGACGGCCGTATTCCACAAATTTGCCGTTTATATAGTCGATTTCGGTTCTTCGTTTGTTTTCGATATCCACCAGCATGGATGGTTTGTGGTTCCCGGCTTTCCCCATATATTCCATGCAGTACGGATAAAACTGCCATCCCAGGGTGATCTCGTTTGCACGGGCCACCTGGACACATTCTTTAACCAGCGCATCGATGATCTGAAAAACAATGGGATCGTTCATTGCCTGAGCCATGGTCATTCCGGTTACTGCACATACCGCGTTCATACAGGCATTTAATATCCCTTTTCTCCACACCATGGAGATGATCTCCTGAGTATGATGGGTGGGCAGTCCGCTCCGCGTCAACGCTTCCGCAACGGCTACGGCAGCCTGCTCGGATTCAGGATCGAGTTCTTGAATAAAATGGGGAGGATGATGAAAAGGGAGCCAAACGTGTCCCGGTTTTTCCAGCCCGCAACCGTAGTTTACAACGGCTCTCATCACCGGCTTTCGGCCTAACACTTTGGCCAGCTCAAACTCCGTATCGATTCCGTTTTGCCAGCTCACCACATACATACCCTCTTTATAGAAACCTTCGATTGCCGAGGCGATGAGGGGGATCGCATATGCCTTTACCGTTAAAAAGATGACGTCCGGAATCCGATCGCCGAGATCGTCCACACTGGTGCATATCCGGGAAACAGGCTGCTGCAATTCTTCAGCCCCTTTCAAGATGATTCCGGGGTTTAGGGCAGGCTCCACCAGTTCCGGTATGACATCACAAAGGGTTACCTCATAGCCCCCCCTGGCCAGAAAGGCGGCCACAATACACCCGACCGGACCTGCTCCCACCACAGCAAAGGATTGCGGACGAAATTCACCTTTTTCTTCCATGGTAATACCCTCCCCTCCTGGTTCGAGCCCGCCGGTTCTATTTTCCGTTATTCGTGCTGTCCAGTATTCCGAACGCTTCAGCATCCAATAGCTGCATGCCGTTTTCCTGCAGAATCTGGATGGCCCGATCGTTATCGCTGAAGCTGAAAATCATGACCGCTCGGCCTTGAGAAAATCCTACGAACGCATAAGTATACAGAACCTGGACATGGGCGTCTTTAAGGGGTCGCAGCATTTTTGCAAGACTTCCCGGTTTATCCTCGATTTCCACGGCAACCACATCGTTGACCTGGGCCGGCATATGCATCCCCATTAGAATCCGGCGGGCTTTGGCAACATCGGAAACCAGCAAACGAAGCTGTCCGAATGCTCCGGTATCCACCAGGCTTAGCGCCCTGAGGTTGATACCGGCTTCCCCGAGGGCATGGGTCACCTCGTACAGGCGTCCGGGAGCGTTTTCGATGGCAATGGTAATTTGTTTAAGTTTCATGGATTCCTCCAGATAGCTTCATTTCAATCGTATTCGCCCTTAAATCTAATCACATTTTAATTATAATGTAACTGTAAAGAGAGGAAGAAACGGTGTCAAGGAAAATGTGCGGAATCAGGACCCGCTATGAAAATAATTAATTTTATCGATATGATAGGCGTGTTGTCAAGGAATGGTAGTATAAAATGGATGACTTATTTTTCTTTAGCCTTGACCAGTTCTTCGCTGGTGACTCTTAGTCGATTGGCCAAGATCTCAGAAAATACCCGATAAAGAATGTAGCCAAAGGCGAGTTGGTCATTTCCGGAGAGTTCATTGATATCGGAAGCATCGGTTGCCAGGCACACGGTCTCATCTAAAGCCTGAATGGTGGCTGATCGGGCCGAACCATCGATTATTCCCATCTCACCGAAGATATCACCCGTGCGTTGCAGGGTAGAGATGGTTTTCCCAGCCTTTATCACCTGAACTTTACCGGATATTAAAAAATATATCCACTTGTCAAAACCCCCTTCTTCCAAAATAACTTCTTCAGGCTGGTACTTTCTGATTTTACTTAAACGAATAAGCCCTTCAAGGTTTTTCTTGGTAAACGGAGAGAGCGTCGGGATGTTTCTGAGTTTATCAATATAAGCCTTGCTGTCTTCCAAATATTCTGTTTCTTGCATATAAAGATCTCCTTTGAATCCGATTAGGGTGCTTCCAGATGCTTCACAATCAAATAGTGCACCATCTATATAGTGAGTTGGCCGACAATCCGATTGTGAATCAGTTCCATTTCGATTCCTATGGAAGAGAGGCAATTACTGATTTGCATAGCCATATATAATAAATTTCATATGATGTCAAAAAAATAAGATGATTTTGTTAAAGCAATGGTCAAACTAAGAAGAAAAATGTAAAATAGAGATCATAAATCATGTTAAGGAATGAGGATTATGAGGTCATCGCGAAACCATGAAACCACTTCTAAACGATCGGTCCGGTCTGATATATGGCCGTGGACCCGCAATACCCGATAGTCTCCGCCTTGGTTTTATTTCCCGAAGCCACGGCAAGGGGAAATTCTAGCGCCCGCTTCCCGGCATCGGCAAGGGTTTCACCCCCTAAGATGACCTGTGAAACATCCAGGTCGATAAAATCCACGAGTTTCTCAACGGTCTTCCGGTTGCCGCAGATTTTGACCACCGGAACAAAGGGAAACCCCTGGGGAGCACCGATACCGGTGGAAAAAAGGATGATCTGACATCCGGCCGCTGCCAGTGCTGCCAATATTTCCGGCTCTCGCCCGGGTGAATCCACAAAAAAAAGTCCTTTACCCGCCGGGGGGCGCTCACCGTATTGGAACACATCCTGAATCGGCATGGAGCCGGTCTTTACCATGGCGCCCAGCGATTTTTCCTCAATGGTGGTCAAACCGGCGGCAATATTTCCCTCGCTGGGATTTCCACCCCTCATGTCCGCCCCGCTCTGTTTAACCCGTTCTTCAAGGATTCGGACAAAATCTAAAAATTTTTCTGCCGTCGCTTTGTCTTTGCATCGAAGGGAAAGAATATGCTCTGCTCCCACAACTTCCGTGGTTTCGCCAAAAACAGCGGAGCCCCCGGCTTCAATCAGATAATCGACTGCTTTGCCGACCGCCGGATTGGCGGAAAGGCCGGATGTGGGATCCGATGCGCCGCATTTTATCCCCAACCGGAGGTGGTGGATATCGATTTGTTCCCGCTGCAAATGTGAAATGCCGCCGGCAAGCTTCTGAGCTTTCAGCCCGGCTTCCTGAAGGGCCTTAAAGTACCCGCCTTCCTTCTGAATGGTAACCGTTTCAACCGGCTTTCCGGATTCGGCGATCTGTTTTGCTATCTTGCCGGCATCAACCCCCTCGCATCCCAACGAAACGACCAGCACGGCGCCTAAATTCGGGTTCCGCCCGAGGTTGATCAGCGTCCGTTCCACCATATCCAAATCGTTTTTTAAAAGCCCGCACCCCTGCTGGTGAGTGAATACCGCAGTGTCGGTGACGTGCCGGGCAATGTCTTCTGCAGCCTGGTTCGCACAGGTGACAGTGGAAAGGACTCCCAGATAATTTCTGACCCCCACTTGTCCGTCCGGACGCTTGTATCCCATGAATGTTTTTTGAGAAAAGTTCATGATCCATCCTTTTTTGCCCGTTTGCTGTCTACATTATGAACGTGGACATGATTGCCGGGTTCTATATTGTCTGTGGCAATGCCGATAACTTCCCCGTACTTAAACACATCAGCCCCTTTTGAAATGTAATTTCTGGCCGCCTTATGTGCATATGCGACATTTTCTCGAAGTATGATTTGCTCTCGCTTCCCTTCGTCTTCAATAGTTAATGCATCTCCTTCGGACAGATCCCTGAGAGCTGTAATCGTATTGTCTTTCGTGTGAAGCAGAATAAATTTTTGATCCATATTCTCGGTTTTATTTTTCATCGCATTATATCCTTGTTCAATTGAGAACCACCCCTAAAAGGGTCTTTTTGTCTCTCATATAGATCACGGAGTTCCCGGAGTCTATTTGATCCGGCTTAAACCAGATTGAAGTACCAACTTCAGAACATTTTGTAAAGCAGCTCATGTCACCCATGATTCACCATCAAAAAAAGTAAAAAACCTCGTTGCGCTTGGAAAATCAAGCAGATAGTATGGATTTAACGAATCAAAACTATCATCAACGAGGTGAAAGCATTATGGCACAAGGTATA
>Ga0180009_10004641_pt1 | contig 15054 bp, 10 predicted proteins | sample OS_PC_MetaG_FD_123537 | JGI IMG/M metagenome (GOLD analysis project Ga0180009, IMG submission 123537) | Groundwater microbial communities from the Aspo Hard Rock Laboratory (HRL) deep subsurface site, Sweden - OS_PC_MetaG | ecosystem: Environmental > Aquatic > Deep subsurface > Groundwater...
CTTTTTTTCTTCTTCTTCTTTTGTCCCCTCTATAACATGGTCGTCCGGCCCAAGGACCGTTATGGTAGAAGCTGTTTCAGTCTGGCCAAAGGCATTGATAAATCTGACCCAGGGCATTTTTTCAATGGCTGTTTTGATGACCACAAAAGGCATTGAAGCCGAGCCGTAAGTGATAACCTTAAGACTGGACAGGTCGGCATGATCAAAATCCGGATCATCCAGTACCCATTTTAACATGGTCGGGACGAGCATGGTCCGGGAGACCTTTTCTTCCTGGATAATTCTCATCCATTCTTTGACTTCAAACTGGCGCATGAGAACCAGGGTTCGCCCGCCATAAACAGCCGCCAGCATTGCCTGGATTCCTGCAATATGGTACAGGGGTACGCTGAGCAGATTCCGTTCTTCAACAATCGGGTTAGCAGGCTCTACATTGCCCATCACATAGCTGGCAAAAGCACTATGCCTTAACGGTACCCCTTTCGGACGTCCGGTAGTCCCTGCCGTATACATTAAAATGGTGATATCTTCATCCCCGATGTCGGCAACAACTTCGTCGGGCACAGAAGAGCTGACCAGCGTCTCATAGTCCAGCGTTCCGTCAAGTTTTTTGTCTGTTGCTACGCAGTTTTCAATAAAGGAAAGCTTTGGCAGGATGGTATCAAGCATCTTGATATACCGGCTTCCTGCAAACAATACCTTGACCTGAGCATTATCAAGCATGTAGGAAACCTCATCCGCTTTAGCCCTGAAATTGATGGGAACAAAGATAGCCCCCAGTTTGGCCGTTGCAAAATAAACTTCGATATGCTGGTTGCAGTTCACGTCCAGCATGCCGACTCGGTCACCAGATTTCACGCCTAACCATGCCAAAGCATTGGCCAGTCTATTGCTTCGTTCATTCAGCTGGGCGAAACTATAATGCTTCCCTTCAAAGGAGATGATGTCCCGGTCCGGGCAGATTGCGCTGGCAATATTGAGAAAAACGGTTGTATTCATAGTTACCTCATTTGAAAATTTGGTTTTAATGTTGTTTGTTTTTGATTGCTGATAGATGCGCTGCAAGGCTCTTTTCAAGGTAGAGACCTTCTGAAAGTCTGACATCCATGCCTCTGACCACTGCCTGTTTCGCAGCTCTGACAGCAGCCTGATCATGGGAAGCAATCTTTCGGGCTATTTCGTTTGCATGGTCATAAAGTTTGTCGTCAGATACCACATGGTTAACCAACCCAATCCTGAAGGCTTCCTCCCCGTCGATCCATTCGTCCGTGAGAAGCATTTCAAGGGCCTTTGATTTCCCCACAGTACGCGGAAGGGTCTGGGTTCCGCCGGCAGCAGGAATCATTCCCAGGGCAACCTCTGGAAGACCAAATCTGGCATTTTTTGAAGCGATTCGAATGTCACAGCACAGGGCTATCTCGATTCCGGAACCAAGGACATAGCCGTGAAGTGCGGCTATTATCGGCTGGGGGATGTTTAAAAAAAGTCCCCAGATATCTCTTTCGAAGCGAACCTTACGGGCTGCAATGGGAGAGGGGGCAGTGAGAAACTCACTTAAATCCGCACCCGCGCAAAAGGCCTTTTCTCCCGCGCCTTTGAAAATAACGACATATACGTCAGGATCATCCTTAATGGCGCTCAAAATCTGGTAGAAATCATCGCGCATCTGTATATTATATGCATTCATTGCCTTAGGACGGTTAATTGTCACATAGGCTATCTTGTCTGTTTTTTCATAGATTAATGTCTCAAATCCACTCATATGCTCCCCCTCTATTCTCCACTGAATCGGGCTTTTCTTTTTTCCTGGAATGCTTTGATTCCCTCGGTCCGGTCATGGCTGGTGTGCAGTAAAAAATAAAGGTCGGCTTCCAGGCTCAGGGCCTGGTTCATGGTTAAATCCATCCCTTTGTTGACCACTTCTTTTGTATATTTCAAAGCAATGGGGCCTTTGCCAGCTATTTTCTGTGCTGTTTCCATGACCCTGGATAAAAGCGCCTTGCCGTCAAAAAGCTGATTTACAAGCCCCATTCGAAGGGCCTCTTCTCCGTTTATGGTTTGTCCGGTAAAAAGCATTTCCATGGCATTGCTTTTTCCAATCAACCTGGATAACCGCTGTGTACCTCCATCCCATGGAATTATGCCGTCATTGATATGGGGCAGCCCGAAAAAAGAAGCATGGGAGGCAACTCTCATGTCACAGGCAAGAGCCAGCTCCAGGGCCTGGCCCAGGGCATACCCGTTGATGGACATGATAACCGGGATTTCAAGCTTTGACACAGGCGCAGCCCAGGACATGGGGTTGTCTCTTCCCGGATCAATGTTCAAAATGGTTTGACTCAGATCCAGTTCCTTTGGCGGCCCGGTCTGTTCCAGACTGATGATAACCACCTGGATTTCCGGGTCCTGATAGATGGTACTGCAAAGTTCATTGAGTTCGTTGGCCACTTGGACCGGGTCTTCATAACATGCACCATTGTCGTTCAACTTGATGACCATCACCCGGTTTTCCCTGTGATATGATAAAATCTCATAATGCATTGTTCATGTTCCTTGTTCTATTGGTTAGCACCACAAAGGTTTTTTTATTTTTTAATATGGCCCCAATTAAATAGTACCGGTCCTTCTCAGTTGTACCAGTTCCTCTTTTGAGTACCCCAGATCCTTGCAAAATACCTCATGGTTGTGCGCTGACAAAGAGGGGGCCGTATCATTCAATTCCCAAGGGCTTTGGGAAAATCTCACCGGGGCGCCCGGACATTTAAACCAGTTGGTGCCGTTGAATTTTATGGTATCAAAGTATTCCCGTTTATTGAGGTGCTCACAATTTACAACCTCATCCATGTTTCTTACCGGCATAAACGGGACATGTTTTTCCCGGCATTTGTTGAAAATTTCTTCCCGTGTATGAGACATGAGCCAGGGGGACAAAAGATTGTCAAGGACCTCACTGTGTTCTCTTCCTGCCTTGGCCCTGTCCTTGAACCGCTCGTCCGATGCATACCATTCCGGTATCTTTCCGTCTCCCATAATCTCCAGAAACCTTTTCCATTCAGATCCCCGAAGGGCAATCATGGAAATATAGCCGTCCTTGCAGGGAAGCAAAGTATAGGGGTAGGGGGCAAATGTTCTGTGGCCGGACCGGGTTCTTTTCCGCCCTCCATATACAAACGCGGAAACCACGTTGCCCGTATGAAAAATAGACCAGGACTCTGCCTCTGAAATATCAATGTGCTGGCCCCTGTTTATTTTCATACCGGCCATCAGGGCAGACATGATAGCATTGGATGCAATGACCCCTGTCTGGAAATTACCCATGGAGAAAGGCGGGGTTAAAGGTTCTCTTTTAGGATCACCCACAATGGAACTCATTCCGCCCAGGGCACTGGCATTGATTGCATAGGCCTTATAGTCCCTGTAGGGACCTGTCTGGCCAAAGGGCGTGATGGAAATCACGTTTAGTTTCGGGTTGATTTCACGCAGGGTTGCGAAATCAAGTTTCAGCGCCTTTGCAAGGGTTGGTGGCAGATCCTCTATCAAAACATCGGCATCCTTGAGCAGTTCTATGAAAATTTGTCTGCCGATCGGCTTCTTGATGTCGAGGGTAATTCCTTTTTTATTCCGGTTTAAATAGTGAAATAATCCACTCCTGTCCGTATGGGGAATGTCATCGGGAAAAGGGCCGCATCTCCTGGAGATATCTCCGGCTTCAGGGGGTTCTATTTTAGTTACATTTGCACCCAGGCCTGCAAGAAGCATCCCGCAGAAAGGCCCTGAAATATATTGGGCCAGTTCGATGACTTTAATGTTTCCCAGTGTTTTGTTCATGGTTATTCTCCTAAACTTCACTATAATTTACAGCTGTTGGACAGGCTGTTTCATTCGGGTTTATTTCGATTTAATATGGTTAAAAACTTTTTCCGATGTGGCAGGAAGGTCACAAATCCTTACCCCCACAGCATCATAGATGGCATTTAAAATTGCCGGTGCGGTTGAAACCATGGCACATTCTCCCAAACCTTTTGCACCGAAAGGACCGTTAGGGTCGATGGTTTCCACCAGTATAGGTGTAATCTCTGGGATATCTTTGATGGAAAAAAGCTTATAATCATGAAAATTCGGGTTCAGTATTCTGCCGTTGTCAAATTTTAACTCTTCAGTTAAGGCCCAGCCAAAACCCATGACTGCACCTCCTTCTATCTGTCCTTCTGCCAGGAGTGGGTTGATCACTCTGCCTGAATCATGGGCAGCATAAAAATTGATTAATTCCACCCTGCCGCTTTCAGGATCAACTTCTACTTCGGCCAGGTGGGTGGCAAAGGACATGGCAGGTCCGGGATAGGCATAATAGCTTTTCGGATCAAAATCCTTGGCGATCTCGGGTCCGTCATAATATCCAGCCCCGGTCAATACCTCTTGCTTTTGGGAATAAGAAACAGCGCCAATCTGTGAAAAAGCGACCCCTTTTTCGGGTTTTTGTGCGACACAGACATTACGCGCTTTGATCTCCAGGCGCTCAACCGGTTCCTCCAATATATCGGCGGCCTGAGCTATAATTTTCTCTTTGAGATTAAGGGCGGCCTGGGACACGGCTTTACCAGCACAGAATGTAACCCTGGAACCAAAGGTGCCCATGCAGGGCAATGTGGTATCTGTGTCAGAGGTGATAAGCCGGATCTGTTCCGGTTCCATCCCGAGTATTTCAGCTGCTATCATGGTAAGCGTGGTATTTGATCCCTGGCCGATATCGGTTGCACCAGTGTTCAAAAAGATGGTTCCGGAAGCATCCATTTTCATAGTGGCTCCAGAGTAATTAAACCCGGACCCCCTGCTGCCTCCGCCCGTATAGATCATGGATGCAACGCCAAGACCCCTATATTTTTGCTTGGTCTTCTTTTTTTCGAACCAGTTGGACGCTTTTTTAACAGCTTCAAGGGTCTCAGTCAGGCCGCAGCTTGTTATTTCTACGGCGTTTGCCGTCTTTTCATCTGGATGATTAGCATTTTTCAGTCTTAATTCTATGGGGTCCATATTCAATTTTTCGGCAATCATGTCCATCATTGTTTCCTGGGCAAATGTTGCCTGGGGATCGCCATAGCCCCGGCATGCTCCTCCGTAATTCTTATTTGTATAAACAAGAAAACCTTCATATGATATGTTCTCAACACGATAAAGTGTTGAAAACATGACGTTATGATAGCCCATGACGGATGGGCCATGGCTGTTATAGGCACCATTGTCAATGATTGCTTTTGCCTGTTTTACAACTAGGGTTCCGTCATGGTTGAACCCGAACTTTAATTCACATATAGAAGGATGCCGCATCCTTGTTGCAGCAAACTGTTCTTCTCGTGTGTTTATTATTTTAACCGGTCGACCCGTTTTTTTAGAAAGCAATATGCATGCAATATGGGTTGTATCCAGGTCGATTTTACTTCCGAAAGCCCCACCGATATAAGGCGGAATAACACGAATTTTTTCCGGTTCAATGGCAAGGACTTGGGAGATTCTATGCTTTAATGGGTGAGGTGCCTGGGTATTGACCCACACAGTGACCTTATGGTCCGGGCTGTAATCTGCCACACAGGCATGGGTTTCAATGCTGCAATGGGACTGGGCATGGGTGGTAAATGTTTTTTCGATAATAAAATCTGACCTTGCAAACCCTTGTTCAATATCTCCGCAATCCATCTTAAAATGTTTGGAAACATTTGTTTCAAGATGATCATGGATTTTGGGTGCTCCTTCTTTCATAGCTTCAACAGGGTCAAACACGCCCTCAAGTTCTTCCAAGTCAACTTTGATCAAGGACAATGCTTTGGTTGCGGTGGCTTCATCTACAGCTGCTACAGCGGCTATTTCATCACCGATATATCTGACTTTCTTATCTTCAAAAGCAAGTTTATCAGCCATTAACGGATGAATGCTGTATTTTATCAAGGGGGTGTCCTCACAGGTGATAACAGCTTTTACCCCTTTAAGTTCCAGGGCCTTTGAAACATCAATGCTCAGGATTCTGGCATGGGCCACCCTGGATCTTAAAACTTTGCCGTATAGCATTCCTTTTAACTTCATATCTGATGCAAAAACAGCCTTGCCTGTAACCTTGGTCACCGCATCCCTGTTTTTGATTCGTTTTCCGATCACCGAATAATTATCCATTGTAAGTGCCCCTTTCTTATCCATTCTTTAAATTTTCTTTGGCGTATTCAACGGCATCAAGGATTTTAACGTAGCCGGTGCACCGGCACAGGTTTCCTGCTAAATACTCTTTAACCTCCGGGGTTGAGGGGGTCGGCATCTCCTGGAGCATGGCCTTTGTTGTGATGACCATTCCCGGTGTACAAAAACCGCACTGGATAGCCCCACTGTCCACAAAGGCCTGCTGGATCGGATGCAGTTCTTCCCCTGTTTGCACCCCTTCAATGGTCTCGATCACTGCATTATCAACTTCCACGGCCAAAACCAGGCAGGAACTGACAACCTTATCATTGAGGATGACGGAACAGGCCCCGCAATCGCCTTCATCACACCCTTCCTTGGTTCCTGTTAAATCAAGGTCCTCCCGTAAAAATTGGAGCAATGTCGTTCTCGGGTCAACCAGAACTTCATAATCGTCACCGTTTACATTGACCCGTACCGGATATTTTTTTACCATGTTAAAGTTCTCCCTTTATTTGCAATAATTGAGTTCGTTTTAAGTCTCAATACATCACGAAGCTTTAATAAGCGTATTGATTCCCTTTGCAACCATTGTTACAATTAAAGATCTTCTATAGTCTGCCGAAGCTCGGAAATCTGAAATGGGAGTTGCCTCGTCTGATGCTTCTTTTGCTGCTCTTACAATCAAATCAGGTGTCAAAATATTATTGTTCAAAATTGCTTCAGCCTTTTTTGCCCGGATGGGTGTCGGAGCAACAGCTCCCATGGCAATGGCTATTTTCTTACACAGGTTAGTGATAGGTTCTCTGTGCAGGGTGATGGCAATATTCACCAGGCCCAAATCATTGGATTTGCCTGCAGTATGTTTTAAAAATATTCCTTCAGCCCGATCTGCATCTTCCGGGACCCTTATCTCGGTCAATATTTCACCTTTTTTCAAGACGGTCTGGTTGGGGCCGCAAAAAAAGTCCTTTAACGCTATCTGTCGTTCCCCATCCTTTGAAATAATTTTGAGCATTGCATCCATTGCCAGGAACATTGCTCCGAAATTTGAACATGGAGATGCATTGCACAGGTTTCCACCAATGGTGGCCCTGTTTCTGATTTGAATTGACCCCAGCGCTTTTGCAGTCTGGTTAAGAAAGGGCATTGTTTGTCTGAGTTTGTCTGAAACCTCGATATCCCGGATGGTAACCAAAGCCCCAAACCGCCACCCTTTACTGAATTCAAATGTATTCATCCGGGGTATTTCTTTTATGTCTAGGATGCACTTAGGTTTAATGGAATTGTATTTCATGCCCACCAAAAGATCAGTTCCTCCGGCCAGCAAAAAGGCATTTTCATATGTGTTCAACACATTTATGGCATCATCCATACTTTTGGGTTTGATATATTCAAAAGTTTCCATTAACCTTCTCCTAATTATTTGGCTTCAGGGTCTGCCTTTATAGCCCTTGCCTTAAGTTTTATTAACAAGCCTGGAGGTTCGTTCCAGGCTTGTTCTCTTTGGGGGGAAAATATTATTTATCAAAAATTCTATTATAACGAGCGTCCCTTTCCTTGATGGCCTCTTTCACCCCGACATCCCTTCGTCGTCTGAGGAAATTGTACTCGCCTTCCTCAAATCTTGTGTTGGTGAACATGGTATGTCCAAGATATCCCTGTCCAAAGGCGGAGGTCAGTCCCATGGAATCATATGCCAGTCTCGCACAGGCCTTGCCTATGGCAATACCGTCACGGGGGAGAAGGGTCATGGATTCAGCAAGTTTTCTGACCTCCTCGTCAAGCTTGTCCAGTGGTACAACTGTATTAACAAGACCGATTCTTTCCGCTTCTATCCCGTCCAGCAGCTTTCCTGTGAGCAGCATTTCCCTTGCTTTTTTCTGGCCGATCAGGCTCATGAGAATCGGAAACACATACATGGACCCTGCAAAACCGAGTCTCTGTTCAGCATGGCCGATCTTGGCATCTTCGGAACAGACTGTCATATCACAGCAAAGGGACATGTATAGACCGCCGCCGATACAATATCCATGAACCTGTGCAATGGTGATCTTGTCCATGAAGAATATCCTGCGAAGGCTTTCCGCACGCCATTTGTCATATGCCAGCCGGGCTCTCTGACTGGGGCGCCGGGTGTCGTCTTTGGGTTTTCCCGAGCCACCACCGTAAACAAAATAAACACGCCCAAGATCATATCCGGAAGAGAAGGCATTTCCAGAACCTTTAAAAACGACGGCCTTGACATCATCATCCTGTTCAATTTGATCCAGGGCAGCATCGATTTCCTTGCTGAATTCAATATTTAATGCATTCATGGTATGCGGTTTGTTAAATTGCAGGGTAGCAACCGACCCCTCTTCATAATCTTTTTTTTCATAAATCAGTGTTTCTGACGTAATTCTGTCTGAACTCATCACTATCTCCTTAGGTTTATCATATTAATGATCTAAAACATTTATTATTCATAGTTATCTAAATTAACAGAGTATGGCCCTCGCTATTGGCCCGGTACATACCTGCCATATCCGCTTTCACCGGTAACTTTTTGATCCCTGACGACAATCTTCCCCCTCAGCATGGTCATAATCGGCCACCCTTTGATTTTTTTTCCTGCCACGGTTGAAAAATCGCTGTTGGAATACTTTGGATTTTCAGGGGCAATATCCTCTTTTTCAAGATCTATTAACGAAAGGTCTGCATCAGAACCAATATCCAGAACTCCTTTTCTAGGGGCAAGGCCGAATTTTCGAGCCGGGCTGTAGCAGCAGACATCAACCAGTCGTTCCAGAGAAATTCGTCCTTTGTTTACCCCTTCACTGAGCATCAGTGGCAAAAAGGTTTCTGAGCCGGGCATTCCGGGTGTGGCCTCCCAGAACTTTTGTTTCATTGATTTCGGGACCGGGGCGTGGTCTGTGGCAACCACATCAATGCTGCCGTTTCTTAACGCCTCCCAGAGTTTTTCGTTATCTTCGGATTCACGGATGGGCGGGTTGACCTTGGAAAGGATTGGATCAACATTATCCGTGTTCTGTGTTAAATATTGGACACAAGTTTCAGTCATCACATTTACGCCCTGGGCTTTGGCTTTTGTCAAAAGATGCAGGCCTTCTTTAATGGTCATGTGAACAACATAGATAGGGCATCCGGTTATTTCGGCCAGATAGAGGCATTTTTGCATGGATTCCTGTTCACAAACCCTTGTTCTTACCTCATTCCAGGAGCTGGGGTCCTTACCCTGGGCTAAGAATTCGTTTTTCATCGCAAGAAAGATTTCCACGTTTTCACAGTGGACCCTGACAAATATGTCACGCCCCTGTTTGGCCAGCCGGGCGACCTCTTTAAAGGTCAGATAAACAATACCGTCATCTATACCGCCGGCACGTCCTTTCCAGACGGCTTCGCTTCCCTTGTAAGGGAGCAAAAGTTTGACACTGTTAATTCCGTAATCATATATCTCACTGATTTGATTTATATTTTCCCTGGTATAAATCCGTGCACTTAAAGCAAGGTCGACATAGGCATTTTTTTCATAGAGCCCGACAAATTCCTTTGCCTGGTCTTTAATATTGTCTGCAGGCGCCAGCAAGTGTATCAGGGTGGTGCATCCGCCTGCCGCACAGGCCCGGGTTTCGGCCCGGATATTTGATTCGGGATCAATACCCGGCGGATACTGGAGATGAACATGGGCATCCACGACTCCGGGAATGACAAAGTTTCCCTTGCCATCTATAATAGTTTTGGCATCCGGCAGTTCGGATTCCTTTGCCAGGGCAACTATTTTCCCATGTTCAATGGCTAATCCGGCATCCAGGATCCCGTCATGCCTGACAATTTTACAGTTTTTTATAATAGTATCAACTTGCATTAGACCCTCTTGCTTTTTAATAAATAATTTTTTCTTCTATATATTGTTCAATTTTTTCTTTGGGCAGTCCCAAAATCTCTCCGTAAACATAATGATTATGCTCTCCGAGCATGGGTGCAGGTCTTCTTATCTGGCCCGGGGTTTCACTCAAATTGCAGACAACGTTGGGAACAAAGTCAAGCCCTGTTACCGGGTGTTCAATATTGACAATATTCTGGCGTTCCTGAAGATGAGGGTCTGAAAACCGGTCTTCCGTATCGGCACAGGGGGCTGCGGCAACACCTGCATTCTGGAGAATTCCCATGACTTCATAAGACGTCTTTGTCAGGGTCCATTCGCCAATGAGTTGATCGAGTTTTTTGCGGTTCGCTCTTCTCTTGTGGTTATCTGCAAAATCATCTTCCTGTGTCCAGGAGGGATCACCTAAGGCCGAACAAAAAGATTTCCATTCCACATCCGTCAGAATGGCAATGGATACCCACTTGTCTTCTCCCATGCAGGGGTAATTGTTGTGAACAGCCATCATAGTGTTGTTATTGCCCACGGAGGTTAAATTTCGCTTATTAAAACTGTATTCCATCATCGGTTCCGGCATGGTGCTCAACAGGGATTCCATCTGGGCAACCTCTATGTGCTGGCCTTCTTTATATTTTTCATGATGGTATAATGCAATTTGAACGGCAAAAGCACCGAAAAGGGAGGAATTAATATCAGCATAGGCCTGCTGCATCCCTAAGACCCGTTCGCCTTCATACCCGATCAGATTGTCCAGACCTGAAAGTGCGGCAAGTGACGGGCCGTAGGTGACCACATCCGACAAAGGCCCCTCGCTGCCCACACCTGGAAAAGAAATCATGATAATGTCTTTTTTCAGTTTCTTTAATTCATCATAATCTAAAGAGAGTCTTTTCATCACGCCAGGGGAGAAGTTTTCTACCACGACGTCACTTTTTTTTATCAAGTCCCGGATGAGTTTTTTGCCTTCAGGCCGGGTCAGGTCTAAAAGGATGCCCAGCTTATTCCTGTTTATACTGTGAAACAGCGGGTCCTTTTCCGGGTCCCGTTCGATATTGTCGGGGCCAAACCTGACAGGGTCAAGGCGCTTGCGCGTTTCCACCTTAATAACCTGGGCGCCCATGTCTGCCAAGAGACAGGTTGCCCGTGGTGCGGCAGCAGCCCAGCCAAAATCAATTACCCGGTATCCTTCAAGTGGTAAGTCACTCATAATTTATCTCCAATTATGTTGCCAGTTTTTTTTGGCCGGGGTAAAAATACTTTTTCCCCCGACTATTGTTTTTTGTTTTCAATCGCGCCAGTCAGGCGTTGTTAAACATCATACCTGACGTCCGATAAGTGCCCCTTGATAAATCGCCTGTTTAATATTTTTAGGCGTGGTGCAGTCACCGATCATGGTGAAGGGTATCTCTTGTTTTTCTAAGACATCTGCAAGACCATTTACAGGGGTTGAACCAAGGGCCAGAACGATGACTTCAGCTTCAACAGAAACTGTTTTACCCGATTCATTATTGATAAGGTCAACGCCCGTGCTGGTAATTTTTTCAAGTTTATGATCGGTAATCTCCCTGACCTTATGCTCCTGCATAAATTCCATTATGCCTCTTCTGTTGGTAGGCTCACAGTCTTCTGCCATATAAGATCCGGGGCGCATTTTGACCACAGCCACTTCATTGTCCCAGGATGCGATAAGTTCAGCTGTTTCACAGGCAAGCATACTGCCGCCGATAACAGCGACCTTCTGGTTTTTCAGCGGGACTTCCCCACGAAGAACATCCCAGGCAAGCACAATGGTGTTGGTATCGTTACCGGGTATGTCAGATTGTTTGGGGATGGCACCTGTTGCCATGATAATTTCATCTGGGTTCTCAGCGGCAATTAGTTCTTGTGTGACTTCAACACCAAACTTGATGTCCACGCCTAGTTTTTTAATCTGATTTGCAAGATAGTCCCGCAGCCAGAGCATTCTCTGCTTTCCGGGAGGCTTTGATGCCAGCAGGAGCTGGCCGCCAAGGGCATTACCCTTTTCATATAAGGTCACAAAGTGGCCTCTCAGGGATGCCACCCGTGCTGCTTCCATACCAGCCGGACCGCCGCCGATAACCATGACTTTCTTTTTTTCAAGAGCCGGTTCAATGTCGGTCCAGTCTTTTTCCCGGCCAAAAACTGCATTGACGGCACAGCTCTGGGGATAATTAAAGGCCCCTCCTCTGATGTAAAGACATTCTCCGCATGACAGGCATTTTCTGATGTCATCCACTTTGCCATGGGCTGCTTTTTGGGGCCATTGGGGATCAGCCAGAAGGGGTCTTGCTATTCCAAGGAAATCAGCTATCCCGTCAGAGACAATTTTTTCACTTACGTCTGGGTTTCGATATCCACCAGCAACAATAATAGGAATTTTTACCGCTTTTTTAACGGCTTCAAAAAGCGGCCGTTTAAAATCTTCTTCCATTCGCATGGTGTCGTTGGACAGATGCTGTGTTTCATGACATCCGGCAGAAACACTGATAACATCGGCACCGGCAGCTTCCAGGATTTTTGCAACCTGGCAGGATTCAGCCAGGTTAATACTATTGTCCAGGTAATCAAGGGCACTGATGCGAACGGTAACAGGGAAATCATCACCGGCCTGGGTTTTAATCGCCTTTAGCATTTCTACATGGAACCGGGTTCGGTTTTCAAGGGATCCACCAAATTCATCTTTCCGGGTATTGAGAAAGGGGGAAAGGAAGCTGCCAAGCAGGTATCCGTGGGCTGCATGGATTTCAACCATGTCATAGCCAGCTGTTTGTGCCATGACAGCACCTTTGGCAAACAGATCAATGGTGTCCCAGATCTCACTTCTTGTAATGGGAATGGGTTTGGTATATGGGGTCCCGTCACAAAATAACTGCTGAACATCGGAAGCCGCCACACTCTGCATGTGTGTCTGCCCGCCGATATGGCCGAACTGGATGCTGACTTTGGCTCCATGGGCATGCAGGGCCTGGACAAGCTCGCAATGACCGGGAATGAACTGGGGGGCACTCAAATTTAAGGAGGCTGGAGTATAGAATTTATGTCCCGGGGGGAAAACCCTTGTCGAACCAATGATGATCAATCCCACGCCTCCCTTGGCTCTTTCAGTAAAATAATCAATAGTTTTTTGGGTGACTTCACCATTCATACCTTGGAACTGTCTGGCCATGGGAAGCATGACGATACGGTTTTTTGTGGTAAAGTTTCCTATTTTTCCTTTTTTAAAAAGATGTGGGAAGCGTGTCTTTGACATGTAGATCTCCTTATTATTTTATAAATACTTTTTCAGGATCAAAAGATCGTACCAGGTTCAGTTCCTCCTGGGTCGGAGAAGCCAGTATTTCCATTCGCGGTAAGGTTTTAAGCGCCCATCCGCAGGTTTCCTTAATTTCATTGATTCTTTCTTCAAAAGAAGAGCCTGGTGTTGGAAAATATCCCTTAAGCATAAAATTGGTGCCATTTTTTACATAGACGCCTTCATTGGTAACAAGGGTGCCAACCCGCGTACCCGGGCAGGTGATATAAGCCACCTTTTCAACCAGGCGGTTGGCCCTCTGCACGGCAACAATAACCACTTCCTTGGTTACGCTTGCAATGTCATTGCCTCCCCCCGCGCCTGAAAGATAAATATCCCCCTTGGACGAGGTTTTGATTATGGTGGAATTAATGTTTCCTTCTTTATCCATTTGCCCGGCTCCCAGAACGCCAAGGCAACCGCTGTTGATTCCGCCGGCGCTGACCCCGTGCACGTCAAAACTGTCGGAAATCATTTTTGCGGTGGCCATGTTGGCAGGACTGATAAGCAGGGGATCTCCCGGACAAGGCTGATAGCCGATACCTCCGGCAATCAGGTCAATGTGGTAGCCTTGTTCTTTTAATAAATAATAGGCACACCAGCCAGCCAGACCGGATATACCTATCCCGGCAAACATGGTTTTATAATTGTTTTTTAAAACCAGATCCCTGATTTCCCGCGCACCAGCGATAATTGCGTGCTCACTGGGTGTGGGAGGTTGTTCTTCCCTGTTTTCAATTATTCCAATTGTTTCAGTCACTATGGGCGGTTTGTCCTTAAGAGAATTGGGTGATGAACTATTGGTCTGCAATTCCAGCTTGGCCAGGTATTCTTCATGGGTACCTCCTTCAAGGACCCACTCTTGTACCCATTTATCCAGGGTATTGGCATTTTCACTGGCTTTTCTGAAACCTTTAAGAAATTTACGATCCAGGCCATACCCTTCAAATTCAGGCAGGCTCTGGGCATTCAGGTTTTGGGGATGTGCTCCCCTGGGAGCCACACACACTGCGTTGACAAGACTACCCGGTATTTTTACCAGCATGGAATGTTTCCTGATAAAATCTTCGGACACAAGTTTTTCCACAGTGACGATTATACCTTTGCGGCTTGCCTTAGCCCCCCATGCGTCCCTGGGCGGAGCCGCCATGATCAAATTGCCCTGGGGGTCTGCTGCCCATCCGTGAATGATTGAAATGTCCGGGTTCAGTGCTTTAATAAGACCTATTTTTTCACCGGTTCCAAAAGGGTCGTCCACAACCTTGAATGAATGGCTGTTCTCCTCGGCCAGGCTGCTGCCGATAATAGAACGCGTAACTGCATAGGGAAGGTTTAAGGCGCCTGCCTGCAAAGACTGGATCAAAGAGAGCATGGACCAGTTTTCCAGTTCAATGGTTTTTTCCTTAAAAGCCCTCTGGATCACAGGATTGGGATAGGGTCTCGGGAAAATATCGGCACAGGTGGCAAAAATCAGTTTTTTTACGAGTTCTCCATGAATCAGGCTTAAGGCGTGGTGTCCCCCGATCATGTTCATGATCAGTGTAAAGTCTGTTTTTTTGCCCCAAAAGGTCCTGGCAAGCTCACGGGCGCCTGCTCCGGCTTCAAGACCTATGTGCAGGGTCATTCCAGGTGTTATATTTTCCTCAACCGCCTGGCGTATGCTGACAACTTTGTTTTTCATGTTTAAACAACC
>Ga0180009_10004642_pt1 | contig 15048 bp, 12 predicted proteins | sample OS_PC_MetaG_FD_123537 | JGI IMG/M metagenome (GOLD analysis project Ga0180009, IMG submission 123537) | Groundwater microbial communities from the Aspo Hard Rock Laboratory (HRL) deep subsurface site, Sweden - OS_PC_MetaG | ecosystem: Environmental > Aquatic > Deep subsurface > Groundwater...
CTGCCATTCTTTCCAAAGTTTTCCAATACGGGGTTCCCGGGCTTTCCCCTGGAGGGTCCATACATGGATATGAGAAGATTTTAGTCCGGGATATGTCATTTTTATGGCGTCAACCACTTTTCCGCGGGGGGTGAAAAAATTGACCAGCAATGAGTCTTCAGCCGCTGTTTCAACAACGGCCTTGGGCAAAACAAGATTGCCGATATACCCTTCATACTGGTCTGAAATGGCCAATGGCTGGTCAAAAAGGTGGAGGATTGTCATTGGCCCTGTTTTTTCGCCTTTGGCAAACCGGGCTGTGTTTTCAAGGGTATCGATGGCAGCACCCCAGACCGTGATATCCTTAAGCGCAATGGCACGTTTGAAGTCTTCCCATGCATAGGATTTATCATTGATCAGCTTTAAGACGCAATCCTCCAGAAATTTTGCCACTTCAGGCCTTGCATAGACCCTTCCAAATCCCAAAAGCGGATTGGCGCCCATTTCAGCGGTTTCTCCTGCCTTGGGCATAAGTCCCTCACCCAGACAGACCATGATGGCATGGTTTTCCGGCAGGGTCCGGGAAAGATACCAGAGGCTTTCACTCATGGCATAGGCAGAAATGGCATCAGCATCTTTTTTTACCAGGTTGAGTTCTTTTTTTTCAAGTCCCGCACCCTGGCCGAACCTTCCGAACAATTTCGTCCCTAAGGCGGTAACAGCCGAAGTCATTGCCAGCATTCTTTCGGTTCTGTTGTCGGCAAAAGAGATTGAGTCATTTAAGTCATCCTTGGTTTGGCCTTTGATCCACTCAATGCTGACATCTTCAAGCCATAAATGCAGCCTTCCAAGAATAGGGCGGGTGTCAAAAGCCCATTGTGAGATCAGATTTTTTTTCTTCAAGCTTGCAGTATCCATTTTTTTTATCCATTCAGTTTGAGGGTTTTAAAAACCTTTATCATTTACAGGATGAATTCAAAAGAAAATTTTAAAGAAAGTTGCCCCATTTCCTGATTTTATTTATTGCAGTGTCATTGCCGGATCGACTCCTTTATAATTTAAGTTGAATTTTTAACAGCCTTTGACTATATTTAGCATTGTTGATATTTGTCTATAACTGCGGCGATACTATTATCCACCTCTTTATATGGGAAAAAGGCATCAGGATATGAAGCTATTATGGCTACAAGGAGCATCCTGCAGCGGCTGCTCGATGAATTTTCTGTGCGCAAAACGACCCAACCTTATAGAATTGCAGGAACGGTATGGAATCCAGTTTATTTTTCACCCGTCCATTGCTCCTTTGTCAGGCAAAAAAGTCCAGGAACTGCTGTCGGTTTATACACAGGAATCTATTGATATCCTGGTTGTGGAAGGCGGAGTGATTACCGGCCCTGATAACACGGGCGGATACCATAGGTATGCGGGCAAACCCTTTATGAAATGGGTGACCCAGTTGTCTTTGCATGCAAAATATATCATAGCCGTGGGGAGCTGTTCTGCCTTTGGCGGCATTCCTGTCCTTTCCCCGAATGTGAATGATACCAAAGGGCTTCAGTTTACGATGAGACTGCCTGGAGGATTTTTAGGCGAGCCGTTTAAAAGCAGATCAGGCTTTCCAGTGATCAACATCCCGGGATGCCCGGCCCACTGGATGAACGTGATGACAATACTCATGGATATCTCCACTGGAAAACTTATGCTTACGGATCTTGATGAGTATAATCGACCGGGGTATATTTTTAAAGATTATCTCCATCACGGCTGTCCCAGGAATGAATATTTTGAATACCGGCAGGAGGCCACCCATGTTGGAGAACCAGGATGCATGTTCGAAAATTTAGGGTGCCATGGCCCCCTTGTAAAATGCAATGCCAATATCCACCGGTGGTTTGATGGCTGGGGGTCCTGTACCTGGGCCGGGTTCCCCTGTATCGGATGCGTTTCTCCCGGATTTCCTGAAGAAAGCTTTCCCATGTTTCAAACAGCAAAACTTGCCGGTATTCCGGTGAACCTGCCGGAAGGGGTGAAAAAAAGTGCCTATTTTCAAAATAAAATACTTGCCGACCGGGCCTGTCCGGACCGATTGAAAATTAAAAAAGGAAAAAGGCATGAATAAGTCTAAAACCATAGAGATCGATCCGGTTACCAGGGTAGAGGGAGATCTCAGATTCCAGGCCCGATGCGATGACCAGGGGGTGATAAGCCATGCCCAGTCTTCAGGTTCCATGTTCCGGGGATTTGAGCGGTTTCTTGTCGGTAAAAATCCCATTGATGCTCTTGGGATCACCCCTAGAATCTGCGGCATGTGCAGTGCGGCCCAGTCTTATGTTTGTTCCAATGCTTTAAGAGATCTGTTTCAGATTCAGATGCCTGCCAATGGCTATCACATCAAAAACGTGGTGTTGGGCGTTGAGAATATTCAAAATCATTTTACCCACTTTTATTTATTGTTCGCCCCTGATCTTGCCCATCCCCGATATGAAAAAAAATCGACCTACAACAAAGTGGCGCGCCGGTTTAAAATAAATGGCGACTCCTATAAGCGATTCATCCATCTTCGTAACGATTTCATGAACCTGATGGGTATTTTCGGCGGCAGGTGGCCCCATAACCTTGCCATGCAGCCCGGAGGAACATCTGAGATTTTAAATGACCGGTTAAGATTGAACTATGGATACAGCCACTATCTTGCCTTTAAAGAGGGCATTGAAAAATTATTTTTAGGCTGCACCATTAAACAATGGTTGAAAATAGACACCCTTGAAAAATTGGAAACATACCTGGAAAATCAGAAAAATAAGTCGGATCTTTCTCTTTTCCTTACGGCCGGCATGGAGTTTGGTTTGGATAAACTGGGAAAAGGACCTGAAAAATATATATCTGCCGGTGCCTATGATCTCACGGACGGGTCTTTTTTATTCACGCCCGGGTTTTATGACGGCGGGTTTAAAAATTTTTATCACCAGCACATTACCGAATCTGTAAAATATTCATTTTTTGAAGACGATGCGGCATCAAGCTATCATCCTTTTCAGGGGAAAACTCAACCTTGCTATGTTGAAAATAAAGAAAAATACAGTTGGGTTAAGGCACCTAGATATCAGGATCAGGTCGTGGAAGTGGGTCCTCTGGCCAGGATGATTCTTGATCAGGATCCCCTTGTTTATAAGCTGTTCAAACAAAAAGGCGCCAGTGTCTGGCTGCGGGTCTTTGCCCGGTTTCAAGAAGCCGTAAGAACAGTGGCAGAACTGGAAAAATGGATTCTTTCCATACAGATCAATGAACCCAACATCAACCATTGGAAAGATGTAATATCTGGTGAAGGCGTGGGCTTGGGATCTGCTGCTCGAGGAATTCTGGGACACTGGATTCAGGTGGAAAAAGGCGTGATTTCAAACTATCAGGTGATTACGCCTACGGCAATCAATGGCTCTCCCATGGACCACAACCACCTGCCCGGTCCCATGGAAATGGCGACTATCGGCACAAATATTCAGGATGAAAATGATCCGTTGGAGCTTCTTCATATTATCCGCTCCTATGACCCCTGCATTGTCTGCTCCTGCCATGTGGTTAGACTTAAATGAACGATGGCAATAATAAGGTCCGTGTCATCTGCTGCGGCAACCCTTTCAGGGGGGATGATGCCGTCGGCCTTGAAGTGTTCAAACATCTGGAAAAAGAATTTTTTTCAGACCGGGTGGAGATTATTGAAGGGGGAATCCTTGGCATTAATCTGCTTCCCCTGTTTCATGGCTGCAGCACCCTCATTTTCGTGGACAGCGTATTAATGGATGAAACACCCGGTCATATTCAATGGTTTACCCTTGCCGAAATTTTGGAAACCGCGCCGGCAAGAATATCAAGCCATGAAATAAACCCTTCCCAACTCATGACCTTGTGGCATCAGCTGAATCCGGAGGCTGTCCTGCCGGATATTCTGCTGCTGGGTATTGTTGTTTCAGACCCCGTTCATCTGACCGATACGATTTCTCCACCAATAAAACCAAGTGTCATAAAAGCTGCCCATGAAATAAAAAATAGAATCAGGAGCCTTGTGACCCATGCGAACTGATGATGCTTCCCGTGAAGCTTTGGAAATAAAACTGGCGTTACTCAAAGATCAGCTTTTGATGGAAACACAGATGCGGGAAAACCTGGAATATGCCATTAATGAGATTACAGACCATCTTTTTACATCAATGGAAGAATTGGACAAACAGACCAGGGAATTGAAAAAACGAAACCTGGAACTGGAGATCCAGGATAAAATAGTTAAAATCATCAATCGGGAAATCAGCCTTGAAAGTGTGTTAAAAACCCTTCTTCGCCAAGCCTTATATCTCTTTCCCCAGGGGGATAAAGGTGCTTTTTTGCAATATGATTCCGCAACCAAACAATTTTTATTTGCAGCTGTTGAAGGATATGACGCAGCCTTGATGGGAAAAATAAGACTGAGTTATGAACAGGTAGTGGCGCTTACCACGGATAATGCTCAAAAACTGGATGACGGGATATTTGTGATTCAAAGCGTTGATTTTAACTCAATGTCAAAGGGAAAGACCTCTGTTCCAAATCCAAAGTCCATGCTGGCCATGGCGCTGTCCTTTGATAAAAAATTAGAAGACCTTTTAATCTTGGACAATATGAAAGATTCCCATGTCTTTGATCCATCAGACATCCCCAAATTGCTCCGTTTTCGTGAGCATGCTATTTCAGCCGTCAGCAAAGCCAAAATACTTGAGCTTCTGCAAGCTGAGAAAGAAAAAACGGAAAAAGCACTTAAACTGACTCAGCAGACCAATAAAAAACTGGAATCTGCCCATAAAAAGATGGAAGAAATGAGCCTGACAGATACCTTAACCAAGCTTCGAAATCGACGATTTCTATCCACTTTCATTAACCAGGAAACAGGCAAAACGCTGAGAAAGTATGATGACTGGCTAACCGGGCGTCGATCAAAAAGACCACGGAACGCGGATCTGGCTTTTTTTATGCTGGATATTGATCATTTTAAATGGGTCAATGATACCTTTGGACATGACAGCGGCGACCGGGTTCTTGAACAGGTGGGAAAGCTGCTGAAAAAAAATTGCCGGGACTCGGATATTATCATTCGCTGGGGAGGTGAGGAGTTTTTGATTGTCAGTCTGAATTCCGACCAAACCCAGGCACTGCTTCTGGCAGAACGGATAAGAAAAAAAATAGAAACCTGTGTATTTAAAATAGGAAACGGCCAGACCATTCAGCGGACATGTTCCATAGGGTTTGCCTGCTATCCTTTTTTAACATCAGATACCCGGGCCTTGGATTACGAACAGGTTATAGCCATTGCAGATAAATGTCTGTATATCTCAAAAGCCTCGGGCCGAAACGCATGGGTGGGTATTTTAAGCAATGAATCTACCGGCCGGAAGAATCTTTTAGAAAGGATAGATATGGATCTTCAAACCCTGGTTGAAAAAAATGAACTCAAAATTTTTACCTCTCTTCCTGACGCCAAGAATCTTTCCATATTTAAACTTTAACCCTTATATTCGATTACCAGAAGACTGATATCATCATCTGCCTGGGGGGTGTCCCGTATTTTTCTTTGTTCTGCCATGATGCCTTCAACAATCTGATTGGCCGGTTTGTCTGCCAAGAGCCTTAATGTTGAGTAAAAATTTTCTTTGTTTGGCAAGCCGCCTTTTTTACCGAAATAATCTATCAACCCATCTGTATAAAGGACTATTTTATCTCCAGGGCTCAACCTTGTTATTCCCTGGGGAAGTGGAGAATCCTGCCCAAGGCCAATGATGGTGCCATGCTGGTCAAGGACTTCAAACTTTCCTGATTTGCCGACAACAAGAGCCGGGACATGACCTGCACACCCGTATGCCATTTTTCCGGTTTTTATATTGAGTAAAATATAAATAATAGTAAAATAGCAGTCAAATCGCTCAAAAGGAAATTCATTTTCAAGCGCATTTAATATTTTTTCGGGCGTAAATGGGTTCCCTTTTGATAGTCCCTGGGCGTGCAGCTGATCTAAAAACTGTTTTACGGTTACGGCAATCAAAGCTGCGGACACACCATGACCGGAAACATCTAATATATAAGCGCTGATATAGGTTTCATTTTCCTTATAGATATTAAAAATATCCCCTCCCACTGTTAGGCAGGGTTCAAAAAACCAGTCTGCAGTGATTGACACAATATTCGGAAGATTTTTCGGGAGCAGATGTTTTTGAATTTGACCTGCTTTTTCGAGATCTATATCAATTTGTTTCTGCTTTTTTTCCAATTCAATTTTTGACGACTCAATCTTGGTAACATCATAGACAAAAACTAAAATCATTTTATGATTTCGAAATGTTATCGGCCGGGAAGTAAATTCAAGGTACTTTTTTACACAAAGTCCTTTAATATAAAAAATACGTTCAAGGGATTTTTTTTCATTGGGCTTCTGGTTTAACAGGGTGTCTAAAAGAGATCGCTTTAAGATGCAGTCCTTGCAGGCAGAGGTTTCACCACACGGCTTGTTCTCTTTGACAGCATTGATACAGCCGGAAGCCGGGCCAAAAGTGATATCAACAATATTTGAATTTTCGCGGTTGAACAGGGTAAGAAAACTGTTATTGAATTGATGAACCTTAAGATTCTCATCAGCAATAAAAACAGCGGCATCGATATGTTCCAGCAATATATTTAAAAATTCATTTGAATCTTTAAGCTCTTTTATGTCAATATTCATGTTGTTTCCAATTGTTATTCCTAAAGGATACAGTTAAAAGTTTAAATGGACCTTGTTGGTTCTATCTTAAGTTTGGAATAAAGTACATTGATGTAGATCAATAAAAGCCTGATTTATTCGATTTTTAAAAAGGGTGTATTAAATTTAGAAGATAGTTTCATCAGGCCATCTATAAAGGGAAAAGGAGAAGACAACCATGACCGACAATCAGATGGATAACATACCGGCTTTCATGAACAAACTGAAGGAACGGTTTCGGATTCCCTCTTTTCACCTCAAGCTGTCAGGGGGATTAAATCTTCTGATCGTGTTACTGGTAGTTCTGGGGATTGCCTATAACCTGTTTTTCGTTTATGTTCAACCCGATGAGTACGGCATCAAGGTAAACCGAATCGGCATGACCCGCGGGGTTCAAAAAGAAATTTACCATGCAGGTCTGGCCTTTGTAATGCCTTTTGGCTTTCAGCAGATATACCGGATTCCCAAAGGCATCCAGGTGCTGGAACTGACCAATTTTCCCGATACAGCTTCAGCAGCAGCAAGGAAAGACCGCGCAGCCCATATTCAGACCTCGGATGGATTTTTCGTGGATGTGGATGTTTCCATGCTGTATCACATTAAAGATCCCTACCTGGTTTTTACAACCATCGGGCCGGGAACGCTCTTTGAGGACAACGGCATCATCCCCAAGGCCGAGCCTGCACTGAAAGAGACCCTGGGAAAGCTGACCACTGAAGAATTTTATAACAGCCCGATGCGGGTTCAAAAGGCAGAAGAAGCCAAGCAAAGACTCAACAGCGAGTTGAATTTAAAGGGAATCCAGGTTGACCAGGTGCTGGTTCGTTACTTTAAATACAGCCCGGAAATCCAGAAAAATATTGAGGAAAAAAAGCTGCAGGACCAGATGGTATTTACCAACCAGGCCGCAGCAAGGGCAGCCAAGGAAGAAGCCGAATTGAAAAAAATCGTTCAGGAAGGAATGGTCATTGCTGCTGTTGAAATCGAAAAGGGCAAGGCCTATGTCACCCGCAAGATTGCTGAAAAAGATCTTTATGTCCGAAAGATAAAAGCTGAAGCAGACCTGCTGGTAAAGCTTGCGGAAGCTGAACGGGTGCGCCTCAGAAATGAGGCCCTCAAAGGGATTGGCTCTGAACGTATGGTGGCTTTAAAAATGGCTGATGTTTACAAGAGCCTGGATGTGATCGTCCTGCCCAGTGACGGGCCCAACGGGGTCAACCCGTTAGACCTGAACAATGCCCTGCGATTATTCGATGTCCGCAAAGGAGGTGAAAAATGAAGTCTGTTATTCTTTTTATGATAGCCATAATGGCCATGCTTGTCGGGAGTGGCTGTGTCCCCCATACCACCGGAGAAACCGAAGTCGGTGTCAGGACTCGCAAATTTGCCTTTTCTGGTCAAAAAGGTGTTGAAGACCGCATTTATACGCCGGGCGCCACCTATTTTTTTCTGCCCTATATCAACGACTGGCATGTATTTGACACCAAACTGCAGAATCTTGAGATGACCTTTTCAAAATTAAGAGGTGACCGGAAAACAAAAGACGACCTGTTGTTTAAAACCACTGACGGCAATGACATCAGTCTTGATATCATCATTGCCTATCGTATTGACGCAAATAAGGCGCCCTATATTCTCCAGTATGTGGCCCGGGATGATGCAACCTTGCGGGACAAAATCGTTCGAACCGTTGCCCGGAGCAAGCCGCGGGACATTTTCGGAGAGCTTAAGACCGAGGCGTTTTATGTGGCAGAGGCCCGTGAAGCCCAGTCCCTGAAAGCCAAGGCGGCGCTCCAGCAAATTCTGGGACCCATGGGCGTGATTGTGGAAAAAGTGCTGACCAATGACTATCGGTTTAACGCTGAATACACAAAGGCCATTGAGGACAAAAAAGTGGCGGATCAGCAGGTGGAAAAAAACAGATCTGCTCAACATGCAGCCCTGGAAGAATACAAGCGAAAACTTGAGGAAGCCAAGGGCGAGGTCAATAAGATGGTTGCCAATGCCAATGGTCAGTATCTTAAAGATAAAATCGAAGCGGATGTTTATAGGGAGCAGCAACAGCTTCTGGCACAGGCGATTCAGGCCGAAGGCATTGCAGAAGCCACCGGGATAAGGGAAATGAACAATGCCCTGGCAGGGGCAGGCGGTGAGACGATTGTAAAGTTGAGAATTGCAGAGGCGCTCCAGGGCAAGCGGATTATATTACTGCCGGTTTCAGAAGGGGGGATGAATCTGAAAACCACTAATATTAACCGGTTGATCGAAACATTAGGCGTTAAATCGCTTTCAAGCGGGAAGTGATAGATGATGATATGGATAAAGGGGGTAAAGGTTAAAATAATCTTCATTATTTAAAAGAGGTTTTTTAATATGGCAAAATTAAATTGCTGGGAGTTCATTCACTGTGAAAGGCAGCCTGGAGGAGCAAATGTTTTAGAACTTGGATTGTGTCCGGCGTCAACAACAACAAAAGCAGATGGAATAAATGGGGGAAAAAATGGCGGCCGAGCATGCTGGGCTCTTAGTGGCACTCTCTGCGGTGCAATAGTTCAAGGCGCTTTTGCGACCAAAATTCGAAATTGCATGAAATGTGATTTTTATAAACTTGTCCAAAATGAACAGAAATCAGATTTTTGGGTTGCTGCAAAAATACTAAAAAAAATAGGAGAATAAATCCAGCCACACCTCTATAACTATTCTCTTGGCGTCAGAACAAACATCCGGCGGTTTTCGATCGGACGTCAGTTTTTTAAAAAAAATATAAAAGGTTTGCTTTTATAAGAAGGAATAGCCACCTTGCTCATGCTATTATAAATCATCCGTAACATCCATAAAAGATTATATATAACTTTGGCATAAATTCTGAAATTAAGATAAAAGCTTCTCATGACCGATCTGATTTTAACAGAAAAATTTTCCGTGGCATCTGATTTTGCAAAAGCCCTTGATGTAAAGATAAAGGGGGAGGGGTGTTTTGAGGGTGATGCATATATCATCACCTGGGCTGTGGGGCATCTTGTAACCCTTTATGAGCCGGATGATTATGATCAAAACCTGAAAAAATGGAAAATGGGAACCCTGCCGATTATACCCGACCCTTTTAAATACAAACCCATAAAAAAAACCTATCCCCAATTCAAGGTCATCAAAGCGCTTTTGACACAGAGAAAATTCACCCGCGTCATCATCGCCACGGATGCCGGGCGTGAAGGTGAAGTTATCGCCCGGACCATTCTTCTGGAATCAGGATTCAGAGACAAGCAGTGCATTTTTCGTTTCTGGACCAGCCAGGCCCTTGTCCCGGATGTGGTGAGAAATACCATGAAACAATTAAAGCCGGTGACGGATTATGACAGGTTATGGCGTGCCGGCTATTACAGACAGGTATCGGATTGGCTGATCGGCATGAACTGCACCCGTGTGTTGACCATTAGACTGAAAGACCTTTTTTCTGTGGGCCGGGTTCAAACAGCCGTGCTTGCGCTTCTTACCGATCGCAAAAAAGAAAGAGAGAATTTTATTCCTGAAACCTATTGGACCTTGAAGGTGCTGTTTGCCGGGGACAAGGGGAAATGGACCGGTTTCTGGTTTAAAAATAAAGAGACCCGGCTTGAAAAAAAAGAAGCAGTGCAAAATCTTTACGAAAAATTAACCAGTGAGACAGTTCCGGGCGTGGTCCGGTCTTCAATAACAGAGGAAAAAAAGGAGCTGCCGCCCTATCTTTTTTCTCTTACCGACCTTCAGCAGGAGGCCAATCAAAATTTTGGGTTTCCGGCACAAAAAACCTTAAACCTTGCACAGGCCTTGTACCAGGATAAAAAATGCCTGTCATACCCGAGAACCGATTCCAGGGTATTGGGCACCCAGAATCTTGAGATGGTTGAAAATATTATCACAAAACTGAGCAATGCCTATCCTGAAATTTTCAATACCCTGGACCCCCAGCGGGTATCACTTTTAAACAAGAGAGTTTTCAATGATGCAAAGCTCAGTGACCACCATGCCCTGATTCCGTTCAAACCGATTCCCCAGGGTGCTTCAGCAGATGAAAAAAAAGTGTATGATCTGGTTATGCGGCGGTTTGCCGCGGCGTTCCACCCGGACTGCCGGTTTGAAAACACCCGGATCATTACTCAATTCGGTAATGAAACTTTCCAGACCCGTGGAAAAGTAATCCTGGATCAAGGATGGAGAAAGGTTTATATAGAGAAAATAAAAGAAAAAGATATGGCAGAAATTATTCCGCCGCTTGTTCAAGGGGATACCGGCATTGCCCAAGAAATTGTGCCCCATGAAAAACAGACGGCACCGCCGCCGGAATACACTGATTCTCTGCTGCTCAAGGATATGACAAACCCGGGCAGATATGTTTCAGAAGAACAGATAAAAAAGTTCTATCGGGGTGATATCGGCATCGGTACCCAGTCAACAAGGGCTCAGATCATTGAAACACTTATCCTTCGAAAATATGTAAAACGATTCGGAAAAAAGCTGATGGCTTTGGACAAGGGGTGTTTTCTGGTTGAAATGCTCAGAAAATGCCCCATCTCTTCGGTTCTCACATCACCCGAGGAAACCGCTCGATGGGAGATGGACCTTAACCGCATCGCCCTTGGAGAGGAGTTGGATATAAAGTTTCTTGTAAATATTAAAAAATTTGTGACCAATGCCGTGAACGAGCTAAAGGTTGCAAGGTTTGAATCGAAAAAGTTCAAACCAGAGGAGAAAGACACCTTGGCCATTGCCGGCAATTCTTCTGCCAAAGGTCATAAGATTCGCAAGACCGGAAAAATACCTGTCCCGTCAGATCCTGCCTGCCCTTTGTGCGGCGGGAAAATAATTGAAGGAAATAAAGGGTATGGGTGTGCCAACTGGCGGCCTGAAGATGGTAATTGCCTTTTTGTCATATGGAAGGAGATTTCAGGTAAAAAGCTGACCCCAAAGATTATTGAAACCCTTATTGCCGGCAAAACAACCCAACCCTATGTAATGAAAGACAAAAACAATAATAAATTCAAAGCAAAGATGCAAATGATTCAAAAATCACGAATTCATTTTATGATAGAGATCGTGCCGGAAGAAGAGAGTTCGTCTGCTTCAACGTTTCAGGTTTCCTGCTCTCGTTAAGCTGCTGCAGCGTATTTTTTGCAGTAGTTTAGCATAACAAGGAGAACCACATCCATAGGGCGGCAGCAGCAATCAGACAGGCTAAAATCCTTCGAAGCCACAGGACCGATACTTTTGAGCTTACGTATCCACCAAGGACTGCAAAGGGAAGAACCATGAGAACGATTGGAATCGTCATTATCCATTGTATCTGACCGGTTGCTGCCTTGGAAATAAAGGCGGCTAAAGATGACAGCATCACGATTGCCAAATTGCTGCCAATGGCAATTCTTGTTGGAATCTTAACATAAAAAATCATTAAAGGGATCAGGATAAATGAGCCTCCTTGTCCAACCATGCCGCCAAGCAAACCCACACCCGAAGCAACACTGACAGCCCGCGACCACTGAAAGCGGACAGTTGCAGTATCTGGTTTTTCAGGGTCATTTCTGACAGGTTTTATCATCAATATGGCGGCTGCAAAGGCCAGGCAGGCAAAAATAAAAACCAATATGTCATTTGCGATAAACCCGGAGGCAGCCCCCCCGACACCGGCAGCAATAAAAATAGTGGTTCCCATGCATAGGGAGAGTTTATCACTGACAAATTGGAATTTTCGATGTACAAGAATACCCCCCAGACAGGCCAGCAGTCCCTGTATGATTGTAAGACCTGCTACATCACGCATGGCAAGAGGCTCAAGGCCAAAGAGCGGCGGCACGTATAGAAGAAGCGGGCCAAGGACAATGCCGCCGCCGATACCGAGTAAGCCGGACAAAAAACCGGTTATCAGGCTTAAGCCTCCTATGACAAAATAGATCTCCATTGCCTATACAACGGTAATCCCCACAGGTTCTGCAACCACATACCCGATTTTTTCTGCAACAGCAACACCTGCGGTTTTCAAGGATTTAATAAGATCACCACTTTGAGAATCCGGTACAGACAGCAACAACCCCCCCGAGGTCTGCGGATCAAACAGCAACTCCTCTTCCTGTTCTGATAAAGCGGTTTGTATCTCAAAGCTGCTGGTGTTCACCATCTGGCGGTTACCCTTGTTGCTGCCGGTTGTCTCGCCTTTATTATACATTTCCAGGGCATAAGGATAGATTGGCAGCGCCTTGAAATCGACCACCACCCCGGCATTACACCCCAGGGATATCTCAAGGAGATGGCCCAGAATGCCAAACCCTGTAATATCGGTGCAGGCATGCACATTAAACTTAAGCGCTGCTGCCATGGCAATATCATTTAAAGAAGCAACCAAAGGCAGAACATCTTTTTCCAGGTCTTTGAATGGCAGTTTGCCGGAACGTACTGCATTAAACAGGACTCCCGAACCAATGGGTTTTGTGAGGACCAGGGCATCGCCCGGCTTTGAGCCGGCATTAGTGATCACCCGGTTTGGATCAACTATTCCATTGACACAGAGTCCGTATTTGGGTTCTTCATCATCAACCGTATGCCCTCCGACCAGGCAGGCACCTGCTTCGACAACCTTATCGTGTCCGCCTCGCAAAATATCATGCAAGATCCCCATATCAAGAATCTTAGAGGGAAACATTACCACATTTAAAGCTGTGAGCGGTTTGCCGCCCATTGAGTATATATCTGAAATAGAATTGGCTGCAGCGATCTGGCCGAACCAGTATGGATCGTCAACCGGCGGTGTGATGAAATCCACGGTATTAATCATCGCCATTCCATCAGACAGTTTATAGACCGCGGCATCATCAGCCGTTTCAATGCCCACTATAAGATTTGGGTCAGATGAAGGCCTAAGGCCCTTTAGCGCATCCGACAGATCCGTCGGACTTATTTTGGCTGCTCAGCCACAGGTTCTGGCCAGGCCTGTCAATGTCTTCTTTTTTAAAAATTGCATTTATTCCTCCCTATGAATACTTAAACGGTTCAGTATCCTGAATAAAAAAAACAGTGTCATGGCGATTGGTATAATAGATAGAACCAGCCGCCGGAAAAAAACAAAACGTCGGCTTATTTCCTCTTGTCTATAGATCGCCATCCACCTAATGGGGTGCTGACCGGTCTTAGTATTTTGCTCATTGATCTTGCCTGCTCAATAACATAAAATACATCTTTGTCAATACTGGTTACTTCCGCGAGTATCCATTTCAGGTCTTTTCGCCTACAGGCGATATACAGTTCAAAAACTGGACCTTTCATGCCCTCACCTATGAATTTGGTAACGGGTTGCCCCAATTCCCTCAGCTTAGAAGCTATAACATCTCCCTTTTCCCTACAGATAATGCGTAATATAGTCAGACCAAAGGCCAATTTTCCTTCCAGTTTAATGCCAAGCACATTGCCGGTTGCATATCCTAAAGCGTAAAAAAATATCAGGATCGGCTGATCTTTGACCTGGTTGATTACCGTACTTGCAACGCCTATCCAGATGACAATTTCAAACACTGCCAGAATAAAGGCGATCATGGTTCTCCCCTGTACCGTAACAATGGTCCGGACAGTGCCTATGGAGACATCACAGATGCGGGCAAAAAACACAATAAAACCAGTTATAAGAATATTAGATTCGATCACAACATAACCTTTCTTTTGATACAGTTGATGTTACATGCTTAGTTTTCATACCCTGAACTAAACCGACACCTGAATATTGATTTTTTTTCACACCACCTTACTGAATACAATTGGCTAAGTAAATCGAATTTGCATCGCATCTTCACGCCGTTTTACATAGCTGATATCTGGCCAGCTCTGCTTCCTTGCCCTGATACACGGAGATATCAGTATTTTCAGGAGGATATTCGGTTCTGACATTGCATAGAATTGTTTTATCAAAGGTTATGTATTCACCCAGGAAATCAAATAAATCTTTTTGGGGGTGGCTCGGTCACACCTTGAAAATAACAGTAAATAGGCTAAAATTTTACAGCAACAGAAAAATTAATTTGATTTATATTCGTATTGCACTGCAATCTTTTATTGACATTTAGACCTATAAAATTTATTTTTTTTACACTATCCATCTCTTTATTTTTTTTAATAAAAGTCGTTTATTGAATATAAAATCTTAAAATTCCAAGGCACGTTGTTTTCAACTGTCAGGTATTATGCCTACTCGGTTGCAATGCCAATCAAGAAAAGGAGTGAAAAATGAAGACAGCAATAATCTCATTTTGTTTATTGATTCTAATGGTAGGCGGTTTGAATGCTGATCAAAA
>Ga0180009_10004643_pt1 | contig 15047 bp, 12 predicted proteins | sample OS_PC_MetaG_FD_123537 | JGI IMG/M metagenome (GOLD analysis project Ga0180009, IMG submission 123537) | Groundwater microbial communities from the Aspo Hard Rock Laboratory (HRL) deep subsurface site, Sweden - OS_PC_MetaG | ecosystem: Environmental > Aquatic > Deep subsurface > Groundwater...
AGGATGAAGGCGTCAAAAGGAGCTGTAATGTCGATCCTTTTGGACGCCTACCAGAAGCGGGACAAGGTGGCCATGGTGACCTTCAGAAAACAAGAGGCTTTTGTCAATCTGCCACCCACTTCGTCTGTGGAACTCGCCGGAAAACTGTTGGAAGAGATGCCGGTGGGGGGGAAAACACCTTTATCATCCGGTCTTTTTAAGGGGTTTGAACTGTTGCGGAACCAACTGCTGCGGGAGCCTGAGGCAAGGCCCATTGCCATTATCATCACTGATGGGAGGGGCAACGTGGCCCTGGGAAATCAAAACCCTTTCCAGGAGGCCCTGGGCCTGGCAGAAAAAATGGCCTTTGAACAAAGAATACAATTTATTGTGGTGGATACGGAAAGCGATGGGGCTGTTTCTTTTGGCCTGGCCCAAAAACTTGCCGCCAAACTGAACGCGGAATATTGTAAAATAAAAGATCTTAAAGTCAACCAATTGATAGATATTGCAAGAGGAGGTTTATTATGAAAAAAAAAACAGTCTATCCCTTTATGGCCATTCAGGGCCAGGAAGAGATGAAACTGGCGCTGATACTCAACATTATCAACCCGACCCTGTCAGGGGTCCTGATCCGGGGGGAAAAGGGAACCGCCAAATCCACAGCTGTCAGAGCTCTTGCCCGGATTTTGCCGGAAATTGAAAAAGTCAAAGACTGCCCTTTCCAGCATGATCCCCAGGGAAAGCATGACGTCTGCAGGGACTGTATCCACATGGAATGCCGGGATCGCATCCTTGGCAGCAGCCAGGGGCCTGAAATTGTGATGGAAGGCATAAGAGTGATTGAACTGCCTGTAGGGGCCACTGAAGATCGGGTGGTGGGCACCATGGACATGGAACAGGCCCTGAAAAAAGGAGAAAAACAGGTAGAGCCCGGTATCCTTGCAGCTGCTCACCGGGGAATTCTATACGTGGATGAGGTGAATCTTCTGGACGATCATGTGGTAGACGTGCTTTTAGATTCTGCAGCCATGGGCATCAATACCATTGAGCGGGAAGGCATCTCTTTTTCCCATCCCGCAAGGTTTACCCTTGTGGGCACCATGAATCCGGAAGAAGGAGAGTTGCGGCCACAACTTCTGGATCGGTTCGGACTCTGTGTCAATATTCAGGGAATTTTAGATCCCAATGCCAGGGTCGCCATCATGGAGCGGCGTACCAGTTTTGACGAAGACCCGGAAGCCTTTGTCAAGCTATGGGAAGAAGACTCCCAGGGCCTCGTGGAAAAAATCAAACAGGCAAAAGCACTTTACCCGGATGTGACCTGCCCTAAAGCCATGCTCTATGAGATTGCATCCTTTTGTCTGGACGTAGGGGTGGACGGTCACAGGGGAGATATTATTATTCTAAAGACCGCCAAAACCCTGTCAGCTTTTGAAGGCAGAACACAGGTTGAATTAAAGGATATTGAGAAAGCAGCCACCCTGGTGCTGCCACACCGGGTAAGACGTCAACCGCTGCAGGATATTGTAACTGATGTATCCGGTATGCTGAACCACAAAAAAATGGCAGGAATGTCATCATGATCCGAATTCAGAATCTCAACAAAACCTATAAATCCACCCAGGCACTCATAAATGTCAACTTCCAGGTAAACAAGGGAGAACTCTTTGCATTCCTGGGCCCCAATGGTGCCGGGAAGACCACCACCATACGAATATTGACAGGATTATCCAAACTGGACTCAGGTCTGGTGATGCTCAACGGATTTAATCTGGAACACCCGGGGATTGAAAGCCGTCGGCAGTGCGGACTGGTGCCCCAGTCCATCAATCTTGACCGGGAACTGAGTGTCATTGAAAATTTAAATATCCACTGCAGACTTTTCCGAATGACCAAAGAACAAAGCGCTTCCCGGATTGATGAACTTCTTGATTATGTTGAGATGAGCGACAGAAAGAAGACCCTGGTCAAAAACCTGTCAGGCGGCATGAAACGGCGGCTCATGATTGCAAGGGCTCTGTTGCATTCACCGGCCATCCTGTTTCTGGACGAGCCCACCGTGGGACTGGATGCAGCCATGCGTCGCAAGATCTGGGCGCTCATCAGAAAAATCCAGCAACATGAGACCACCATCTTTCTGACCACCCATTATATTGAAGAGGCCCAGTTTCTTGCAGGCCGCGTGGCCTTTATTGACAATGGCGCCATTGTGGTGGTGGACACGCCGGAAAGCCTTATGAAACAAAAGGGGACCTGGGCTCTTGACCGCCTGAAGGAAGATGACATGGAAACTCTTTTTTTTAACGACCGGAATCAAGCCAATGATTATATTGCCGCCCATAAAGACAGCTTTACCCTGCGGCGGGTTAATCTTGAGGATTCTTTTCTGGCTTTAACAGGGAAAAAAATACAATGATACACGGTGCATCTGCAGTTTACTACAGGGAAATATTGATACTTCGGCGGCGGCTGTCCAGGCTTGTCCCTTCCTGGTCCGTATCTCCGCTGCTCTATCTCATTGCTTTCGGTTATGCCATGGGAAAACAGGTGACCGTACAAGGCCACAGCTATATGGAATTTCTCATCCCGGGCCTGATTGCCATGAGCAGCATGACCCATGCCTTTGCCATTTCCAGTGAGATCAATATTGCCCGGTTTTACTGGCATATTTTTGAAGAAATTCAGGCAGCACCTGTAAGCGACCTTTCCTATGTGACCGGTGAAGTCCTGGCAGGGATGACACGAGCCATTCTCGCTATCCTGGTGATTCTGGTGTTGGGTCTTTTGTTTGGCGTTGTCCTTTCCTGCAATGCCTGGTTCTGGCTGGCCATCCTGCTGAACAGTTTTGTATTTGCCTCTCTTGCCGTGGGACTTGCCATGCTGGTCAAATCCCATGCAGACCAGACCCTTCTCACCAGTTTTGTAATCACGCCCATGGCTTTTTTAGGGGGAACCTTTTTTCCTGTGGAAAACTTTCCTGCCTGGACCCAGAAAATTATTTATTTACTTCCGTTAACCCATGCCGCCACATCCATCAGGGCGGCAGCATTCGGCGACGTGCCCGCTTTGTCTTCCCTTGTTATCCTGGCCGTCATTGGAAGTCTGTTTTTTTATATTTCTGTATTATGTGTAAAAAAAGCAAAGGACTGAGGAGTAACACACCCGTTTGCCAATAAAATTTCAGCAATCCGGAAAAATATTAATGCCCTGATGGAAATTAAAGCGCTCCTTCAGGGCATTAACATTAAACTGCTGATAATTTAATTACAGTAGATCTGCGTAGAAATCGTTCCCTTTGTCATCCACAATGATAAAGGCGGGGAAATTTTCCACCGTGATCATGTAGACCGCTTCCATGCCAAGCTCTTCATATTCCACCAGCTCGACCTTCTTGATAAAGTCTTTTCCAAGGCGTGCGGCAGGTCCGCCGGGAGATCCCAGGTAAAATCCGCCGTATGCCTTGCAGGCATCTGTCACCTGCTGGGTCCTGTTTCCTTTTGCCAGCATGATCATGGACGCACCCTCTTTCTGGAAAACAGGCACATAGGGATCCATTCGTCCGGCCGTTGTGGGACCGAATGATCCGGATGCTTCGCCTTCGGGTGTTTTGGCTGGGCCGGCATAATAGATGATATGATTTTTCAGGTAGTCCGGCAGCCCATTGCCTGCCTTGAATCTTTCCATGAATTTTGAATGGGCAATATCCCTTCCCACGATGATTTTACCGGTCAAAGACAGTCTTGTGGCCACCGGGTATTTGGACAGTTCCGCCCGGATCTCCGCCATGGGCCGGTTCAGATCGATGTTTACCGCAGGTTTCATTTCAGGCTCTCTCTGGGGCAGATACTGGGCCGGGTTTTCTTCCAGCTGCTCTAAAAAGATCCCGTCACTTGTGATTTTCCCCTTGATCTGGCGATCGGCGGAACATGAAACGCCAAGGCCGATGGGGCAGGAAGCACCGTGCCGCGGCAAACGGATCACCCGGATATCCAGGGCAAAATGCTTGCCACCGAACTGGGCGCCAAGGCCCAGTTCATGGGATTTGGCCAGCACTTTTTCTTCAAGATCAATATCCCTGAAAGCATGGGCGGTTTCACTGCCTGTTGTGGGCAGGGTATCCAGGTATCTGGCAGACGCCAGTTTCACGGTTTTTAAATTCAGCTCTGCTGAAGTGCCGCCAATGACAAAGGCAATATGGTAAGGCGGGCAGGCTGCTGTGCCAAGGCCCCTCATTTTTTCCATCATGAAATTGATCAGGGTATCTTCAGTGTTCAACACTGCCTTTGTCATCTGGAAAAGAACGGTTTTATTGGCTGAACCGCCCCCTTTTGCCATGAACAGAAACTTGTATGCCTCTCCCTGGACAGCGGCAATGTCGATCTGGGCCGGCAGATTGGTTTTGGTGTTTGCTTCCTTGTACATGGTCAGGGGTGCGTTCTGGGAATATCTTAAATAATTTTGGGTGTAAGCCTGGAATGCTCCTTTTGACAACTCTTCCTCATCATTTGACCAGGTCCAGACCTGCTGGCCTTTCTTTCCCATGACAATGGCGGTTCCCGTATCCTGGCACATGGGATACACCTTCTGGGCGGCAATCACGGCATTCTTCAACAATTCCAGTGCCACATACCGGTCATTGTCAGAACTTTGTGGATCATCAATGATTGCCTTCACGCTTTCAAGATGTTCAGCCCGATAGAGATGGGCCACATCTTTAAATGCCTCGGCTGCCAGCAGGGTTAATCCCGACGGTTCCACCATGAGGATCTTGCTTCCCTCAAATTCCTTGGTTCTCACATGTTCCTTTGTCAGGAGGCGATACAGGGTTGTATCCTCCCCTAAGGGGAACATGGTCTCAAATTTAAATTCACTCATCTTTTTTGCCTTTCATAAACCAACAGGCAGTGAACCGTTGATAGCCCACTGCCTGCTGATGTGTTATTTTTGCATCCTCAGCCTGAAATTACAGGCCCGGGGGTTATCGAATCAGGGCCATCTTCCTTCGAAGGTAGGCAATCTGGGTCTGGTGCGGCAGATCTTTGGGACAATAATCTTCACATCCCAGAAGGGTCATGCAGCCGAACACGCCGTCATCATCTCCCATAATTTCATAGAATTCATCATCCGTCCGTTTGTCTCTCGGGTCCAGGGCAAATCTTGCCAGCCGCATAAATCCCACGGCAGACAGAAAATCAGGCCGCATGCGTTTTGTGGCACAGGCCGACACACAGCACCCGCATTCCACGCATCGCTCAAGCTCGTAAATCTGATCTGCCACATCCGGGTCCATCCGTTCTTCAAGCTTGTCGTAATTGACCTGATCTGCATGCTGGTCATGAATCCAGGATTCCACCCGTTCGGACATGGCCCGCATGAATTTTCCGGTATTGACGGAAAGATCTCCGATCAGTTCAAATCCGGGCAAGGGCAGAAGTTTGATCTCACCGTGTTCATACTTTGATGTCAGGGTCCTGCAGGCCAGGGTCGGAGACCCGTTGACCACCATGGCACAGGAACCGCAGATACCGGCCCTGCAGACAAAATCAAACTGGATGGACGGGTCCTGCTGTTCCCGGATCTCGTTCAATGCAATAAAAATCGTCATCCCAGGGGCTTCTGTGACCTCATAGGTTACCATGCGAGGCTTATCACCCTTTTTCTGGGGATTATATCTAAAGATTTGAAATTTTAAGACTCTTTCTTGATCACTCATTATTTAAACCCCCTGCCTATACGCTCATTTCTGCCTTTGAATTTTTCCGGAATCGGGGTGGGATTCAGCAATTCGTGCATCTCATACCTGTCTGCCCCGGGATTGGCTTTTTTAATCTCTTCAATTTCCTTTTCACGTCTGGCTGTGTCCGGATGATGAACCGTATTGTCCGTACCATACCCCCTTGAACCCGGCGGCATTTCCATTTTCATGACATTCAGCTCTTCATAGGTGACTTCCGGCAGATCAGCTGCATCGTCCTTCCATGTGGTAAGGGTTCTTTTCAGCCAGTCTCTGTCATTTCTTTCCGGGTAATCTTCCCTTGCATGAGCGCCGCGGCTTTCGGTCCGGAGCATGGCACCGTATGCCACACACTGGGCAAGCTTGATCATTTTGGGTACCCGGATGGCTTCCACAAGTTCCGGGTTGGAAGAGGAAATCCGGTTTCTCAAGGCAATTTTCTTTGCCCGCTGGTTCAGGACTTTCAATTCTTCAACCGCCTGGGCAAGGTCCTCACCATTTCTGAAAATACCGACCTTGTCCATCATGATCTTCTGCATTTCAGCCTTCAGATGGAAGGGGTTTTCCCCAAAATCCCTGACCAGAAGATCTGTGATTTTCTTTTCTTCCTGTTTCATGAAATGCTGGATGGTGGTGGTACTGACATTTAATGAATTGGCTTCACAATAATCTGCCACAAATTCACCAACGATCATCCCCGCCACAACGGTTTCAGCAACCGAGTTGCCGCCCAGGCGGTTAAACCCGTGCATATCCCAGCAGGCAGCTTCACCAGCGGAAAAAAGACCTTTAAGGGTCGGACTTTCACCGGTTGCATTGGTTCTGATGCCGCCCATGGAGTAGTGCTGAGTCGGTCTGACCGGAATATATTCTTCAACCGGATCAATCCCAAGAAAGTATTCGCAGATTTCTTTGACTTCCCTTAAATTCTTTTCAATGTGCTTGCGGCCCAGAAGGGTAATATCCAGCCAGAGATGATCCCCGTAGCGCGAGGAAACCCCTTTGCCTTTTCTCATGTGCTCGGTCATCCTGCGGGACACAACATCCCTGGATGCCAGTTCTTTTTTATCAGGCTCATAATCGGGCATAAACCGATATCCATCCTTGTCCAGGAGCAGACCGCCGTCACCGCGGCATCCTTCAGTGGTGAGAATCCCAACCGGCACAATGGCAGTCGGATGAAACTGAACCGCTTCCATATTCCCCAGGGTGGCAATGCCGGTCTCAAGGGCAATGGCATTGCCAATGCCTTCTGAAATCACCGCATTGGTGGAAACAGAATAAAGCCGTCCATACCCCCCGGTGGCAATGGTGGTGGCTTTTGCCACATAGGCCATGAGCTCGCCTGTGATCAGATCCCGGACAATGGCGCCGTAGCAGATCCCGTCTTCATGGATCAGGGCAATGGCCTCTTTTCTTTCATGGACCGGAATCCCCATCTGGATGGCCTTGTTATCCATGGCATAGAGCATGGTATGACCGGTACCGTCCGAGGTAAAACAGGTTCTCCACTTCTTTGTACCGCCGAAATCCCTGGCGGTTATCAGGCCTTCAGCCTCATTTTTTTCCGTGATGGTGACTTTTTCACCATTGATGATGACATCCCGGTTACCGCCCTTGACCCTTGACCAGGGAACGCCCCATGCAGCTAGCTGCCGGATGGCTTTTGGAGAGGTATTGACAAACATCCTGGCAACATCCTGGTCACATCCCCAGTCACTGCCCTTTACCGTGTCTCCGAAATGGACATCTTCATCATCCCCTTCGCCCTTGATGCATGCTCCCAGGCTTGCCTGCATGCCGCCCTGGGCTGCAGCGGAATGAGATCTCTTGGCAGGAATCAGAGAAAGGACAATGGTGTCAAAGCCCCTCTGCATGGATGCAATGGCAACTCTAAGTCCTGCCAAACCGCCGCCGATTACAAGTGAATCCGTATATATGACTTTCATTTAGGTTACCCCTTATTCATGTTTTGCTTCAGCCGGTTGAAGAATTTTGATTTCCTGGTCCTGATCTTTTCCCTGAATCGGTTGATCGTCCTGGACCTGTTCAACTGCTGCAATGTGGTTGCTGTATTTTTCACCCACTCGATCCCTGTGCTTGATGCCGATCACAATAAAAACAAAGAGGGCCAGGATGCCGATGGTCAGAAAGAAGATGGTGGCCTTGTTTTTCATTTTCTTAAGGGTTTGCCGTGATTTTTTGGCATCTTTTCCTGAAAACCATCCCCATTTCATACAGAGCCTGTAAAGGCCGATGGTACCGTGAAGCTCAACACAGATCAAAAGGATCAGATAAAGAGGCCACATATGTCCGGACACAATCCTGTCAGCCGACATATAGGGATCGATACTGCCCGGATGGGTCAGCATGATATACAGATGAACCGACCCTGCAAAAAACATGATAAACCCTGTCACCACCTGAATATACCATAAATTGGTATCGGTATGCTTCATCATTTTCATCTGGTCTCTGATGATCTGATGCTGTTTCCAGGAGATGGGAAACTTTCTGACCCCCAGCAACGCATGGATGATAAAAAGTGTGAAAATGGTGAGAACGGCAAAAAATACGGCAATGGGAAAGCCGTGCCCGGTATCTGACAAAAAGGCCAGTTCCATGGTTTTTGCCACAAAATTAAAAGAGCCTTTCCCCAGGATGATACTGCCCACAAGAAACATATGTACCCACATGAACAGCCCTAGAATCAGGCCGGTTCCGCTCTGGGCGAAATCAAGTCTTGCAGGTATTCTGCTCTTTTTTTTATTTGATTCGATAATATAACTATCCAATTTTTTTAACCTCCTTTAGGTTATCCTAAAATACATCTTTACAAATTCGGCCGATTTGCCCTAAATTTTCGCAGACATGGATTCCATTATCTTTGAATGCCGCAATTTTTGCCGCACCGGTACCGCTGGAACCTGAAATAATGGCCCCGGCATGCCCCATCCGTCTTCCGGGAGGTGCGGTAAGGCCTGCAATAAAGCCGACAACCGGTTTGGTCAGGTTTTCTTTAATAAAACACGCTGCTTCTTCTTCCGCACTTCCGCCGATTTCACCCACCATGACAATTCCAGTGGTTTCATCATCGTTTTGAAAGGCTGACAGCACATCTATAAAATTGGTTCCATTCACAGGGTCGCCACCGATGCCGATGCACGTTGACTGACCCATTCCCAGCTTTGTCAGCTGATCAACCACTTCATAGGTAAGGGTGCCTGATCGGGAAACAACGCCGATACTTCCCTTTTTATGGATATTGCCCGGCATGATGCCGATTTTGCATTCCCCGGGTGTGATGATGCCCGGGCAGTTGGGTCCGATGAGCCGGCAGTTCATAGTGGAAAGAAAATTCTTTACCTTGACCATGTCCAGAATGGGAACCCCTTCTGTAATGGCCACAATCAGATCCACCCCGGCATCAGCAGCCTCCATGATGGCATCTGCACCAAACGGCGGGGGTACAAAAATCAGGGATGCATTGGCACCGGTTGCGTCAACCGCCTGTTTCACCGTATTGAACACCGGCACATCATCCATCTTCTGCCCGCCTTTACCCGGGGTCACGCCTGCCACAATCTTTGTTCCGTATTCGATACACTGCCTTGTATGGAAACTGCCTTCATTGCCGGTAATTCCCTGTACAAGAACCTTTGTGTCTTTATTTACAAATATACTCACGACTTTTCATCTCCTTTACTTAACGGCTGCGGCAATTTTCTGCGCTGCATCGGAAAGATCAACGGCACTGGTTAGATTCAGTCCTGCATCTGCAAGAATTTTCTTACCTTCAACCACATTCGTGCCTTCCATACGAACCACGACAGGGATGTTGATACCGGTTTTTTTGGCAGCATCCACAACCCCCTGGGCAAAATTATCACATCGCAATATCCCGCCGAAAATATTGATGAGAACCGCTTTAACCTTTTCATCGGCCAGGATGATCCTGAAAGCGTTTTCCACCTGTTCCGAAGTTGCTCCGCCACCCACGTCCATGAAATTGGCAGGGGTTGCCCCGGCATTCTTGATGATATCCATCGTGGCCATTGCAAGACCTGCGCCATTTACAATATTGCCCACATTTCCATCCAGGTTGATATAGTTTAAATTATATTTTGATGCTTCAACTTCCATGGGATCTTCCTCATCAAGATCTCTTAAGGCAAGCAGGTCTTTATGACGGTGAAGGGCATTGGAATCAAAATCCACCTTGGCATCCAGAGCCAGTACCTGATCGTCGGAGGTCAAAATCAATGGATTGATCTCCACCATGGAGCAGTCATTGGCAACAAACATCTTGTACAGATTGGAAAGAAGACCTGAAAACGGTTTCATGGCGGCTCCCGGAAGCTCCAGCCCGAACCCGACCTGTCTTAAATGGTATCCCTGGATCCCCAGGAGCGGATCGACATAAACCTTTATGATTCTTTCAGGTGTTCTGGCAGCCACCTCTTCAATGTCCATGCCGCCGTCCTGGCTGGCCATGATCACAATGGATGCCGTTGCCCTGTCCACGAGAAGGCTTAAATAAAGCTCTTTTTTAATTTTCTGGCCAGCCTCGACCAGCAGTTTTTTTACGAGCCTGCCGTCAGGGCCTGTCTGGTGGGTCACCAGGGTCATGCCCAGTATCTGTCCTGCCAGGGTCTCAACCTCTTCTATGGAAGACGCAAGCTTTACACCACCGCCCTTGCCTCTTCCGCCGGCATGGATCTGGGCCTTTACCACCACGGGGAATCCCCCCAGTGTCATTGCTGTCTGTTTTGCCTCATCCACTGAAAAGGCAACCGTTCCTTCAGGAACAGGAACATTATATTTTCTGAATAATTCCTTTGCCTGATATTCATGTATTTTCATTTAATTTTCCTTAAATCTAATTTTATAAATATGACAAAAGCACTTCAGCAGCTGCTGAAGGCGAAATCTTATCATCTGCTACCTTTCGAGAGATAGCCGGTATTTTTGCATTAATAATTTCATTGTTTTTAAACCGCTGCTTCAAGCCGTCTTCAACAAGGGTCCACATCCATTCCAGGGATTGTTTTTTCCGGCGCTGCAAAAACTCGCCTGTGGCGGAAAACTTCTCATGATGGTCAAGGACCGTGTCCCAGATGATTTTTGTACCGCCGTTGACAACGGACGAACAGGTAAGGACAGGTGTGGACCAGGTAGGTGTCTCAGATCCCACCAGATGCATGGCGATTTCAAGATCCCTTTTGGCTCTTTCAACCGCTTTGAGATTCTCGCCGTCTGCCTTGTTGATGGCAATCCCGTCCGCAAGTTCCAGCACCCCTTTTTTAATTCCCTGGAGTTCATCCCCTGCCCCTGCAATCATCAGGACCAGGAAAAAATCCACCATGGAAGCCACGCTGGTTTCAGACTGTCCCACGCCCACGGTTTCAACAAGAATCACGTCAAACCCGGCGGCTTCACACACCAGCATGATTTCACGGGTCCTGGCCGCAACGCCCCCAAGGGTTTCCCCTGCTGGAGACGGTCGGATAAAGGCATTTTCATGGGCAGACAGTTTTTCCATCCGTGTTTTATCCCCAAGGATGGAACCGCCGCTTCTCCGGCTGGTGGGGTCTACGGCCAGAACAGCCACTTTATGCCCCTTGTCGGCAAGATACACGCCCAGGTTTTCAATAAAGGTACTTTTGCCTACACCGGGAACCCCTGTGACACCCAACCTGATGCTGCTGCCGGTATGGGGCAGAATCTTTTCCATCACCGTGAAAGCGATTCTCTGATGTTCTTTGAGACTGCTTTCCATCAAGGTTATTGTCTTGGCGATCATCCGCCGGTTGCCGTCTAAAATACCCTGGACAAAACTATCAGGGTCAATTTCAATCATCCGTCTTAAGCACCTATGATATTCAGCGTCTTGTTTGCAGAATCCGTTACCACTGTTCCGGGACCAAAAATCTCTGACGCACCTGCGTTTTTCAAAAACTCATAATCCCCCGGAGGGATGATACCGCCCACCACCACCTTAATTTCCACGGCACCCTGTTTTTTCAATTCTGCAATGACCTGTGGCACCAAGGTCTTATGGCCGGCGGCAAGGCTTGAGACCCCGACCACGTGGACATCGTTTTCCACTGCCATTCTGGCAGCCTCCTCAGGTGTCTGGAACATGGGACCTAAATCCACATCAAACCCGAAATCCGCATAGGCTGTGGCAATGACTTTCACCCCTCTGTCATGGCCGTCCTGTCCCATTTTGGAAAGCAGTATCCTGGGTCGGCGACCTGTTTTCTTTTCAAAGTCAGCTGTCCGTTTTCTTAAAGAGTCAATCACGTCCGAATCTGATCGTTCTGACGCATATACGCCTGAAATACACTGGGTTGTGGCCACAAAACGGGTGAACACCTTTTCCATGGCATCACAAATCTCTCCGGCCGTGGCTCGCAGCCTAACTGCCGGAAGGCATACGGCCAGAAGATTTTCGCCGGATTCACAGGCTTTTGTAATATCATCCAATGCCTTTTGAACCGCTTCAGTATCCCGCTCTTTTTTAATTTTTTCAAGGCGTGCCACCTGCTCTTCACGGACATTTTCAGAAACCTCCCGGACCGGGATGGGAATTTCATCTTCAATTTTGTATTTATTGACCCCGACAATGACATCCTTGCCCTGGTCAATTCTTGCCTGGCGCCGGGCAGCCACTTCTTCAATCCGCATTTTCGGCATGCCGGATTCAATGGCTTTGGCCATGCCGCCAAGTTCCTCTATTTCCGCCAGGATAATTCTCACTTCATCAATAATATTCTGGGTCAGGGTTTCAACATAATAGGACCCGCCCAGAGGATCCACCACATCACAGATATGGGATTCTTCCTGGACAAGGATCTGGGTGTTCCTGGAAATTCTGGCTGACAGTTCCGTGGGCAGCCCCACTGCTTCATCAAAAGAGTTGGTATGAAGGCTCTGGGTTCCGCCAAGAACTGCGGACAGGCATTCCAGGGTCGTCCTGACAATATTGTTATAGGGGTCCTGCTGGGTCAGACTCCAGCCCGAGGTCTGGCAATGGGTCCGAAGCATGGAGGACTTTGGATTTTTCGGGTTGAACTGTGCCATGAGTTCTGCCCACAGAAACCGGGCCGCCCTGAGCATGGCGATATCCATGAAAAAGTTCATCCCGATACCGAAAAAGAAAGACAGCCGTGGGGCAAACTTATCAACATCAAGTCCGGTTGCAAGGGCCGCCCTGACATACTCAAGGCCGTCAGCCAGGGTAAAGGCGGTCTGTAGAACCGAATCCGCTCCTGCCTCCATGATATGGTATCCGCTGATACTGATGGTATTGAATTTCGGCATGTGTTCGGAACAAAAGCCAATGATGTCGGAAATAATTCTCATTGAAGGTGTTGGCGGATAGATATAGGTATTCCGGGTCAGGTATTCTTTTAAAATATCGTTTTGAATGGTTCCCATGAGCTGATCATGTTTTACCCCCTGCTCTTCGGCGGCAACGATATAGCCTGCGAGAATGGGCAGGACCGCACCGTTCATGGTCATGGACACCGACATCTGGTCCAGGGGAATCTGGTCAAATAAAATTTTCATATCCTCCACAGAGTCAATGGCAACCCCTGCTTTTCCGACATCACCAGCCACCCGTGGATGGTCGGAATCATACCCCCTGTGGGTGGCAAGGTCAAATGCCACAGACAGGCCTTTCTGGCCAGCTGCCAGATTTTTCCGGTAAAAGGCATTGGACTCTTTGGCGGTTGAAAATCCGGCATACTGCCGAATCGTCCAGGGCCGGCCGGTGTACATGGTGGCCATGGGACCCCTTACATAGGGTTCAAATCCGGGCAAATTATTTATAAATTCTACTTTTTCAAGATCTTTGGCCGTATATAACGGCTTGATGTCGATCCCTTCCGGGGTCTTTTTTGTTAATGATTCAAGTGGCTTACCTCGAAGCTGCTTTTGGGCAAGTTCTTTCCATTTATCAATATCAGACATTTGAGACATGGTTATCCTCCGGTCTAAATGAAGTTTTAATTAAACACTATCTTTCACATAATTCAACAAGAACTCCTGATGTGGCTTTGGGGTGTAAAAAGGCAATTTTAGCACCACCTGCACCCATACGGGGGGTTTGATCTATGAGAGCAATCCCTTTTACTTTTAATTCTGCAAGGGCTTCTTCTATATTTTCAACCCGGAAGGCCACATGCTGGATCCCTTCGCCTCTTTTTTCAATATATTTGGCAACAGGTCCCTCAGCCGACGTGGATTCCAATAGTTCAATTTCACTTTCGCCCACCGGCAAAAATGCTGTTGTCACTTTTTGAGCTTCAACGGTTTCTGTTCCTTCGAGCGTCAGTCCCAGTGCATCTATCCAGAAATTTTTCTTTTCATCAATGCTTGAGACAGCGATTCCAAGGTGATCAATCTTAAGTATTTTCATATATATCTCCAAAGTTTTTTATCAAATTCACATTTATTATCTATAGATGGTTCAGATATTGAAAGTCAACTATAAACTACTGGTTTGGATGAAAAGAAGACCGTTAGATTTGGCTTATAACCAAGCCAACATACATCAAATGAAGGACTTTGATTAAATGAATTTCAATCATTTACCGCAATTTTGCCTTCCAACATTTCAGAATAACCCAAATATATGATGATTAAATAAAGGGAGGACAAAGCTCACAAAAGCCTCCCTTTTTTAACCGGTTACACTTGAAACAAAAAAATTGATGACTTGTTTAATTATAGGCTACTGATGGGAGCCAGAGCACCAGTGCGGGAAATAAAGCAATGATTGCAAGTCCCACAAGCTGCAGGATAATAAACGGCACCACGCCTTTATAAATATCTGTAAGGGAAACCTCCGGCGGGCACACCCCTTTTAAATAAAAAAGCGCAAATCCTACAGGCGGTGAAAGAAAAGATGTCTGCAGCGTGACCGCAATAAGGATAACAAACCAGATCAGAATTGGTTTGTCTGTTGTTCCATAGGTCGTGATATGGATGGACAATTGCTCAACAACAGGTGCAACCAGCGGAAGGATGATCAATGTAATTTCCACCCAGTCCAGAAAAAAACCGAGTACAAACACGCAAAAAAGAATAAATCCTAAAATTCCCCAATCTCCCAGCGGAAGTGACATTAAAATTTTTTCAATAAATTCATCACCCCCCAGCTGTCTGAGAACCAGAGCAAAGCAGGTTGCCCCAATCAGAATGCCGTATATATAGGCGGTTGTGTTAAAGCAGGATTGCGTCACCTCTTTAAACACCTTAAAAGAAAACCGTTTATTTATCATCGTCAGGATGACGGCACCTGCGCCACCGATTCCGGCGG
>Ga0180009_10004644_pt1 | contig 15046 bp, 20 predicted proteins | sample OS_PC_MetaG_FD_123537 | JGI IMG/M metagenome (GOLD analysis project Ga0180009, IMG submission 123537) | Groundwater microbial communities from the Aspo Hard Rock Laboratory (HRL) deep subsurface site, Sweden - OS_PC_MetaG | ecosystem: Environmental > Aquatic > Deep subsurface > Groundwater...
AAAATTATGGAGTTAGAAAAAATCATACAGAAAATAGAAGAGCACAAAAACGAAATTGCTAAAGAAAGGGACAAGTTAAGAGACGTTGTAGATTATCTTAAAAATATTCTGGAATCTTTTGACTTAGGTATAGAAAATTTGGAATATGGAATAGTAGATACAAGAGACACCAATAAGGAAAAAGCTATAGAAGTGTGGCCCCCAAGAGGGTGTAGTAATTTATGGTTTGATGATTCGGTATAGAAAAAATCAGGGAGATGGTATAAATGAACTAATGTAAGCTAAAAACAACATATCTATGTTCAGCAAATACTTCTTTTAGCAAACAAAAAGACTGTCAGTTCTTCAGCAAGTCAATCTTAGCAGATAGATGTGATAATTTATTATCAAACAATGTCTGTGCTTCTTTTGATGCTATAATACACATTACAAAACAGGCAAGTAGAAAATGGACAAAAAACACGTTGAAATAATAAAAAAGATAATAAGCAATGGACATGAGGCCTATTTTGTTGGTGGCTATATTAGAGATATATTTTCTGGACTACAACCTACTGATTGTGATATAGTAACAAACGCACCCCCAACAAAATTAGTTCATATATTTTCAGGAGAGAATATAGATTTAGTTGGAAAATCTTTTCTTGTTACTATTATAAATGGTATTGAAATTTCAACCTTTCGATCCGAAAGATATACTGGTTTTTCTGGAAAGCCTGAAGTGCAACGAGCTATAACATTAGAAGATGATCTCTCTCGTAGAGATCTAACTATTAATGCTATAGCTTTAGACATTAACGGAAAATTAATAGATCCTTTTGGTGGCAAGGAGGATCTATTAAATAAAGTAATACGGTTCGTTGGAGATCCAAAAAAACGTATCAAGGAAGATCCTTGTAGAATAATCAGAGCCTTACGTTTCTGTAGTCTGTTTGGTGATAAGTATCATATAGAATATAACACGAAAAAGGCACTTAAAAAATACTCTCATATGGTAGTTAAATATGTTCCAGTAGAGAGAATAAGACTCGAAATAATAAAATGTCTTAACTACAAAAACCCATCAATATTTTTTAGACTGCTAGAAGATTTCAACTTACTAAAATACATACTACCATCCTTACACAAATGTGTAAACGTGTGTGGTGGAAGTTATCATGCAGAAAAAATATTTGATCACAATTTAATGTGCGGAGACTCCCTGCCTAAAACAAAACCATTATTGAGGTTGGCAGGGTATCTGCATGATATTGGAAAGCCAGACGCCTTTAACAGTAAAAGCTTCAGAGATCATGCTACAGTGGGCAGAGTATTGGCAGAATCCGATCTAACAAGATTAAGATTTTCTAGTGAGGAGATACTTTACGTAGCCAATCTAATTGGCAGCCATATGAAGTTTATAACAGGCATGAAAAATTCCACCTTAAGAAGATTCGTAGCTAACTTACGTGGAGATAAAATATCGTGGAAAGATTTAATAATGCTGAAGATAGCAGACAGAAACGCTAATCTTGCTAAGTCCAACTTTACAAGAAAAGGTGTAAAACAAATAGTTTTTATATTTTACAACGCTTTAAAAGTCAATAAAATATTCTCTGTTAATAATTTAAAAATTGATGGAAACGATTTAATGACATTTTTAAATATGAAGGAGGGAAAAGAAATAGGAGATATGTTAAAATTCGTGTTTGATAAAGTAATGGACAATCCAAAACTAAACTCTAATAAATTTGTATTACTAGATTTGATTGCAAAAAAAACATGAAAGAGATAACAACATACATTAACCTATAAAATAGGAATGAATATGGAAAGATTAACATACAAAGAAGAGATGAAGTTAATGCACCCACTTTCTAATAAAGCTAGTTTAAGAAAGTTTAATAATAATATATTACCCTTCTTTTTTTATACGAATTATTATAACAACAAAATAATAAAACGTATAAACGAAGGAGGAACAGAAGATGAATCATATCTTGACAAACTACTTAGCCTAAACAACCAACTTAGGGCGTGGTATAGAGTAGAAAGTTGTCCAAAAGCAGACTTAGCTTTTCAAAAATATCTATCTTTTATAGAACAGAGCAGATACTATATATCACAAGTAGAAGAAGAAATGAAGATAGAACCTGAACATCTATTAACTAATTTATTAGAATATAATAACTTTCTGTCGGGCAATATTACTATTAATAAAAATACATACAAATTATTTAAGTTCCTTCTTTCAAAAGAATTTCTTACAAAAACCGAGATCGAGAGAATAACATCTATTAGAACGCCCTCGGACGGCTCCATGTTAGTTTGTATAACAAGAAACCCTATAGATTACCTGTTTGCATCTACTAATCAAAGTTTTAGCTCTTGTATTAGTCTAGACTCAGGCTATAAAATATATATGGGACTAGGGGGCCTATCTTTAGATCCTAATAGGTTTATGATCTTTATTACATCTCAGAGAGATAATATAAGGGTACATAATGTAAAAAGAAACAAACTAACACACTTTAAATACCTAAACAGAGCGTGGGGACTTATAGGAAAAAATCACATTGAAAAAGATGCTATAGTAGTCTTAGAGGGATATCCCTCAGATTCTCTTATTTATAAAAAAGTAATGGAATATGTACAAGAACAAACAAACATGGTGGGGTATGATGTAAATGATATCGGAGGTTTTAAATCAAGGTTTGAATTTAATCTTCCAGTACACAAAAATAATATTAAAAGTATGATTTATTTAGACGATATAGGTATTAAAAAGATAAAAGGGAAATATATATATACTACAAAGGGAGGATACACTGGAAACATCTTCTTTCAAGATTTCGGCGATTTCCATCTTTTATTTGAAGAATTAAAAGAAATGGAGGATCTCTACAAAGAAAAAGTCATATGTGTCTCTTGTGGAAAAAGACACCGCATCGACGAGAATATGAGAACAGGGTATAGACAGTATATGTGCTATAATTGTTTTGATAAGTATACTATCAAATGTGATAAATGTAAAACAAGAGGACTACCAAAAAGTATGTTTCCTACAGCAGACATGTACGTATTAAAATTTAGATATTATATTTACTTTGGCGGTAAAATGGGTAAAAAACTATGTAATGACTGCCTAACATATTTCATACGATGTGCAAACTGTAAAAAACTTACATACAACAACTCTAGATTTTGTTACAGATGTTGTAATAAAAAATGCAGCAAACTTATTATTAAAGTAGGAGATAAAGTAAGAATATTAAATAAATCGATAGGAAAGCATCAAGGTGATCGGAGATGGATTGAACAAAGATTCTATAATAGAACAGTAACCGTAGATGGAATAAGAGGAGACGGGTTGGGAAGAGATACATACAATTGTATAATTGTTGATAGTTGCTGGTTTACTCCAGAAGATTTAGAGGTTATAAAACCAGAGGAAGAAATTACGAATATATCTCTCGAAGTAGATGGAGGAAATATAGCCGCATTACATACAGGATACTATATTAATATACCATGAACCTTCTCAAAAAATTATATCTCACACATTCTCCATCTAAAAGGGAAGAAAACTTATCAAAATTAGTAGTAGAAGAATTAAAAAAGATAGGTATAAAAGATTTTGAGGTGGACGAACTGTACCAAATTTATAGGTTAAAAGAGAACACTCCTTTATTATGTGCACATCTAGATCAAGTAAGTTTTCAAAGATACGCTACAACGGTAAACTTATCAGATGGTATAATTTATGGCAATGGCAACCTCGGAGCAGATGATAAAAACGGAGTGTGGATTCTCTTAAAACTTCTAAGAGAGTTTAAAGATATTTCTTTTATCTTTTCAACACAAGAAGAGGTAGGATGTAAAGTAAGTAAAATAATGGAGAGGAAGAAAGAGATATTTAAAACTATAAAATATGGACTTGTATTTGACAGGCGAGGACATTCAGATTTAGTAGGAACATTTAACGACTATTGCGTAGATAAATTTGAAGATGATCTAAGACTGCTCATGTTAAAACATGGTTTCAACAGTGAGATAGGAACTTTCTCGGACTGTGATAGATTGTCTGAAATGATTTCATGTATAAACATATCTTGTGGTTATTATGAGGCACATACAGCAAGAGAGTTTACTATCTTACAAGACTTATTTAAGTCATTGAGGTTTGGTAGAGACATACTAAAAAACATCACAGATTGGTATAATGCCCCAGAGAAAGAGAGGCGCAGAGGACATTGGTGGTGGGGAGATGATGATTGGAAAGCGAGAAACTACATAGATCATACTCATTACTCAAAGGGAGCATATCAATGTAGTGGATGTAATGAATACTACGACGAAAAAGACGACGAATATCTTATAATGGATATTAATGAAGTTAAAAGATGCCAGATATGTTGGGCTCCTCTGATGTATATACTATATGAAGATGAATATGATATGGTATATGAGGAGGATGAATTTCATGTTGGTGATAAGGTAGTTATACTTGATAAAAAATATGGTATGAAACTTGAAAATACTAACGTTCCTTGGAATAAATGGGACGAGGCCTTTGTTGCAGAAAGTTCTGATGATTGCATTTTTCTCTCAAAAATAAGGGGGGGTGGAAAGGAAGCAGGAATGTTTTGCGAAGAAGATTTACAAAAAGTAGAAGAGGACACAGATCCACTATGTTATATATGTAAAAAGTTTGAACTAGAGATAACACTAGATGCTTATGATTCCGGCTGTATCTACATCTGTCCAGATTGTAATTTTACTTTTCCAGTAAAGGGAAGTTGTGGAGATATAAGAGAGCTAAAAAACGAATATACAAGGTTTACAACACTACACTACTAACATGAAACTACCAAAAGACTTTAAATTAATATTACCAGCTTTCGGTAAATATCAGGAACAATCAATAGGATTTGGTATCATAGAACCAAATCCAGGGTTATTACTTGATATGGGATTGGGAAAAACCTATGTAGCTTTAAATATCTCAAGATATAGAATACAAAAAAATAATGTAAATAAAATACTCGTAGCTAGCCCATTATGTGTAATAGACAAGTGGCTGGAAGAAATAAAGGAGTTCACAGAATATAAAGGAATATCTTTACATCATCCAGTACGTAAGAAAAGAATAGAGAGTATAGATATATTTAGAAAAGACAATTCACTAAGATTCGGATTAATAAACTACGAAGCTCTCTATACTTTTTTTAAGTACTTGAAAATTATACCAATAGATCTAATAATAGCAGATGAATCTGCTAGGTATATAAAAAATCTAAAGCAATCGGGGCCTACAAAATTTCAAGGAACTAAAAGAGCTTTGGCTATTGTAGCACTAGGAGATAAGGCTAGATACAGAATGATACTAACAGGAACTCCTATAACAAATACTCCATTAGATATATGGAGCCAGTTTAGATTTAAAGATAAGGGTGACACATTTGGAACTAATTTTTATGCTTGGAGAAATTACTTCTTCGATACTTATGAACATCACGGATATAAGAAGTTTATTCTCAAAAAGGATAGAGCTGGACAACTAACCAAAGGTATATATAAAAGCTGTATAAGATTTAAAAAGGAAGATGTAATAGAAAACCTTCCTGAAAAAATGTACATATCCCTTGAAATAGAACTAGAAGGAAGATTAAGAAGAGAATATGAGAGCGTAAAAAAGAAAGTTATAGCTGAACTTGAAACCGAACAGGGATTAGTTGCTCTCAATATACAACATGTGTTCACAAAATACATCAGGCTACAACAAGTTACATCTGGATTTATAAAAAATGAGAGGGGAAAGTATGTTAAATTAATTTCTACACCAAAACTTGATACTTTAATGGAAGAGATTGACCTTATATTGGATTTAAACGAGTCAATAATTATATGGTGTAGATTTCTCTATTCAATAGATCTAATATCAGAACTTCTTAAAGAAAGAAATATTCAATATATTACAATGACTGGCAGAGATAAAGATAAGACTCTAAAGTGGAGAACTTTCCAAACTACAAAAATTCCTATCTTTATTGGTCAAGTAGAGGCGGGTGGAATAGGAATAGAACTATTTAAGGAGAATACAAGCGATGAATATCAACATACAATATTTTATGAAAATACGTTTGTTTTGGATCATAGAGAACAAGCATTAGCAAGATCTTATGGAAGAATAGGCCAGAATGCTAAATCGAGAATAGTTGATTTAACTATTAAAGATACGATTGACGAGAAAATGAAAACAGTACTTAGACAAAATAAAAGTATAGCAGATTTAATAATGGAAAAAGGAGCAATAGAATTTATAAAATAAAGGAGGAGGAGAATGGAAAAATTTAGAAAAGAAACTCTCTATCTTTTAGAGTTTAAGATTAAAAATCTTAAAAGATGGGGACAATATGAACTAACAACACTTGATAACGAATTATGTTTTTTTATGTATGATACACTAAAATACGAATATTTTGAGAGACAACGTATAAAATCAATAAAGGAAGATAAGACATATGAAATGTTCGATATGTGAAAAGGAAAAATGTGTAATGCTTCTTACAACTAACCATGAGTATGTTTGTAATGATTGTAATAAAGAAAAAGAGAAAAAAGAAGGTAAGAAATATAGGAAGGAAGTTTACAGAGAGGGATTACCTTTAAAATAAGGAGGTGGTAACTTGTGTCAAGTTACAGTAAGAAAAGTTGCATTCGTGAAATATTGATTAAAAGAGATGGAGAAAAATGTGCTTACTGTAATTCTTTAGAAAAAGATTTAACAATAGATCATATCATTCCTACTTCAAAAAAAGGAAGTAGATATGGTAGGTATAATTTAGTGTTAGCTTGTCAATTATGTAACTGTAAAAAGGGTAACACTAAAATACAATCTTTTCTTAACAAGAATAATATAGGAGCTAGGAATAAAACTATCTTAAAGCAAATTGAAAGAATCAGAAGAGCAAAAAATGAAGGTAGGGAGGTAAAGGAGGTTATCATTGAAGAAATTAGAAAAAATAAAAGTATGGGATTACAACGATGTGCATTATAAAATATATGGATTTTACAAATGTTTTGATGTCTTAGCTTGGTGTGTTGGTGGAAAGGAGGGAGTATTTGCACTATTTATTAATGAAGAAGATTTAATATGTGAAGCTCATGGTGATGACGGACATTGGGAATTAGTTGGAAAATTTGATAGATATTGGCTTGATGAGATAGCAGACGTAGTTGATTCTGTAATAACAAAAACAAAGTTGGTAAAATAATAGGTAAATAAAATGTCCTATGTAAAATCATTACATAAAAAAAGATTAATTACCCCACCCAAACATATATTAAGTGGAATACAATTAGAAGTAATGATGGGATCAGAGGCATATGGAGTATCGTCTGATAATTCTGATATTGATATCTATGGATTTTCTATTCCAAAAAAGGATATGATATTTCCTCATTTAAGAGGAGAGATATTAGGTTTTGGAAAGCAAACTCAAAGATTTGAACAATATCAAGAACATCACGTAAAAACTGAAACAAAAACTTACGATCTAAGTATTTACAATATTATAAAATACTTTCAACTGTGTATGGAAAACAATCCTAATATGATTGATTCTTTATTCGTTCCACGAAGATGTATACTATTCTCAACAAAAGTAGGAGAGATGGTAAGAGAAAATAGAAAACTATTTCTTCACAAAGGGGCGTGGTTTAAATTTAAAGGCTATTCATACAGCCAAGTCCATAAAATGAAAACTAAAAACCCAGAAGGAAAACGTAGGAATATTGTTGATAAGTTTGGGTATGACGTAAAGTTCGGATATCACTGTGTTCGTCTTCTTAATGAAATTGAGATGATCTTAACAGAAGGAGATTTGGATATAGAAAGAAATAGAGAGCAGTTAAAATCTATAAGAAAAGGAGAATGGACATTAGATGATATAGTCAGATACTTCGAGAAGAAGGAAGAAGAACTTGAAACATTATATACAACAAGTAAGTTAAGACACTCACCTAATGAAAACAAGATAAAACAACTTTTAATAAATTGTTTAGAGGAACACTTTGGTAGTCTAAAAGATTGTATATCAGTACTAGATGAAACACAAAATATTATTAATGATATTGACTCTATCTTAAATAACTACAGGAGAAAGTAGGAAATGAAGATAATAAGAAGATTAAACAAAGAAGAAGAATATACATTAATGTATCCAAGCACAAATGTTGATAATCTGAAAAAATTTAAGGATAAGTTACTACCTTATTTTTTCTATAATACTAGTAGTAGTAGAAGAATAAAAAGTAGATTAAAGAATAATAACTCAGACTTCAAAAACGACTATCTTGACAAACTACTAAAATTAAATGCACAAAAAAGAGCTTTCTTTTCAATAGAAAACGACTCTCAAACAGACGGTGTATATAAGGAGTACAGAAACGAAATATTTAAAAAATTTACAAACAGTCCCGCAGATTTTTCTAAAATTAGAGATGATATAGATGCAAGATATCTATATACTCTATTAATAGATTATAACACCTATATAAGCAATAAAATAACTATAGGAAAACAAACATACAAACTGTTTAAGTTTCTTATAGATAGCGAGATTATATCAGAAGAATTTGCTAAGAAAATAACTACACACAAATCAAGTAAGGAAATGTTATATTTATGTATAACAAGAAACCCCATAGATTACCTGTTTGCATCTACTAATCAAAGTTTTGAATCTTGTATAAGTTTAAATCGCTGCGGTGATATGGTATCCCTTGGTTTGGCAGGCCTGACTGTAGACCCAAACAGATTTATGATATTTCTCACTAAAGGGAAGTTAAAAAGACATCAAATAAGGAACCAGGAGATTAAACACTTTTCATATATATCAAGGTGGTGGTGCTTGTTGGGTAAACGAGATTTTATATTACCTATGTACGACTATCCAGGAAAATGTAAAGAGTCAGTCCAAAGAGACGTAATTGAACAATTATTACTAAAATCATCTGAAGCACACGACAGCGATTTTCGTTCTAAGTTTTCCTTTGAGCCAGTTAAATTTCAAAATGGGGATACAGCTATGGTATATCTAGATAGAATAGGTATTAATTATAATGAAAGGGGTGAGATATTTTATGATGGAAAAGGAGAAACTGGGTCTATTCATAGATTTGACTCTAGTGTGTCATATTACGATATAGATTATTTTGATGATTTAGAAGAAGGAAGGCGTAATTGCGACTTATGTGGTGAGTCTACAGGAGATAATTTAGTTTATACAGAAGGTGGTGGTACACTCTGTGAGTATTGTTGGGGGGAGCATTATTTTTACTGTGAAGACTGTGATTCAGATCATCCAAGAGAAGATGTCTTAGAAGGAGTAAATGGAGAGTCTCTCTGTGTAAATTGCTGGAATAATAAATATTATTCTTGTGAGACTTGTAATAAAGCTGTTAGACATAATGATTCCTATATTGGAGCAGATAGGATACACTGCTGTGAAGATTGTTGGAATGAGTATAATTTTTTCTGTGAGGAATGTGGTGAAGTAACAGATATTGATGATAGAATAGAGGATAATGAGAGTAAGGAATATTGTTATAGCTGTTATAACAATTTGGTTACAAGCTGTTGTAAATGTGATACTAAAATGTCAAACGACGAAATATCAAACGACGGTATATTTATAGATTTAAAAGATCATAAGTATTGTAAAGATTGCTATTTACAACTTTATACAAACTGTAAAATATGTGATGAAGAAATAGAAAGAGAATATTTACACTGTGTAACGTGTATAACACCAAATTTAGAGATTATAGAACAAGAAAATTATACCTTTATAAATAAATCAATATAACTTCTTAATTTTATTAAGAATAAAAATGCTTGACATTACGTTAAAAATATGATATGTAATAGTGAAATAATTAAAGTTAGATGTAGTTTAATCAATTGTATATTTGTGATTAATTCATTAAAAAACGACAACTTACGAACGATTCTTAAAGAATTCCTTGAGCCTTTATTACGTAACACTCTTAAAGAATTAAGAATATTAGACAGAATGTTGGAAAAATAAAATGATTAGGGTTAATGGTAAAAAACATGTTTGGTATATAGGTATGACTGTTAAGGCTCTGCTTAGAGATATAGATAACTCTCATTATTATATAGTTATACGTATTAACAACAAATATATCTCAAGACCTTACTTTGAAAAAACGCTGATTCCTGATAATGCTGAGGTATTTCTACTGCCTATGATTGTAGGGGGATAGTATGCCACTTTTTCATTGTACAAAATGTCACCACGAGTGGGAATATTATGGCACTGTATCAATATGTAATTGGTGTAGGGCTGTAGGTTATATTATTGAAGAAGAAACTTCATTTGAGAAATTTTGTAAGGTGTTAAAATCTTATGAGAAACTTGGAAATCTTGGAGATTTTTTGTCTGGTAAAGAGAAGGATTAAAATGTCTACACTAAAATGTAAAAACTGTGGAGGATTAACTAATACCGCATTATCAAAATATAATCTTAGGAATATATCTGATGGTGCTGAAGAATGTTATGCTGTATGGATTAATGATAAATGGGAGCGTGGATGTGCTTTTGATGAAAATTCAGATGATTTTTTGCAACAATTTGCAAAAAGAATAATAAATAAGAAAATAGATAATAGTGTTGAGGAATTTTTTAATGCCTGAAGAAATTGTTTATACGATAAATGAATTTGAACAAGAGGTTATAGTATTAAATACTGTAACAATATTAAGACTCTTTAAATTAAGTTCAGACGCAACCTTGTTATATTTATTTTATATAAAGAATGCTAAAACACAAAAAACCAACACTGTGTACTCGACTGATAATTTTTGTGTGAGGGGGCTTGGGTGGGGTAAAACAAAATTTAATAAAGCAAAACGAATACTTATAGATAATAATTTCATAGAGCCTATCGCAAAAAGAGATGAATCTGGTAGAATAATTAAACATTATATAAAAATTCATTATTTAAAAAATAATAATAACTTCTATCCAGGAGTATCAAAAACCACGAGTGGATATCAGACCACAAATGCTGTTAATAAAAAGTTAAATGCTATTAATAAAGAAACAGAAATATTTACTAACGTAAATATTTCTTCAGACGTTGGTGAAATATTAGACTATTATAACAAAAGTGTGGATAAAATAAGGTATATCTTAAAAGAAAACAATATAAATTTAAAGAAGATGATACCTACTAGACATAAATCAGTATATTCTAAATGTACTGTCAGCCTACCGCTTGATAAGTTAAAGGCTAAGGCTTTACCACTTCATGAAATTATAAAGGAATATTTAGACTCAGAACCAAAAGAAACTTTGTTTAAAGCAATTGATAATCACACAGAAATTTTTATATCTAATGCTTTGGGAAAAAATGAGTATTTTTATATAGTTGTGTGGAAATCTCTTGGTCAGTTTATTTATTCAGGACTTAAAAATAACACAGGATATAAATCGCTACTTGATTTAAATAAACTCAAAAGAGGATATAAAAATAATTTATCAGTTGTTGATAAAATACGTAGTGATTTTAAACCTGTAACTAAAATTTGGGATGAGAGTAAGATATTAGACAAGAACAGAAATACATACTATGGATTTATTACAAAAGAATTAAGGGGAGGAGATGTAATAAAAAGTGATATAGAGGATATTTTAGATTTTAATGCTAAAGATGCTGTATTACCTTTATATGGTTATTTTGAAAAACTTGAAAGAGCAATATGTTCATTATTATTTAATCGTAAAAGTTTCGGCATTGATCTTGGTGTGATAACAAGACTAATGTTAATATGGAATGTTGAACAGAAACGATGGAGAAAGATAGCTAATAAATTAAGAGAATAGGGGAGGAAAAAATGAAGGTAGGAGATAGAGTAAGAATTCTTGGGAAAACTACAGGAGATAGTATGAAATCTTGTGGTATACTTGTAGGAAGTTGTGGAACAATTAAACGTTTTTATACACATGGGTATAAGGAACCATTTTACCCCAAGTACCAGCGTGGACAAGTAATAGTTGAACCAGATGTACGTGGTGCTTTTATGTTTGAAACATATAGATTTAATGAGACGGATCTTGAACTAATAAAGGAGGAAAAAGTGAAATTTAAAGTAGGAGATAAGGTAAGAATTCTTGGGAAAAATGTTGACAGTTATACGTTAGATCAAACAGGTTGGAAAATTGGGGACATAAAAACCATTACTTCTATTAATATAAGTACGTTACAATATACGTTAGATAAGATGTACTATTTTACTTCACAAGATTTAGAACTAGTTGAGAACAAGTTTGTAATAAATAAAGAAAAAGGAAAATTTACATTTGTAGACTTCCTAGAAGAAGTTCCTCTTCTGTCTTTAGAGGAAATGGCAAGTTTTGTAAATAACTTTATGTTGCCAAATGCTCTTTGTAGATACTCGAATCTATTAATAGACAGCTTAGTAGAATATGCCGAATCAAAAAATTGTTTGTTTAGGTTTCTAACTAGTAAGAAATATATTATAGAGGGAGAGAAAGAGGAAGAAAAGGAAGTTTTTTACTCTATAGGTGATAGATTTAGAAATGACAACTTTAGTTGGACATGTGTTTTATGCGCCACCTTTTATAATCCCAGAAGAGTAACAGCAGTAATTATAGAGGGTGATGATATTAACCAGTGGAAAACAAAAGACGGGAAACATATTATGGTTAAAGATTTTAATAGAATAACTAAGGAAGAAGTGAAGGAGCTATTTGGTACAAACAGCCCTTGGGAAAGGGTTACAAACAGCACTTGGGAAAGGGTAGGGGATAAATAAAATGAAACCTAAAACCATTGAAAGAATTTTAAATAAGAAATTTGACACTCTTTTAGAGTCAATAAAAGATGAATCGGTTAAAAAATCTATAAAGAAGAACACAATAATAACTGGTGGGTGTATAGTTTCAATGTTATTAAAAGAACCAGTTAATGATTACGACTTGTATTTTCGTAATTTTATAACAGCTAAAAAAGTGGCAGAATATTTTCTAGAAGTTTATAAGGAAAATAAGAAAGCTAAAGGCAGCTTCGTTCCAGAAATGAGTGTCTGTGATAAAGGCGGTAGAATTAGGGTTGCTGTAGGGTCAGCAGGAGTTGACTCTGAAACATCAGACCATAAAGACTATAGATTTTTTGAGACCTTAGATCCAGGTTCACCAGAACAAGAGGGTTACATTGAGAATGTAGTAGAAGTTATAACCAAGGATAATAAGGATGAAGAGGATAAATTCCGTCCTATATTTTTAACATCAAATGCTATAACTTTATCTGATAAGATTCAACTAATCTTAAGATTCTACGGTGAACCTGATGATATTCATAAGAATTATGATTTTGTTCACTGTACTAATTATTGGACTTCTTGGGATAAAAAATTAATTTTAAATAAAGAGTCTTTACAGTCTATGATTAGCAGAGAACTTATTTATTCAGGTAGTTTATATCCGATTTGCTCTGTAATGAGACTGCGTAAATTTATAGAACGTGGATGGACCATCAATGCGGGACAGGTGTTTAAGATTTGTTATCAAATAAGTAAGTTAAACTTAGATGATCCAAACGTTCTTTATGACCAACTTTTAGGGGTTGATGTTGCATATTTCTACGATCTGATATGTAGATTAAAGAGTGCGGAAGAAAATAAAATAGATATAGATTACATTTATATTTGTGAACTTATTGATAAGATATGGTGATGAAGTGAAGTATAAAATATATATAATTACAGAAAGCGATGAATTGTTACACTCTATTGAGGTGGATACTAAACAAATGGCAGGTAGGATAATATGGAGGTCCGTACAATAAGGAACTCTTTTAAAGGAGGAGATATAAGATGGACGAGCAATATATAAAGATGTGTAACTGTCCTGAGATTCAGGACAAGTGGGAGCCGAAGGTTGGGGATAGGACTGACTGTGGGATTATTACTAATATCATTAATCGAGAATCAATTATAGTCTATTATGATAGAAGTGGTCATTTTCCTGAATTTGGTTTTGACGAACTAAAATGGCTCCCATCCCAAGAGCAGTTGCAGGGAATGTTATTAACACCTTCGATAGGCCACTATGAACTAGTAGAAAACTTTTGGGACTTTGTTTGGGGGTTGGACAATGAGGCAGATTTAGAAAGTAATGAAGAAGGTGAATACCTTCTTTATAGAAATATAAACCAACTCTGGCTTGCCTTCGTTATGTATGAACTTCATGATAAAAAATGGGAAGAGAGGGGCTGGACAAGTGAATAAATTCTGGGTCACGGCAGATTGGCATCTAAATCACTATAATATTTTAAGGTACTCTTCTCGTCCCTTTTCTACTATACAAGATATGAATGAAACTATTATAAATAATTTTAATAGTGTTGTTGGAAAAAATGATATTATAGTACATGCTGGTGATTTCACTCTTATTAAAAACAGAGAACGTGTTTATAAAGAATACGTTAAAAGACTTAAAGGTAACAATATATTCCTAAGAGGTAGTCATGACTATTGGTTGCCAAAGTCAGCACCAACAATATTTGAAAAGGAAATAGAAGGTTATTATGTTGTTGTGTGTCATTATGCCATGAGGGTGTGGGCGAGGTCGCACTTTAATAGTTTTATGCTCTATGGCCACAGTCACGGCAGATTAGAACCAATAGGAAAACAATGGGACATTGGAGTTGATAATAATAATTTTTATCCGGTATCCTTTGAACAAATATTAGAAATAATGAAAACAAGACCAGATAACCTTAATTTGGTAGGAGGTAGAAATGAACTATAATGATTTTTATGCTCATGATATAATCTGTAAATACTGTAGAGCAATTGTTATGTGTGAGGAATTTGGATGTCCTCTATCTCATTGTCATGAAGGTATTTGCGATGAGTGTTCTCATTATGAGAGACATGGTTTATTTGATATAAATAACTGTGAGGGGGGTTAAAGATGATTAATTGGGATTGTTATTTTATGTCAATAGTTG
>Ga0180009_10004645_pt1 | contig 15046 bp, 15 predicted proteins | sample OS_PC_MetaG_FD_123537 | JGI IMG/M metagenome (GOLD analysis project Ga0180009, IMG submission 123537) | Groundwater microbial communities from the Aspo Hard Rock Laboratory (HRL) deep subsurface site, Sweden - OS_PC_MetaG | ecosystem: Environmental > Aquatic > Deep subsurface > Groundwater...
GCCGGACGAGATCGTCGTACTCTGGCTGGAGTGCGAGCAGGTCCACCTCTGCGACCTCGCCAGTGTTGAGCCAGACTCCGGCTGTCGTTGGGCGGGCGCCGAGTATCGGGTCAAGCATCGCCGCGTAGCTCGCCACCTGGAAGCGGTCCTTGCGCGTGACCTCCCTGTGCCCCTTGATCTCCACCGGCCGGTAGGTGTGCTGGCCCAAGGCACTCGGCGCGTCGATGCGCTGGAGGAGATCGGGCAAGCCCCGCATGTTGTCGCCGACTAGGACGCCCTGGTAGATCCACTCGACCCCCGCGGCCATCAATTCGCGCGTCGCTGTGGCTCCAGCGGCCCAGTCTTCGCCGTCCCAGGTCGGCTCGACGTAGTTGATGTCGGCGATGACCTGTTGCTCGCGATCGACGCCCCACTGCCAGAGCATCTGAATCCCAGCGCTCGGCTGCGTCTTGTCCGCGGGGTTGCCGTGGCACTCGAGCGCCCAGGCGTGAAGACAGCGGGCCGCGCGGGCGACCAACGACGGCGACAGCCCTCGTTGGCGGGGCTTGGTCTCGGTGGCACTCGTGTTCATGGCATTGATCGTGCGCCACAGGTGTGCAACGTTGATGCACACGCTGGCAGGACTATTAAGGAGGAGGTGATACATGCCTGACGTTGAGATGCTCAAGAGGCTTGCTCGGCTACTGGATGATCGCTTGGCGGGCGGCGAGGCGGAGAGCCGTTTGGTCTCGAAGCTCGCCGCTGGAAGCGCGTTCGAGGCGTGGCTTTCTTTCGAGACCCGGCTGCTCGCGGAGGAGAACCGCGAACTGCTCGGGCTCAGCGGCCACGTGAACTGGCCCGGTGGCGATGCGATCCATCGCTACTACTTCGCCAACGAGTACCGCAAGGTTGATCTGTACATCGGGGACCTGGGTTCCGATGGCTCCGATGGCTCCGATGCAGGTTGCGTTGCGGCAGTCGAGTTCAAGCTGGTCTACAACAACAAGAACTGGAAGAGCCAGGCCGATGGGATCTGGGTCGATCTTTTCCCGTCGCCGGAGACGCGAGAGATCAAGGCCGGCCTGAACCCGTTGGTCAGTCGCGCGGCGATCGTGGCCTTCGTCGGCAAGTCCTACCGCGACAACTCCGACTACCCTGTGGTGCCCGGCGCGTTTGCCGACTGGGAGAGCAACGTCGACGGATATCTTCTCGGCGAAGAAGGGTGGGAGGGGAAACACATCGACCGCCAGTGGTCGGGACGACGGTTCTCGGTGCGCAATGAGTGGCTCGACGCTACCAATGACAACTTCTTCCAGCTCCACCTGTTCCTTCCGCGGAAATAGAGGGTCAAGCGGATGCCGAGGCTCAACCAGGCCGCCCGGGTGCTGCGGATCCGCGAGATGCTGGACGCTCACCCCTTCGTGACAATCGCCGAGCTGCGCGAGACCTTCAGCGTCACCCGCCGCACGGTCTACAACGACATCACGGCGCTCCAAGATGCAGGCGTGCCGGTCTACTCGGAGCCGGGGCCGTCAGGGGAGGCCCGCTGGATGCTGCTGCCGGCCGCCAAGCGCCAGACGATCACGGCAACCATCGGCCAGACGTTGTCGCTGGCCCTGGCGCAGCGGGCGCTCTCCTTCCTCGCCGGCACCGACCTGCATGGGGAGTTGCAAACCATCATCGAACGCCTCAGCAACGGGCTGACGCCGCGGCACCAGACGTTCGTCGACGAACTCGGCCAGAAGATTGGCGTGGTCCACGTTGGCCCCAAGGACTACACGAACAAGGCCGACATCCTGGACGACATTCTCAGTGGCCTGCTCTACAACCAGCGGCTGGAGCTGTGGTACCGGCCGCCCGGAGCCAAGACGCGCAAGCACGTGGTCGAGCCCTACTCGCTGCTGCTCTATGGCGAGGCGCTCTACCTGATCGCCTTCTCCCGAACCCGAATAGCTCGTCGGGTTTTCGCGGTGGACCGCATCACGAGGGCGCGACGGCTGCGGGGCGAGCACTTCGACTACCCGAAGGACTACTCGATCGGGGAGTACATCGACGGGTCCTTCGGCATCGTCGCCGGCGACGAGACCGAGGTGGAGATCTTGTTCGACGCTGACGAGGCGCGGGTCGTCAAGGAACGCCGGTGGCATCCGACGCAGACCTTCGAGTCCGCGGAGGATGGGCGCATCCGAATGACGATGCGGGTCGGCGGAGCGTCGGAAGTGCTGTTCTGGCTGTTCGGGCGGTGCGGGACTGCCGAGATCGTGCGGCCTGAATGGCTGCGGGCTGAGGCTGGGGAGGCTCTACAAAGGGGCGCGATACGACACGGTGGCAAAGGGAGGCGAAGGAGATGACGAGGCCCTACGAGTTTGAGATCGAAGTCCGGCCGGTGGTGGATGACGATCAAGCCCGTCGAGTCCTGGAGAAACTACGCGGGGAGGGGCTGTCGGTCGATGACGACAATTACTGCCAGACCGACGACAGCCGTGGACACGTCTTCCAGGGGATGACCGAGCTATCCGGCGGCGTCTTGCCCGAGGATGTCCACCAGTCGGTGGCGAAGACCCTTGGTCCGGGAGTGCAGGTGACCTCCCGGTGGCGTGACCTCGACCCGAGCTACTGGGACGAGGAGTTCGGCCCGGCCGGCAGGGCAACGGAGGAGTCAGCCGGCGAGAACGAGCAGATCGCCGAGGTGCCCGAGGATAGAGCCCGGCGCTCGGAGTACTACTTCTTCAAGGCGATGGACATCGTGGCCGAGACTCAACAGGTCTCGATCTCGATGATCCAGCGGCGGCTGCGCATCGGCTACAAACGTGCCGCGCAGATCGTTGAACGGATGGCCCAGGAGGGAATGATCTCCCCCGCTGGTCCGCTCCGCCGAAAGTAGGGCTTGGTGCCGGCCGAGGACCCCAGCGATGATACTCGCCATGTCAGCCGAGTCACCGGAAGATCGCCTGTTCGGGAGCTGGAAGATCACCAAGATGGACGTTTGGCCCCAGGACTACGTCGACCTGGTCGTTCCGGGGTTCATACGGTTCGACGGCGAGACCGGCGAGTTCGTGTTCGGTGTAGTTCGCGGCGACCTGGTCACTGTCTTCACCACCAACCGCGGGCAGCCCTACGCCAAGTTCGCCTGGACCGGCGAGGCCGAGTGGGACCCACAGCAGGGCACAGGCTGGGTCCGGCTGACGGCCAAGGACACGCTCAAGGGCCACCTGTCGATTTCTCACGGCGACGCTTCTGACTTCGAGGCGAAGCCAACCGACGAGCACCTCGTCGGCTACCGGCCGGGACCGAAGTGGGGGCGCCGTCGGCGACGACGGTGAAGCCGTCAGTACAGCAGGAGGCAGAGTACCAGCAGACCGACGACGCTCAGGCACGCGATGGTGAGCCCGACATACCGCAGGGCCGCCGCTGACCGATTGTTGCGCGTGACCAACCAAACGACAAAGCCGAGCGGGAGGTTCACCAGGATGCAGAGCACCGTCGCCGGGAAGCTGACGTAGTTTTGGATCCATCCGCCTTCGTGGAGGGGGACTACTGCGCCGGAGGAGAAGAGCAGGAACACACCGACGCAGAGGGCCACGGCGATCAGGTTCGCGAACCTTCCCAGGCGGAATCCGAGGCCGCGCGTCGTTCGATCTTCTGGCATCACCGGCACCACCCCATGCTGGAGGAGCGGATCGGCGGGGTCAAGAGTCGTGGCAGGGTGCGCCGTGGCCAGGAAGAAGGAGAGCAGCGGACGGTCGGTCAACGAGGAGAAGGGGCGCCAGCGCATTGTCGAGGGCTGACAGCCGCTATCTCGCCCTCACGGCTCCCCCCGGGGTGAACCTGGCCGGCTGCTGGGCCTGGGACCGGAGGGCCGCCACCAGCGCCGGGCCTGGGTCCCAGCACGCGCTCCGGGACCCGGCCACGGGCAGCCCCACCAGGCACTCCAGGCGGCCCCAGGAGGCGCCGGACGCCGCGGGACCCACCAATGGGCCCGTCGGCAGGTCACGGGGCTCCAGAGATCTCCTGGGGGCCGAGAAGCCTATCGTGTTAAGGACATACAGCGTATGTCCTTATCCGGCGCCGTAGAGCGGGAACCCGATGGCCGCCAGCTTGGCGACTACGTCGAGCTGGCGCTGCGCAAGCTCTTCCTCCACCTGACGTAACAACCGCTGACGTCGCCGTCTCAGCCGCCGCCGGTGGTTGCGGTCCAGGTCCCGGCGCTGAAGACGCTCGTCGATGCGGGCGAGCTGTCTCGCGGGGCGGACTACCAGGCGGTTCCACTTCGACCCGCTCAGAGCCTGATCGGGATGGAGAACGCGCAGACAGCTCCGGCAGCCGAGCTTGCCGTCGCGCTCCACCAGGTCGCGGGCCATGTGGCCGCATGCCGGGCAGACAGCGAAGTAGAAGATCAGGTGGCCGACCTTGTGCTGCTCGACGATGGATACGTCAACCTGCCCATCACCGTGGACGATCGTGAAGGCCCGGTTCTTCTTGGTGGCGGCCCACCCATCGGAACGCGCGAGTGCGGGGAGCGAAGCCACTACTCTTGCGGCGGACACTGCCTATTCCTCCTCGGACTGGACTCGTGGTTTTCCGAGAACCCGCGAGCTTCCGCTTGCATAGAATGCTCGTTGATCATCGCCGAGGACCGCAGCCAGCGCGACCGGCGGGTATTTCAGCTCTTCGAGCAGCCGGGTTGCCTGGCGCAGATCATCGACAGCAGAACGACGGACCTGCTCGAGCTGGTGGACCAACCGCAGCGCGGTGTCGGGCCGGTCGGTAGTCTTGAGCATTGCGATCATCGCCGACTCGCTCTGGGCAAGTTGGTTCGCGAGTTGCGACGCTTGCACAGCATGAGCTTTCACCAGCTCCTGGAGGTCCGTCGCGGCGAGCGGCTGTCGGGCGGTTGCAGGCTTCTGATCCTCGCGGCGTACAAGATCGCGTGGCTCACGGCGGACCAGAGCAGATGTCGCCTTCTTTCGAGCCGTACGAGGTGGGCGACGTTTCTTGAGGGCAACGGTGGCCATAGGTCCAGGATATCCTACGGGATCCCCGCTGGGAAGTGGCGGACTCAGTGGACAGGTCGGCGGCCGTCATAACCGGCCCGATGGCGCTCCAAAAGGACGCGGTTCAACGCCTCTCCAGTGGCACGAAGGTCATGGGCAACCGAGGCACGTGTGCGCTCCAGGTCCTGCAGCGCTTTGATCACCACCCCAGGCTTGTTGAAGAAGCCGCCCTCAGTGGCCAGGACAAGATCCTCCTGAAAACGCAACATGCGCGTCTGGAGGCGCTGGGTGTCCCGCAGGTGCTGCCGGAGCGCGGCTTCGGGATCGCCGTCCCCCATCTCCGCTCGTGGTGCGTCGCGGACAACATGAAGGTGAAGGGGCCTTTGTTCAGGGAGGCGCTTGATGGCGACGATGGACATGCCGGAGAGAATAGCGGGAAAATGCATAGGGCGGGAAGGCAAGAAGCTCGTTCTGCTGCGGACTCCACCTGCACACCTCGTTGCGTTTGCCACAAGCAGATCTGCACGCAAAGGGCGGGTAGATAGCCGTCGCTTGACGGCTGAGTACCTGCCTGCGTTCTTTTTCCGTTTGCCTGTATATATGTATAGTATGAGTAGTGCATGGTTGGCGGCAGAGTGGGCTTGGCGGTCGGGGAAGCCTTGGAACAGCGGCCTACTGCGGGTTGCCCAGATCTCGGCCGCCTTCACTCCTGCCCCCAAGCAGGCGGCGGCCATGTCGGGGCGTAGTACTTCACACCACGCCCGTCTTCCCTGGTCTTCCGCAAGATCCCCCTCTCGATCAAGAACTCGTCGACGACACGGCCATAGTAGAGGGTCGTCGGCCGCCGGTGGGAGGTCTTGGTGGCGTGGAGCCTGGCGTTGTCGGGCCACCTTTTTCCGGTGAGGTACGTTTTAGTCAGGAACACGTCGCTGCCCTTCCTCTGGGCGGCGTGGATGGCGACCACGACTCGGCAGAATACGTTGTAGAGGCACTCGACCTGGCGCGAGTTCAGGCGCCTTCCTCCTTTCCAGATCTGGTACTCGCCCACGAGCCGGCCCACTGCCAGTTGATCTTCCTCGCTCAGATCTCCCAGTTCGCCCCCCTGCATGTTCTGCATCGTCCCGCGACTGCTTCCCCCGTCCCCGGCAGCGCTTTTGCCGCTGCTCGCAGACGAGACGTTCCCCTGGCGGCCTACATAACCACCCAGGCGGCTTTTGATGAAGTCGGGGTAGAGGAAGGTCAGTGCGCTCACCAGATCTACGCGCCGTGACTTGGCAGTGCGCTCGGAGCCGGAGAGTCGGCTCGAGTGGCGGCTATTGGTCCTCTGCCGCAGCCACCAGTCCAACACCGCCTGCGCGGTCCCGAGATCCTCATCTCCCGCGATCAGCCCCCGGCGCCACATCTGCGCCAGCGCCCGGCCGGCGATGGAGTGTCGGTTGTTCCAGGTCTGCTCCCCCTCGTCGATCAGCCTTGGCGTTGGCCTTGCGCCCTCGGGGGCCACTGCCAGGATGGGGTAGTTCGTGACACGTGGCTGCCTCTTCGTCGTACCTTGCGCGACGGTCCTGTTCGGGGAGTTCTCAGACGGCTGCACTGGCTGCAGCAGATAACCGAGTTTGGGGCGTTGCTCGTCGATCATGCTCGGCAACATATCGAGCGTCTCGCCAACGGGCGTGCCAGGCCGGCAAGCTGGACTCAGGTCCTCCTCCAGCAGCAAGCTCCCAAGCCCTCCGAAGATGCGCACGTTGTTGGTGCAGCCCAGTCTCGGGAAAATCTCCAGCCCCCGTTCGCCGCACTCCTCCACAGCATCGCCGATCCGGTCCAAGACCCGCGTGTAGAGATCTAGGACTTCCATTGGCTCCGGAAGGAAGTACCATGCATGCAATCCTCCGCTTGAGCTGGAGCGGAACACGATCGCTCCCGGAAGGCGCTCGCGGATGATCTGGTACCTCGTCTCGAGATCCACATCCTCGTTCCCATGTGCATCGAGGTCGATGACCAGTACGGCCGTCACCGGCTCGTCGAGCTCCAGTTCGATCCACTCGTCCACGAGGTAGTCACGGTCGTTGGCCAGGAGCAGGTCACCCTCGCAGTCCGGGTTTGGCACCCGAAAGCGTTGGGTGCAGACCTGAAGGCCCTGCCAGTAGCCACGCTGCAGGAGATGCCCAAACAGGTCCCCCAGCTCCAGCATGCGCGTCTCTCCGCGGCGACGTCCGGCGAACAGCTTCTCCTCGTACCAGCTCGGGCGCTCGATGATGTTGTCCCGCGCCAGGAACTCGCGCCTGTAGGCTGCGTGGAGTCCTTCGACCTGCTCGTCTCCGACGGTGAGGTGTGCAAAGATCGTCTCCAGGGTGGAGATGGAGATCTGCCTCAATGCAAGCGCCTCCTGGCCTCTCGGCTTGGACAGGTGACTCGGCAAGCCCCACTTGATCTTGGCGCCTCTGCGCAACCGCATCCCCGGACAAACCGGCCGAGCCCTCAGCCGAAGCATCCGCTCGACCTCGATCGGCCTGTAGAGGTTCTTGCGCTGCTGGACCAGTCCCTGCTGGGCCCTCTCCGGGTCCTCTCTTCGCCAGTAGTCCTCGGCCGTTCCTCGAAGCTCCGGCCTCCGCTGCAGGAGCTTCGTGATCTCGATCTCCAGAGTTGTCTCGAGGAGACCGGGCACCGCCCCCCTGCTCCAGGTCATGCAGTCCAGAGCCAGGGGTAGGTGATCTGCTCCCGCCGCCAAGATGCCGAGACCGGCGATATCCTGTGGATCAAGGAGCAGCGCTGGTTCCCGCACCGCAAGAGCGAGGTAGGTCAGGACGGCGCCCGCCGCCATTGCTCCGTGGACGCTGTGAGTCAGCCCGATACCAGCCGGTGCGCCAAGGACTTCTCTTGCTATCGCTCGATGATCTTCAGCACCGAGGCCAAGGCGGTGACCCCAGACCGCCTTGGCCAGGTCCTTCACGGCTAGGCGTGGCGGGAGCCCGTCCATATCATCAAGCCGCATCTCCAGCGGGTCCCAGGAAACCAGCAACTTCTGATCGGCCAGGTGTCTAGCCCAGCTACCATGCCGCGAGCCGGAGATCGTCTCAGGTGGCCACTGGCTGGGCGACGATACCCTCCACCTCACCATTTCCACCTTCAGATCGACTCCGGCGTGCGGCACATCCACCAGCGTGACGTCACCCCCCTGCAGCCCGGTCAACAGCGGCATGTCCACGATCTGGCGCAAGCCTGCGAGGCTGGTTTCACGAAGGAGGTAGGTTAGGAAGTGCGGGTCCGGCCGCTCGTTGCTGAGGTCTGGCCAACGGCTGCTGGGGCCAGACTCCTTCGGGCTACGACTAGCCATCTTCAGCCGACTTCCCGTCTTCTGTTCGGCCACACCAGCACCAAGCCTTTGGCGGGACGACTTGCTGCCGGACGCAATAACGGACCCGGTCTGAGCCCGACCATGAGGTCGGGCGGACATCTGGATGGAGAACCCTGGAGGTCAGACATCGCCTTCGGTAGGCAGGGGGGAAAGCCGCACGACACGCCTCCCAATGAATACGGTTCGCCCTCCCTCCGGTGCCATTGCCGTGCCGAACATCGGGAGCGTGGGCTCCCCGTTGACAACCCTATGGCTCGGTTCGAGCCTACCTTCGTGACGCCTGGATTTGACCACTGCGGCCGCACGGTTGGCCCCGACCAGGACCAACACGATGGGGGCGCTGAGACCCTCGGCTTCGAGCCGGCGAAACACAGATGGCAGGATGGAGTACAGGTCTGCGGGCTTGCGCGGTGTGGGAGCGTTTGGATCACGGGGGAACGGCGCCCACGGCCGTTCAGTCAGGTCGCAGCCCGAGTCTTCAGATTCAAGGTCGCGAATCTGTTCCTGCAGGCAGTCCATGACCTCAGTGAATCTTTGGTCGTTCGTCGCCTCGGTCAGCATCTTCAGGTTGAGGTGTGCCCGCGTGGCGCTGTCCAGCGCACGGCCGACGTGCATGTCAATCGCCTCTTCGAGTTCAAGCCCGTCAGGGTCGGTCCGAAATCCAGCGTAGTAGAGCAGTTCCCCGAAATCGTGCTGGGCCTCGTTGTAGTCCTCGCGGCATTCCTCCAGGGTCGGAGCCGGACAGTTCTTTTTCTTTGAGGGCCGGACCTTGTTGGCACCTGTGCTTGACCTGGGCTGCTTGCTCGTTGCCATCTTGTTCTCTCCTGTCCCTGTAGCTGCGTTCATCTTTGTTCTCCCTGACGTTTGCGTCTGGTTGGATGGAACCGATGTCGGCGGCATCAGATCAGACCCTCCTTTCATGGTGTTTGGTGAGCACGGTCGTGCTGAAGCAACGCTGGCACCGCGGATCGCCGCTCAGACAGGCGCCCTCCCTCGGGATCAATCGCGCGTCAGCCGGGCAGAGACGCGGGTCGTCGAAATCAGGCAGCCGCGTGGACTGCTGCAGGTTGTAGATGATGGAGGCGCACGGCGGAACGAGGTCGTCGGCACGGGTTCGCAGGTAGCTGAACATCACCGACGGATGCCCGAGCGCGAGAACCTGCTCCATCCGGTCTGCGCTCTCCGGGGAGGCGTCCAGGGAGAAGTTGACCACGAGGCTGTCCGCGTCCCGGTCCAGTAGCGCGACCATGTTGGGCTTCCTCGTCACCACCCAGACAGGCACGGTCGGGTAGCGCCGGAGGAAGGCGTTGATGGCAAGGACGAGCTCGAGGAACAGGTCACCGACGGCGGCTATGCGGATGAATGGTGGCCGGTTTCGGATCGGGAGGCGGTGGTAGTCGGCGTAGATCCGGTGAGCGGCTTTCTCGGGCGAGACCTGCTTGAGGAAAGCATAGACGCGAAGCTGCTTCTTGATGCTCTTGATCCAACGTGCTGCGCTCGACAGCAGCGCGGCGTAGCACACGCGGGCGCAGACCTCGGTGGGCCAGCAGGTCAGGCCAATCGGCAGGTTGATCGACCAGGATGTCTTGTGGTTCTGGGAGAAGATGCTCTCGCCTGGCGCGAGCACAGCCGTGTAGCGACGAGCGATGCGGAGGGTTCGTAGCGTCACCGCGCCGACGAGTGTGAACCCGAAGTAGAGCAAGATCTCGTTCATTCCGTCGCCCCGACCAGGGATAGGATGTTCGCGTGAAGATCGGTGGCCCGGTGGGCGTACTGCTCCAGGGCGTCCAACAGCTCCGCCAGCCCGGGTGTCTTCTCCCCGGAACTCACTCCTGCCTCAAGGTGCTGCCAGAACTGGCAGAGCCGCGCGTCCGCCCGCTCGAGGAACTGGACCAGTTCCCGCGCCTCGGCAGCGACACCTCTGCCTGGCGCGTCGGGGGCGGTCTCCGTGGAAGCGGCGGCAGGAGAAGGGGACGGATCTGCCGGCTCCTTGCTGTCGATGTCGACGTTGCAGCCAACAATGGCCGCGGGCTCATCGGTTGCCACCATCTTCTTCTTTAGCCGAGCTTTGGTTTGGGTTTGTGTTTCCCTGATGACCTTGGGGAGTTCCTTCTTCTGCGCATCGGGGTCCATTCGCGCGAGCCAGGTTCCCTGCTCCTTGGTGATCGTCTTCTGCTCGAGTGCTTGTTGCGCTTCCGGGATCAGCTCTGCTCTCTTGGTTGCGTCCTGGATCGTCCGTTCGGTCTTGCCCGTCGATTGGGCGACGTCCTTGATGGCCTTGGCCCGGCTGGACTTTGGGCGACCAGCGCGGCGGGGATTCTTGGAAGCCGCTTCCTTGAACGTTGATCGTTCGTGGAGCGCGGCTTTGATCTCGACAGCCTCACGCACCGCAGCGTCCCACTCCGAGTCCTTAAGAGACTCGGTGCGAATATTCTCCTCGAGGCTGAGGAGTCGAGCCTCGGTATCGTCGCATTGGCGAATAGTACACAGGATGGTCCCGGCACAATCGTTGCGGTCTGCACGCAGTTGCGCTGCCTTGAACCGTCTTGCCCCGGCGAGGAGCTCGTAACGGCCATCCCCAATAGGACGAACCGTGACGGGATTGATCTGCCCGACGTCCCCCATACTCTCGGCCAGCTCGTTGACACGGTTGTCGTCAACCTGGCGGCCGAAGTGCTGCTCCGAGATAGTGATGGCGGTGAGGGGGATCAACCGCATTATGTTGGGCGTGTCGGCCCGTGCTCTCCGCTCAGGAAACTCTTGGGCATCATCCAGCGAAGGTCCGTTGAGAGTCTTATGTGCTGTCGTTTGCATCTTCCGCTCCTCTCGTTGATCGGGTCGGAGACCGGAGAAGGAGGCCCACCCTCCAAAAGCGATCGCCGATGTCCATCCAAGAAAGAGGTAGCAGGAAGGTGGATTATGATCTACGTGTAACGGCGCGAGACTAAAGGGGAAATGTGGGTATCTTTCTTGGGATCCAATCCCAAATTGGCGATCCCAAGCGGCCGCACGTTATCAGCTCACCAGTCGTGCCAAATGGGGCGAGCAAAATCTTCTTCCATTTCTTCCAGATGGGATTCCATTTCGACCCAATCTCTTGCCGCCTCAGACCAATCTTCCAATGCTGGCTCATGGGAGCGAGAGCAAATTGTGGATACCCAGGCCCCAGGTCCAGTAACGGGTAGCAAGTAGCTCTTTCCTGCCTCCAGTGTGAAACGGGCTTCTGGTTCGTAGTGGAATTTCAGACAAAGAGGCCCTGCTGGCATGCCGTCAATGAGAAGAACATCCATGTCTCGATCAGGACTCACCTCAATGAAGCACTGCTGGACGCTTGGGGCACTATCGATGTACTTGATGAAACCCTCGTGCGTTTCAAAGCGAGAACCGTCCAGGAGTTCGTCCCGCAAACGTGGATCAGTGCCAATTGAGAAATAGGCTACCTCATCGGCTACCCGCTGGGGGCCGCCGTCCGGCCCCCACAAGTGGTCAATCGCGTCGTCCATAAGAGGGCTGACCCAGTTCTTGATGTGACTCGCAGGGAGCATTTGTGGTGAAAGGCCTATTTCCCAGACGCGGGTAAGATAGTCCAAAATACGCAGGATATGTAGGTCCCTATTGTCATAGTTGAGATTGACGATGGACGGTGTCTCTCCAATAGTGATCTCTCTCCAAGTCTTCCGATAATTCTCTATGAGTTGTTTTAGGCGCTCGCCTTCCGTCTTCTTCCGGCCAGCCAGGGACTTCAGCTTTTTGTACCCTGCGTGCAGCGCACCGGACATCTTGAGACATCGCCTGTTTCGATCTTCCCGCTTCCGCCTTCTGTGGGACTCCTCTTGGGTGTGCTGCTCCGCAGTCTCGGGTGTCGGAAGGAGGCAGTGTGTGGTGTCGCGCAGGACCCGTTCCATTCCCTTCTTGAAGTCCGGATCTCCGTGCTGGCTGTTCATCATGGCTATTGATAGCTGGAAGCTGAGTTCGCAGATATGGCGCAGGATTGCGAGGACTGCCTCTTCGGGAAGACCCATTCTCTTTGCAGCCTCCAAATACGCCCTAATCCAAACCAGATGGCTTTCCAGAAGCCATGTGATCGCTTGGTAGCTACCGGAGGAAGAAGCACTCATCTCTCGTTTGAAGAGGTCATCGAAGAGCCAGGCGATTCCTCGCGACAACTTGAAGAGTTGTCTGTACTGCGAAGCCCCAGTGCTCTGCGCATCGAGACCAAGGAGGTCTCGGTACTTCTCCAGGGTGCTTTCGTCAGGGCAGTCATCCATGAAACGAGATGGTGGGTCTGGGTTGTACGTTGCGAAGAAGTCCCAGTGCTTTTCGTCCATCAGATCAATTTCTCCTCCGCCGAGGATCTTCATTGAAGCGAAGTGGGTCAAGGCACTCTTGGGAGCAGGTTTTTGGGAGCAGGTTCCTGGGCAGGAGTCCCGAAAGGAAAACCCAACAAAACGAAACAAATACAGCATGTTGTGAATTGCGTGAGTGCTGGATTGTGGTACCTAGATTGTGGTGGCAAGAGGCGCAGGTTCTTCAGTCAGTCCAGCAAGTCCGATACAAGCTCATGTTCCTCGTGCGGAACGGCATCGAGGGCGTGATCCCCGGAGCTATGGGGGCGTCAACGCCATCTGCCGGCTGTACCCGCCCGTCGTCCGGAAGGTCTCCGCCCGCAAGCCAGCTCTCGTACCCTCCCTCGATCGGGGGGCAGTGAACCTCTACATCGCGTTCTCCCTCGACGCCTCGGACGACTCTGCTCGCCGGTGGGGAACGATCAAGGCGTCCCACCACCCGCGGATCTTCCCCGTGTTCCTCCGCACCCGCCTCGACGAAGACACGATGGGAGCACGGGTGGTGATGAACGCGAAGCAGCACCGCCTCGAGCTCCCCTACGAGGACCCGGCCACCGTGTGCCCGGCCGACGGCGGGCAGATCAAGGAGAAGGGGGCCTGCGCTCGGTGCCGTCTGTGCTTCAGCCCGGTTGCGCTTGACGGAAGCCGGCACCGTTCAGCGGCACTGGATGGAGGGGCCAGATGACGGACACCTGGCCTCCTTTCATGACCACTGCGGTCGCCGCCGCTTACTGTGGCTTCAAGACTACCAGCGCCTTGCGCAAGGCGTTCATGGAGGGCCGGGTATTCCCTGTTGGCCGACGGGGCGGCCGGGGCACGTACATGTGGCGGCGCCAGGACCTCGATGCCTTCCTGCGCGGTGATCGTCCATCTGCTACCATCGAGGGTGACCGCTCAGGTTCGCCTCGGTCAGGAGGCGATGATGAGCACGAAGTGGGTCAAACGATGGGACGCATGGATCGCGCCGAAGCACACCAAGCCGGGTGTGTGGCGCAGAAAGGAGGGAGGGTTCCTGATACGCGGGCGGGCCAAGGACCCGCACACCGGCAAGTTGAAGCTGGTCAAGAAGCGAGTGAACGACGTGGACTCGGCCGAGGCCTACAACATCCTTCAGGCCGAGCTGAAGCGCATCCGCAGCGGGAAGCGGGAATCGACCCCGATCTCCTTCGGCGACTACAGCGTGTCGTTGCTGGAGAGGAAGGTCGCAAAGGGAAAGATTAAGAGCGCGAAGACGCGAGAGCAATGGTCAGGCACCCTGAAGAACGTCCTCATCCCGTGGTTCGGCAGGTACACGATGGAGGAGATCTGTCGAGCCACGGTGCTTGCGTGGATGGACTATGTGGCGGTGATGGTCAAGGAGGGCAGGTACAAGCCTGCCAGCGTCAACGGCTGGCTCAAGATCCTGCGCGTCATCATCAACTCCTATGTCTTCGAGTACGAGCGGGCAAGCAATCCGGTCAAGGACGTGGAGGACTTCGACACCAGGGAGCACCCGACCTACACCGAGGAGCAGCCGAACAGCTTGCTGCCGGAGGAGGTCCCGCTGTTTCTGGCCAAGGTGCTGGAGATCCACCCCCACCACTACGCGATGGTCGCCCTGGGCTTCGGCACGGGGCTGCGACCGTCGTCGCTGCGGCCGCTACGGCGGCGGGGGCCGACTCCGGACGTGCTCTGGGACGAGGGGGTGCTGCTCATCCGGCGCTCGCACACCCGCAAGCAGGAGGTGATGGAGACCACCAAGACGGGGCAGCACCAACGGCTGAAGCTCCCCGAGGAGTTGATGGCCATCTTGCGTTGGCACGTGGAGAAGCTGACACCCGGGCGAAGCGAGACCGACCTGCTGTTTCCCCCGCGCTGGGGCGACGGATTCATGAGCGCCTCGGCCCTGGACAAGCCGTTCAAGGAGGTCACCGCTGCCCTGAAGAAGGAGGGGAAGCTCGACAAGAAGATCACCCCCAGGGCGATGCGGCGGACCTTCCAGGACCTGGCGCGGGAGGCACAGGTGAGGGACATCGTCACCCGAGCCATCAGCGGGCATGCCACCGAGCAGATGCAGCGCCACTACTCGACGGTCAACCCGCGCGAGGTGGAGGAGAGCATCGGCAAGGTCATCTCGCTGGCGCGGGCGAGGGAGGTGCTGGAGGCCAGCAAGGTGAAGAAGGGAGCAGGTGGTCCCGGAGGTGGTCCCGGACCACGAAATTACAAAAGAAAATCGGCCAGCCGGGAATGACCCAACTGGCCAATTTTGTTGATGGGCGCAGCAGGATTTGAACCTGCGACTTCCACCGTGTGAGGATGGCACTCTTCCGCTGAGTTATGCGCCCGGCACACAGCTGATCGGCGGCAGAGTTAGCACAGGGCCTGGGCCCTGACAA